>OKVK01001456.1_pt1 | contig 12177 bp, 6 predicted proteins | sample 1604771 | NCBI WGS metagenome assembly OKVK01 (sample SAMN01760906, study PRJEB22395) | human gut metagenome | reverse complement strand
GGGAAAATCACTATGGATTTTTTCTTAGGTGTCCAACTTCATTTTACAATCGACCACAGAAAATGAACTAAAGCAGATATATCAATACAAACCTCAGAACAGGAATCGAGCATATCCTTTGTTTCTCCAAATATAAAGGCAAATACTTCTCTTTCTTCTTGGATTTTTCTCAATTCCTTAAGATTGCGGTAAGTAAACAAGGTATGGCCCATAGTTATTTCGTCATCGTCCCGGTGCTCGTCCTTTATCTTTTGCAAGAACGCTAACATACGTTCTCGTTTTAATTGCGAAAGGTTAGGCATTCTTATCCCTCCTGCGCAAGGCCAAGTATCTGCGCCATTTCTTTGTGGTTTTCATTTACTTTCTCCAGAAACAACGTATGCAAGCTGTCTAATGTCAGATCCAGTTTATCGATATTTCCATCTTGGGCATCACTGTTGACCAAAAGATAGAACTTATCGATTAAAGCTGCAAGTTTGCTCTGCACCTCCGGAGAAGCGGAACGATACACTTCGTTCAAATGCTCCATATCAGAGGAAAATAAGTCAGCAGCGATGATTGCGGTTCCAACGGCACAGTTTTCTTCTGTGTGAATTCCACATACACTTACACTATCCGTCCTGCTAACGTTTGTATAGAACGGCTCCGTAGTTGCCCTAATTCGAGCCACATCGCTAAAGCTAAGATGACTTCCGCACTTAGGACACTTATCTACATCATACTCATTGTTGGTAAAGTCTACACGGAAAGCCTTACCGCAGGAACGGCATTTTAATTCAATATACATATTAACCTCCACTTCGGTACGGGCATTATTCCGCAATGCGGTACTTCTGCTGTTTACCGGAGCCTTCCTTAATCAGGAGTCCTTTTTCGACCATATCCCGCAGAATCAAAATAGCGGTCGCCTGAGATACTTTCAACTCAGCTTCCACATCTTTGCGAATGATGTATCCTTGCTTTTCAGCCAGTCGGAGCAGCATTTCCTGCCGTTCTGCTTTATCATCGACCTTCAATGGGGCTGTCGCGGTTACGTCTTTTCGCGCACCTGCATAGTTGATGTTAGGTAGTGTAATTTTGAAGGCGTTATCTGTAACCTCAAACCGCGGCTTTACAGCGAAGTCAGCATAGCTTTCATTAATTTTTAGAATGCCAGTGCCGTAGGCTTCAATTAGTTTCAACCGATAAAATACATTGGCCAAATTTGGGTTACGGAGTGCAGATACACCGAGCATAATATCGTCAAAAGTAAGACCACGAACCAGACCACCAATAGTCACAAACTCAATGCGGTCATCGAAGATGCTGATTAGCGTGGAGCCGCTGAAGCTGTAATCACGATGGGTGATGGCGTTGAGCAATGCTTCGCGTAATGCTTCGCTGGGGTAATCTCGCCTGTCAATGCGTTCCAGCCCTTCAAATTCCGCATGGGTATGGTTGAACTGATCAATGTAGGAATAGGCATCCTCCAACTGCGTAAGCAAAGAGCCACTCAACTCCTTGCGATCACGGAACACGCTTTTCTTGCTGCCATCAAATACAGCCAGCTTGATGGTGTGAACGCATTGATCAGATAGCAACATACCAAGGTTGGTGTAGGTACCATCGGAGCCGATGATGTTCAGCGTGCGCTTCTGCTGATCTCCAAAAGGAAGACTACGCTTTGCAAAATAGCTTTCCGCTTTTTCAAAAGTCAACTGCTGATTAATGGAGCGGGCATCCTCGTAACGGTCACCGCTGGTCTCCTTAATCATATTCAATATGGCTGTCTCAGAAGATGGAACAGAGGATGCGCTCTGGCGAACATACACGCCCTCTGGGCGGATGCCCTTCCCTGCGAGGTAATAGGGACGGGCGGTACCTCGCTGCACTGTCAAAACCACGACAGGCTTTTCTTCGATGGTTTCGATGGCACACTCGGTAAACATGGTAACATCCGGACGAATGGAATCTCGAATCATATTTGTGATCCGAAGCATGACTGCATCGGTGTTTTCAATACCACGGACACTTCCATCATCATTCACGCCAATATAAATCTTTCCGCCATCCGTATTTGCAAAGGCAACTACAGCATATTTGATGTCGTCCACATATTCGCGCTTAAACTCTGTGGTCTTATTCTCAATCATAAAACGTTCTCCGTTCTAATAATCACTTCTAATAATTATTATAATGACTATCAGAAAGAAATCAAGAGCAAAAAGAATATGTTTTTGTATCATACTGTCGATTGCGCTACAATAGCAAAAAGGCTACTGCTATTGCGTTTACAATCACGTAATTTATCCATATACATGATATTTTCTTAGCAAGCTATAATCATGCTATACTTTTCCGGTTGAGTGCGCTATGATTTAGCAGGTGTTCAGCCGGTCACGACCGAAATATCTTTTAAAGCGTTGGAAAAGATGTCCTTCCCTTACGATATGGAGGGTCCTAAAAATCTTTCACCAAGGTGACATCACCTTTAGGTTCCATTGCGCAAGCGTGCAGGTTCAAGTCCTGTCGGGCGCACCAAAACTGGGAACAACCTATGATACAAAAACAGTCATCCAAATCGGGTGGCTGTTTTTGTATCTGGCCCGGAAACCATTGAAAACACTAGGGTTTTCGGCTTTGCGGATGCCGCGGCAGCCGCTGCGCAGCCCGGTATTTCACAGCGGCGTGTGGGCGGCGAAAATGGCCGAAAAACCGGCTGCCGGGCTGCACCCTTTCGGAAATGGGCAAGGGGGCATGGCGCGACCGCGCCGTGGCCGTCCCCGACAAAATCAGCCCTCCGCGAAAAGGTTTTACTTTTTCGCGGAGGGCGTTTTTTCGTTTATCGGATGGTCAAAGCATCGAGGTCCAGCGTATCCGTATAACTCAGAAGATCGGGCTGCGTGGCGCTCAAGCCGCGGAGCAGGCATTTCAGCCGTTCCTTCCGCTGCTCACCGATGACGTTGTAGGCCAGCTCCATGATCTCCGGCTGAGCAGGGGTTTCGGCCGTTGCCTTGGCGCGGGTTTTGCGGGGGCGAGGCGCAGACCACTGTTCCGGCAGTACGCTTTCGTCGAGGTGGATTTCAAAGGTGATCTTGCCGTCCATGTGGGTGTTGAAATGGAAGTCGAGCATATCCAGCTCCTTGACCTCGTCGGGGATTTCGATGTTTGCATAGCGCTTGCGCTCTTCGCCGTTTACCATGAAGCAGACCGGAACCATGTCTCTGAGCTTTGCCGTGATTTTACCTGTTTTCATTGTAGTTACCTCCGAAAAATGATTTTGTTGTGTGAGTTCCTAGCTCGTGAGTCACAGCTTAACCATTTTCAGTGTGAAAGCAAGCCTCAAAACCAAAAATTTTCTCATTTTCCGGAAGAACACAGAGATGTAACTAGAATTTGCTTGCCAAACGGCGAAAAATCGTATATCATAGTGAACGGAATACAGAAGATCATCGTGAAGGGGCGCCCCTTCACGTCCGTAGGTACCTACGGACGAAACCCCACTGATAAGTTCATATTGTTAATACCGTAATACACGCCGATTCCGTACACCCTCGGGCAGGATAGGCAAACAGAAGCAGGCCGCAAGGCCGACACGAAACGGTGCTGTGCGCGTGAGGTCACACCGAAGCGGTTTTGACCGCCGGGACGAAAGTCCGCCATTGCAGGGATGACCTGTGAGAAGGCAGGATGTGGGCGCAGGGGGGATCCCCTATAACGCAAGTCAGAAGAACTGTATTACTCGCGGAAAACCGCGATTGTGTATTTGCAGCGGCGAGCGATTTCCTGTTGCAATGGGCGAAAAACCGCCCAACTGCCGCTGATTTCATGTTGAAATCGGCGCATTTTGTTTTTTGGACAAGGTGCGCCGCTTCAAGCCGGAATCGGATTTTATTTTGCCCCCTATATTGGTGGCCTGGTCTGCAAATGGGAACGGCAGACCGGGCCGCCGCTAAAAAAACTGATACTCCGGGCCTTTGCCCGGTTTCCTATGGCGAACCGCGCCGACAACTGAATAGCCACAACGGGAAAGAATACCTGCCTTTCCGGGGAAGTACGCGATGACGCAAGCGCCGAGCGTGCCAAGGGAGGACAGACGCGGTCAGAAGTGGGCGCAGGAACCGATACCGGCAGCGTGGTGTGAACGAAAATCGTATATTACGGCTTTTGCCGTGAAAATCGGCGCGGCTTTCTGCTTCCGGGCTGCGTCAGATCAAAATAGGAAGCAAAAATTTGTAAAGGAGAAGAACAAGCATGAAAGCAAAGAAAACTATTGCGCTCATCCTTGTGATGGTCATGGTCCTCGGACTGCTGACTGTCACAGCTTCCGCCACCCCTGCGGGATCGCTTAGCTCGCCGACCAACGGCATCAAGAGCATCACGATCAGCGGCGCGAATATCAACAACAATGAGGATCGCACCCTGACGGGCAGCAGTGCCCCGTATAACCTGACGTACAACGTCAAGCTGGCCAGCGGCACGGCTGATGGAACCGTCGTAACGGCGACGTTTGAAAAGGAAAATGCCTCGAATGAAAACCTTGTGGTTTCTTCCGCGAAGCCGAACTCGATCCTGAACGCGGTATCCCGCAAGCATATCAAGAAGCACGCCAGCCTGACCTACAACGCGACAGTGCAGAACGGCACAGCGACCATGACGGTCTATGTCTATCCTGACCTGTCCGACAGCGTCAAGACCTATGGTACTTACGTCATCAACTTCCAGCTGGCGGATGTCAACAACCCGATCACGGTCAACGGCACGCAGATTCGCTTTGGCGACCCCGCGTATCCCATGACCGAACCGGAGCGTTACATGAGCTTTGAAGCAGCTGGAACCAATGCGTATAATGCTGTCTATGCTGGCCCGACCGCTGGCTTTGTGCCGGATCTCTATTCTCTCTATCTGAAGTCCGATGCAGCGCTCACGCTCACCAGCAACAGCACGGACGTTGTGTTCCGTACCTATGATGCCAACGGCAACATGACCGAGAAAAATTCTGTCACCGGCACGTCCGGCGAGGGCTACTTCTCGACGGTTATTTATGCCAAGGCAGCCGGTTCGATTCAGGTCACTACCGCTGGCAGCACCACCGCTACCACCATCAACTTCAGCGCGCCGAACGACCCGTCTGCTGTCCATAATGCGCAGCTGCATCCGGAAGGCGCAACCGCCTATCTGCCCGGCCTGACACAGTATGCCAACCGCGCCGACTGGGGCAGCGTCAGCGCTGGCGGCGACAACCTTCTTGATCCTGCCAACAAGATCAAGGGCTATTATGGCTTTGCCGCGAACGGTTTCTCGCTCGGTTCTCTGGGCGGCTATGTCCAGTATGATTTCCACAGCAACCCCATTCGGAATCTGGACACCAACCCCTACGGCGTAGACTTCGTGATCTATGGCAATGCCTTTAACGGCAACCCGGAAGCTGCTGCGGTTCAGGTCTATGCGCAGGAAGTCCTTACGGATGACGGAAACGGCAACGTTACCTATGGCCCGTACAAGTGGTATGAGCTGGCCGGTTCGATGTATTATTCGGACAGCGCCGTCCGCAATGCAACTGTGTATTATACAAAGGACGATGCAGGACTCCATGCAGCCGTCAATGGCGTGACCCATTCGCAAGACCCGTTCACAACGGCTGCAACGTGGTTCCCGACCAAAGGCAGCATGAACCATGAAGCAACGTCCGGTATCAACGACGCGACAAACACCTATATCACGGAGTACACGGATACGACGCTGAAATTTACCGGTGTGACCAGCATCCCGGACAGCGACTCCAATACGGACTATGCGTTCGGCTATGCCGACGTGACCCCCGTGCCGAGCGTCAAGGACGGTACTCCGGTCAACCCGTATACGCCTTATACCTCCGACAAGGTCGGCGGCGACGGCTTTGACCTCGCTTGGGCGGTTGAGCTTGGCAGCATGAAGCCGGTAAAGATCAACAACGCAAAGTACGTCCGTATCTATTCTGCGGTTCTGTATAACACCGGCATTTTCGGTGAAACTTCTCCGGAAATCACGGGCATTTTCCGCGCAGTTGGTACGACAGGGTCGGCGGCAACATCTGATCTTATGTTGGTTTCTACTGCACTGATCCCCACTACAAACGGCGGATACCAAGAAGTTGATGCGGGCAGTTACAGAATCAGATCTACCGAAGAAAATGTTTATTTGAATGAAACGGCTGTTGATGCCTCCACTCCGTATCAGTTTACGGTTGAATCCGGAAAAACCTATCGAATTGTTACACAGAGCGGAACAGAAGCACCGTATATTACGGTAATCAAGGGTAAATAAATGGGGAAATGGTTTTTGGGCGATGCCGAAAGGCATCGCCCCTTTCATACTCGAAGCATTGCACTTGCACTTGCTATCTTAATTACATTTGGTCTTTTCTCACCATTATGTGTAGCAGCTACATCACCTTATGAAATTGATTCGGGCAATATTGTTGGCAGTCAGAACATTGGTACTCTAAACGGGTATAACCTGTACCTCGTAAATATTTCAAAGCAATATGACACGATCAAATTGCAGGAAGGTAATGACTCCAGCACAGGCGAATTAGTATCATTCTTGTACGGTGATGGAGATTATGATGGCATCACGGGCGGTTCCATCACAAGAAATTCGACCAATTTTGAAAAAACAGCGGCATATTTTCAAAAAGAAAAAAGCAATATTTCCGCTGTTACGTTTTCTGAGCAGTCAGATTACTTGCTGTGCAGGCTTACAGAATTTGATTGGGTAGTAACATTTATGCCTGTAACAGTAGGGTATATTCTGATAGCGTGGGAAAAAGCTGCGAGTGTTGATAAAACGGCCCTCGACACAAAGATTACTGAAGCCGAGAGCAAAAATGCCAGCAACTGCAAAACTGAGGACGACAGATATAACGCTGGAACAAAGGCAGTCAGTGAAAACGGCTTCTGGTCAGATTTCCAGACTGCGCTTACCAGCGCAGAATCGGTCAATAATAGTGCCGCTGCAACACAGGATCAGGTTGATTCTGCGCTGGAAACATTGACCGCAGCCATGGCGAATCTGATCCCGATTGGTCAGATCAACCCCACCAATCTCTATGAAACGATTGAACGGTGCAAAAAGTCTAACGACGATCTGAAGGGTTACAACGACAAGACCGTCAATGCTTACCGCACAGCACTGACCGAAGCAAATGCGTATCTGGACGCTCTGTTCCAGAAAGACGCCGAAACCGGCAAGGTTGAACCTACGACGGAGAACGTCGCAGGCAATCAGGGCAAGGCGGATGGATATGCCACAAAGCTGACCAATGCGTACAAAGAACTTGCCTCGGCGCTGGACAGATATGGCAGCGTATCGCTGGCACTGGACGCGATTCCGGCGCTCTGTGAGCTGGCAGACAAGGCAATCGGCAACACGGCGCTGGATGGGCGCGACACGCTGAAAACCAAGCGTGACGCTGCCTATGCCGTCTGGCAGGAGTATGTGGAAACGCAGCTGAATCTGAACGCCAGCGAGTACAGGGAAATCAGAACGGCATATCGGGAGCTGTTCGATGCCTACTATCTCGGCCTGACGAACACGGCGGACAGCATCACCGTGAACGTCCGCGTCACGGACAGCGCCAGCTTAAAGAAGCCGACCGGCTTCCCGCAGGGCGAATGGGCCAGCACGACATGGACGGGTTCTGTCACGCTGACGGGCGACCAGACGCTCGGTGCACTGGAAACGCAGCTTACCGACAAGGGCAAGCTCTACTATGGCGGTAAAATAGACAATTATGGCGCGGCAAGCTACGCCGCGATCATCAATGGTGTCTATCCCCACAGCTTACAGAGCTTCAATAGCTACTTCTCTGATGATTATTATGAGAACGGTACACGTGTCTACTACTCCGACCGCTATGTTCTGCACGACGGCGATATGGTAGAGCTTGCGCTGCTTCCGACACCGGAGGTTTCTTCCTATGCGGGCGCAGGAAATTCCCTGAATGAGAATTACACCATGCGCTATATGCAGACGGCACGGTTTGAGCAGGACGGCGAACCCGTCACCGGTACACTGACCGTCAATGAGGGCGAACCGCTGACGCTGCACGTTTCCCGTGCGTATGCGTCCTTGCAAAATTATACGGGCGAGTACAGCGCGTTCTCCGGCGCAGAGCTTTACGTTTCCCCGGAGAGTGCAAGCAGCACCGCCGCCACAGCTGGCGAGGCCGTTGCGCCGAGTCTTGACACCGGCTACCAGACCGATGCAAACGGCGACGTGACCGTCACGCTCTATGGCTCGGGCTGGGTGCATCTGTACGCCGCTGATCTGCGTGATGACAAGGGCTTCTGGGGCAATACCGACGTGTCTGGCGGCCCGCAGATCGAGGAGCTGCCGAGCATGACAGTCGGTGCTTCCGTCTGGATCTATGTGAACGCCAAATCCGGCGATGAACTGACCGCCGGTCTTGCCGCGCTCAAGCAGGAACTGGACGACAGCTATCAGGACGTTGACCGCACTCTGTTCACAGACGACGAGCTGAAGCAGATCGACGAAACCTACGCCGAAAAGTGCGAAGCTTTCCAGACTGTGACCAATCTGACCGACGCAAAGAACCTTGTGCGTGAGTTTGACGCACTGGTGGCGCAGCTGGAAAAGGCGCACAAGAACAGCGACTTCCCGAAGGAGACCAGCATTCAGAGCGCACTGAATTGTCTGCCCGATGATGTGCGCGACTTTACGCAGGGCTTTGCGGAGCGCTTCCGGTATCTCCAGAGCATGATCGACAGCGCAACGCAGCACCAGATCAACCAGATGACCACGGCGCAGAAAGCAAAGTATGAAAAGCTGAAAGAAGCCTATGGCGAAGATGGCACGAACCTTCCCGCTGAGGTCGATCCGACTGTGACGGTCAAGGTTATGGGCGACACGGATTACCAGAATGATTTCATCGTCGCCAACGACCGGAGCTATAACTATGTTCCGAGCGATTACGCGAATGCTGATTCCCGTGTCAATGTTCCTGGCTCGAAGGACAGCAGAATCCGCACCAGCGCGGCGCTCGGCGCGTTCGACGGCACGGATGGCTATCGTGTGCAGGAGGGCTCCTACTATCAGCTGATCATCGCCCGCAAGCTGGAAGGCGGCGCTTACGAGTGCAGCTACAACGCGACGGTCGTGAAGGTCGAGGTTGAGGACGAGGACGGCAACCCCATCGAGGGTGTCACGGTTCAGACTCCGAACTATACCGACGCGAACCCGGACAGCTCCAGAAGGCGCTTCTTCTACGAGCCGAGCTCGACCGGTTACGACGGCAAGGGCGAAAACGGTATGAAGGCGGCAATCATCACCTTTGACTGTGTCATGCCGCGCAATATCGTCGTCAAGGTCTATCTGGAAAAGGTAGCGACCCCGGACGAACTGACCAAGGCAAAAACGTCGCTCAAGAACGAGCTGACGACCGCGTATCAGGCGTATGTCAAATCGAATTATTCCAATACAAATTGGAACACGCTGGTCAAGGCGTACAATGACGGCATTGCCAACATCGGAAAAGCAGAGGATGTGACCACCGCCACTGCTGCAAAGACTGCGGCCCTTGAAGCGATGGCAGCTGTGGACGCGGACATGGCGCAGGATTATGGTACTGTGTACGTTACCATTGAGAACACGACCTTTACACACGATCTCTGGCCCACAGGCAAAACGTATTGGGAGGGTACGCCGATCAACCATTTTGAAGTGGGTTTGACGGCAGCCTCCACGATGATGACCTGCGTGGTAGACGCGCTCGATCAGCACGGCTGGTCACAGACCGGCGCGTCCAGCAACTACATCTCGTCGATCAACGGCCTGTCCGCTTTCGATGGCGGCTCCCAGTCCGGCTGGATGGGAACGCTGAACGACTGGTTCACCAACGAGGGCTTTGGTAACTTCTCGGTTGCCAACGGCAAGCTGGGCGACGGCGATGAAATCCGCATCATGTATACCAGAACCGGCTACGGCGAGGACCTCGGCGGCACATGGAGCAACCAGAACACCACCCTTGAAGCGCTTGACGTGACCAACGGCACGATCTTCCCGGATTTCACGTCCGGCACGATCGGCTCGACAAACGAGTACACCTTGCAGATCGACGATGAAAAGGCCGAAATCAAGATCACACCGACCGCCGCAAACAAGAACTTCCTTGTAAAGACCTTCCTCAACGAGCAGGTGACCAACAACACCGAGGGTGTCAGCTTCTATAAGCGGACGCAGACCATCCCCGTTGTCGCAGGCGACACCATCTATGTTGGATGTGGCGTGAAGGGCTGGCCAACCATGAACGCGCAGGCTGGCAACACGCAGACAGCGAACGGTACATGGTATGTTCTGAAAGTGGTCAATGCGCAGGTTGACGACGGCTCCGCATACGTCATGGGGCTGATCGACAAGTATTGCGTCAAAGTAGAAAGCTACAACTACAAGAGCATGGAAAACGGTCTGAGCATCACCAGAGCTGCCTATGAGGCGCTGAGTGAAACCAGCAAGCAGAACGTCACCAACTATCAGAAGCTCGTTGACGCAGAAAACGGCGTTGCCAGCTTCAAGAAAACCGCCGATCTGTCCGTAAAGATCGCCGCCCTGCCTTCCGTCTACCGCGCAACGCTGGAAGATGTGGAGCAGATCAAATCGGTGCAGGAGATTTATGAATCGCTGACGCAGGAGGAAAAAGACCGCCTGACCGTCAACGAGTACAATAAGCTCATGGCGCTGATTGAAAAAATCGACAGACTCAATCAGGCTGCGGCGGATAAGGTCATTGCTGACATTGCCGCAATCGGTCCGATTGATGAAATCACGCTGGAAAGCGCAAAGCAGATTCAGAAAGCGCGCGCTGGCTACGATGCACTGAACAAGTACGCACAGGATATTGTCGAGTGCGCTAAACCGGTCAACTATTACACGCTTCTTGATGCAGAAGTGAAGCTGAAAGAGCTGCAAGATGCCGCTGCCGAGCAGGAGCGCATCGACAGAGCTGCCGCCGCAGCGGTGGACAACCTGATTGATGCAATCGGAGAAGTCACGCTGAAAAGCAAGCAGGCCATCGAAACGGCCCGCGCCGCTTACGACAACCTGACTCCCACGCAAAAGACGTATGTGACGAAGCTGGATACGCTGACCGCCGCAGAAACCGCGTACAAGGCACTGGTTGACCGGAAAGCCGCTGACGATGTGATGGAAAAGATCAACGAAATCGGCAAAGTCACGCTGGAAAGCAAGACAGCTATCGAAGCTGCCCGCGCTGCGTATAACGCGCTGACGAACGATCAGAAGCTGCTGGTTGAAAACTATGATGTTTTGACCGCCGCAGAAGCAGAGCTTGCACGTCTGGAAGCCGAAGCCAAAGACAAAGCTGACCGCGAGGCTGCCGCGCAGGTGGACGAGATGATCGAGCGCCTGTTCCCCGTCACCCGATACAGTGGCCCGGCCATCCGCATGGCCCGCGCTGCGTATGAGGCGCTGACCGAGGATCAAAAGGCACTGGTGAAGCACTACGACGACCTCGTAAAGGCAGAAGCCGAGTTTGCGGCAATTCCGCCGATCACGCCCGTTGGCCCGTCGAAGCCCTCCAAGCCCTCGACACCCGATACCAGCAAGGACAACCTTCCGTTCACGGATGTGATTTTCGGAAGCTGGTACTATGACGGCGTGAAGTATGCTTGCGACAACGGTCTGATGAACGGCACGTCCGCGAACGCGTTCAGCCCGAACGCCGACACGACCCGCAGCATGATCGTCACGATCCTTGCCCGTATGGAGGGCGTCAATACCTCCGGCGGCGCAACGTGGTACGCCCGCGGCCGTGAATGGGCGATGGGCGCCGGCATTTCGGATGGTACGAATATGACCGGCAAGATCACCCGCGAACAGCTTGCCGCCATGCTCTACCGCTATGCGAAGCTGAAAGGCTATGATGTGTCTGCATCCGCTGACATTTCCGGCTACACAGACGCTTCCAGCGTCTCCGGCTGGTCGACCGACGCGATGCGCTGGGCTGTCAGTGCTGGCCTCATCCAGGGCAGCGGCAATGCGCTGACCCCGCAGGCCAACGCCTCCCGCGCGCAGATCGCCACGATCCTCATGCGCTTTGCGCAGAGCATCGCAAAGTAATCCCGCAAACGGTTTTTCCCGGAGGGGCGGATCATCCGCCCCTCCACTTTTATTGCAGAG
>OKVK01001452.1_pt1 | contig 12194 bp, 9 predicted proteins | sample 1604771 | NCBI WGS metagenome assembly OKVK01 (sample SAMN01760906, study PRJEB22395) | human gut metagenome | reverse complement strand
CTCCAACCCGGCTACCATCATGACTGATAAGGACATTGCAGACCGTGTATACATTGAGCCGCTGACGGTTGATGTAGTAGAACAGCTCATTTTAAAGGAAAAACCGGACAGTGTACTGCCGACCCTTGGCGGACAGGCAGGACTGAACCTGGCTATGGAGCTGGATGAGAGAGGATTCTTCGAGAAGACCGGTGTAAAACTCATCGGAACCACTTCCCAGACCATTAAGAAGGCAGAAGACCGTCTGGAGTTCAAGGCAACCATGGAGAAGATCGGTGAGCCGGTAGCTCCGTCTCTGGTTGTTGAGAACCTGGAAGATGGTATTGCATTCTCCAATAAGATCGGTTATCCGGTTGTTCTTCGTCCGGCATATACCCTGGGCGGAAGCGGCGGCGGTATCGCTCACAATCAGGAAGAACTGGAGGAGATTCTTGCAAATGGTCTTCGTCTTTCCCGTGTAGGACAGGTTTTGGTAGAGCGCTGCATCGCAGGATGGAAAGAGATCGAGTATGAGGTAATGCGTGACGGTGCGGGCAATGTAATTACCGTCTGCAACATGGAAAATATTGACCCGGTCGGCGTCCATACCGGTGACAGTATTGTAGTAGCTCCGTCCCAGACCCTTGGAGATAAAGAGTATCAGATGCTCCGTACTTCTGCGCTGAACATTATCAGTGAGCTGAAGATTACGGGAGGATGTAACGTACAGTTTGCACTTCATCCGGAAAGCTTCGAGTACTGTGTTATCGAGGTAAACCCGCGTGTAAGCCGTTCTTCTGCACTGGCTTCCAAAGCAACCGGATATCCGATTGCAAAGGTAGCTGCAAAGATCGCCATTGGTTATACGCTGGATGAGATTAAAAATGCCATTACCGGACAGACCATGGCAAGCTTCGAGCCGATGCTGGACTACTGCGTTGTCAAGATGCCGCGTCTTCCGTTTGATAAATTCATCAGTGCAAAGAGAACTCTGACCACACAGATGAAGGCAACCGGTGAGGTTATGAGTATCTGTGATAATTTCGAGGGCGGCCTTATGAAAGCCATTCGTTCTCTGGAGCAGCATGTAGACAGCCTTATGTCCTACGATTTCAGCCATCTGGATAAAGCAGGACTTCTGGAGCAGCTGGAAGTGGTAGATGATCGCAGAATCTGGGTTATCGCAGAAGCACTTCGTCAGGGAGTTTCCTATGACGAGATTCATGACATTACGAAGATTGATAAATGGTTTATTGATAAGATTGCTATTCTGGTAGAGATGGAGCAGGCTCTGAAGACTCAGGAACTGACGGTAGATCTCTTAAGAGAAGCAAAGAGAATCGAGTTCCCGGATAACGTGATCGCAAATCTGACCGGAAAATCCGAGGAAGAGATCAAGAAGATGCGTTACGACAATGGTATCGTAGCAGCATTCAAGATGGTAGATACCTGTGCAGCAGAGTTCGAAGCATCTACGCCATATTACTATTCTGTATATGGAAGTGAAAATGAAGCCATTGAGACCAACGATCGTAAGAAGGTGCTGGTACTTGGCTCTGGCCCGATCCGTATCGGTCAGGGTATCGAGTTCGACTTCTGCTCCGTACATTGTACCTGGGCATTTTCCAAAGAGGGTTATGAGACCATTATCATTAATAACAATCCGGAGACCGTAAGTACGGACTTCGATATTGCAGATAAACTGTATTTTGAGCCGCTGACTCCGGAAGATGTGGAGAGCGTGGTTCGCCTGGAAAAACCGGACGGAGCTGTGGTACAGTTCGGTGGACAGACTGCCATCAAACTGACAGAGGCTCTTATGAAGATGGGTGTGCCGATCCTTGGAACTTCCGCAGAAAATGTAGATGCAGCTGAGGACAGAGAACTCTTCGATGAGATTCTGGAACAGTGCCAGATCCCGAGACCGAAGGGAGGCACCGTATACACGGCAGAGGAAGCAAAAGAAGTAGCAAACAGACTGGGATATCCGGTACTGGTTCGTCCTTCTTACGTACTTGGCGGACAGGGTATGCAGATTGCCATCAATGATGAGGATGTAGAAGAATTCATCGGTATCATCAACCGGATTGCACAGGATCATCCGATTCTGGTTGATAAATACCTGCAGGGTAAAGAGATCGAGGTCGATGCGGTATGCGACGGTGAGGATATCCTGATTCCGGGTATCATGGAGCATATTGAGCGTGCGGGTATCCATTCCGGAGACAGTATTTCCGTATATCCGGCAAAGAGCATCAGTCAGAAAGTAAAAGATACCATCGAAGAGTACACCAAACGCCTGGCACGTTCCCTGCATGTTATCGGACTGATCAACATTCAGTTCATCGCTGTAGGCGAGGATGTATATGTCATCGAGATAAATCCCCGTTCCAGCCGTACGGTACCGTACATCAGCAAGGTAACTGGTATTCCGATTGTGCCGCTGGCAACCAAAGTGATCCTTGGATATAAGATCAAGGATCTGGGGTACACACCAGGACTTCAGAAAGAAGCAGATTACTTTGCAGTGAAGATGCCGGTATTCTCCTTCGAGAAGATCCGTGACGCTGATATCAGCCTTGGACCGGAGATGAAATCCACTGGTGAGTGTCTGGGTATCGCAAAGACCTTTAATGAAGCACTTTACAAGGCATTTCTGGGTGCGGGAATCTGCCTGCCGAAATACAAGAACATGATCATGACTGTCCGTGATGAGGACAAGGCAGAGGCTGTGGAGATTGCCAAGAGATTTGAAGCTCTGGGTTACAATATCTACGCAACCAAGGGAACTGCCCGTGCGCTTATGGATGCAGATGTACAGGTTCGTCTGACCAGAAAGGTAGAGCAGGAGTCTCCGAATATCCTGGATTTGATTCTTGGCCATGAGATTGACCTGGTTATCGACACACCGTCCCAGGGCGTTGAGCACAGCCATGACGGATTTGTTATCAGAAGACATGCCATCGAGACCGGCGTCAATGTTCTGACAGCGATTGACACAGCAAAAGCACTGGTTACCTCTCTGGAAGATACGGACCATAAGAATCTGACGTTGATTGATATTGCGAAAATCTAATAACAGGAAATGAATATAAAAAAACTGGCAGCAGAGGTAACTCTGTTGCCAGTTGTTTTTGATGGAGGAAATATGACAAAGGATATGACAACGGGTTCTCCTGTCCGGCTGATTATCGGATTTGCGATTCCTATGTTTCTTGGAATGCTGTTCCAGCAGTTTTACAGCATGGTGGACACATTGGTGGTTGGACGATTTCTTGGTGTAAATCCGCTGGCAGGGGTAGGTTCCACCACATCCCTCAACTTTATGGTCATCGGATTCTGCACAGGCGTCTGTAATGGGTTTGCCATTCCGGTGGCACAGATGTTCGGCGCACAGGAGGAACACCGTCTCCGGAAATATGTGACCAACAGCGCGTGGCTTTGTATGGTATTTTCCGTTGTAATGACTTTAGCAGTAGTGGCATCCTGCAGAGCTATTCTGACATTGATGAACACGCCAAAAGAAATTTTTGAATATGCTTATATCTATATTTTGATTGTCTTTTGGGGAATTCCATGTACTTTTCTTTATAATATTCTGGCAGGTATTATCCGGTCACTGGGAGACAGTAAGACGCCGGTTGTCTTTCTGGCAGTGTCATCCGCGATCAATATTGTGCTGGACCTGGTGTTTGTGTTGTTGTTTCACATGGGAGTGGAAGGCCCGGCTATTGCAACAGTACTGGCACAGGGCATTTCAGGTGTGATCTGTCTTTGGTATATGTGGAAAAAATTCCCGATTCTGCACGCCACAAGGGATGAGTGGAAACCGGAGCCTTCCTATATGGCGAAGCTTTGCTATATTGGAATTCCCATGGGATTACAGTACTCGGTCACCGCTATCGGTACACTGGTACTGCAGGCGGCTATCAACGGATTAGGTGCAGCGGTAGTTGCCGGTGTCACGGCAGCCCAGAAGATTAATGCCTTTATCTCCTGCCCGGTGGAATCTTTAGGACAGACCATGGCTCCTTACACGGGGCAGAACATGGGAGCCGGAAAGCTTGACCGGATTGGAAAAGGATTAAAGAGCGCTTCACTGATTGGTTTTTTGATGTCTGCAATTTGTTTTGTGATTGCTGTACTTTTTGGAAAACAGCTGACCCTTCTCTTTGTAGATGCAGGTGAGACGGCCATTATTGCTTACTCCTATGAGTTCCTTTTATTCTGCACTGGTGGCTATTGTCTGCTGACATTGGTGAACACGGTGCGGTTTACGATTCAGGGAATGGGATTTTCTGTTTTTGCCATCTGTTCTGGTGTGATGGAAATGATTGCAAGAATTCTGGCATCTACCGTAGTGGCTGGAAAAGTGGGATTTATCGGGATTTGTCTTGCCCATCCGTTGGCATGGGTATTTGCGGATATCTTTCTGATTCCGGCGTTTTTCTGGTGTAGGAAACGAATTGCATAAAATGCCGGAACAGGGGAAAACTGTTTTTGAAACAGTGCTTGACATATTGCCTAAATTGTGATAGATTAGTCAAAGATAATTAAGCAGGTTTCACGACGTAGTGGAAGCTGAGATGAAAATGTGTAGAAGCATTCTGAACAAGCCATTGTTTAGGGTGCTTTTTTGCATATATGGCAGCGGAAGCCTGGTGGGTAAGGGATTGCGCGGTCATGATTGCCAGAAAGGAGGAGAAGAATGGCAAAAGATATGTTTCATGTCGGCACCCAGGTGCTGATTGGAAAAGAGCGTTTTTCCGGCATCTTTGACGGAATGACAAAAGTATTGATTGTAACGGATAAGTTCATGCATGAGAGTGGCACCGTTTCTTATGTGACGGATGTATTGGATCATCTGAAGGTGGAGTGGAAAATTTTCTCGGAGGTACGTCCGGATCCGGATATCATGACGGTCAGCAAAGGTGTTGCCATGATTCTGGAGTTTCAGCCCCAGGCGGTTGTAGCTCTGGGCGGTGGATCTTCCATCGACGCTGCAAAGGCCATCGTTTATTTTGCTGCTAAAGAGAGCAATGCACCGAGATGTAAGTTTGTGGCTATTCCAACAACTAGTGGTACTGGTTCTGAGATGACCAATTTTGCAGTGATCAGTAATCCGGAAAAGGCAGCAAAATATCCACTGGTAAATGATGAACTGTATCCGGATATCGCAGTATTGGATGCAGAACTTGTAAAAACGGTACCGCCAGCGATCACAGCTGCAACTGGAATGGATGTATTTACTCATGCAGTAGAGGCATTTGTCTGCACGGAGGCAAATCATTTCACTGATGCATGTGCAGAGAAAGCCATGAAGCTGGTAAGAAGTTATTTGCTTCGCTGCTACAAGAATCCGGAAGATATGGAAGCACGTCAGGGTATGCATGATGCATCCTGCCTGGCAGGTATTGCATTTACCAATGCAGGACTTGGCTTGGTTCACGGTATGGCACATACGTTTGGTGCACATTTTCATGTGCCCCATGGAAAAGCAAATGCCATTCTGCTTCCCTATGTTATGGGATTCAATGCAGGATGCTATGACAGCCAGTTGACGGATGTGGCAAAAAAATATGCCCGTATTTCCAGACTGCTCCGTATTGAAGGACCGGGAATCCGTCAGAGTGCTTTCTCTCTGATCCGTACCATGCGTCAGTACAACACCCGTCTTGGCATTCCGGCTACCATCAAAGAGCTGGGTATCAGTAAAGAAGAGTTTGAGTCAGTACTGGATGAGATGTGTAAGGCTGCAAAAGCAGACAACTGTACCTCAACCAATCCGAGAGAATGTACGCCGGAGGATATCAGAAAGATTTTCCTGCAGGCATATGATGGAAAAATCGGAACAGGAAGGTAATTATAAATGGTAGAAGAAACCAAACAGAGAATTATTCAGGAATTTGTTCCTGGTAAACAGGTCACTCTGGCACATGTTATCGCCAATCCGGTTCCTAGCCTCTATGAGAAAATGGGACTGATTGATGCCAGAGGAGCTATCGGAATTTTTACCATTACGCCGAGTGAGGGTGCTATCATCGCAGCAGATGTGGCAACTAAAGCGGCAGATGTAAGCATCGGATTCGTAGACCGTTTTAACGGAACACTGATTATCTGTGGAGATGTGGCAGCAGTGGAATCCGCACTTCGTGAAGTGATGCATACGCTCTGTGAAATGATGGGCTTCACACCGACGGTGGTGACGAAGACGTGACGCAGCAGAAACGCATGATTCTGATTGGAAAGACAGCGGCAGGAAAGACAACTCTCTGCCAGTATTTGACCCATCAGGATCTGGTATATCATAAGACTCAGACGATCGCAGTCATGGGTGGACAGTTTATTGATACGCCGGGCGAGTATCTGGAACGTGTCCGGATGAGAGGAGCGCTCTCCGTGACGGCGGCAGATGCAGATATTATCCTGTTTGTACAGGATCCGACAGCAAAAGAGAAAATGTTCCCGCCAGCATATGCAGGAAGTTTTGCAAAGCCGGTGGTAGGTATTGTGACAAAAAGTGATATTGCAACGGAAGAGCAGTTAAAAGATGCGACGGAGCATCTGAAAGCAGCCGGAGCAGATCATATTTTTGTGACCAGCAGTGTGGCAGGAACTGGATTTAAAGAATTATTTGATTATCTTGATACGCTGTAAAGGTGATTAAAAAATAGAATACACGATAGGTGATGGAAGATGAAGAAGTCTGAAATTCGTATCGTCATAGTAGATGACGAACCGATTATCAGAATGGACTTAAGAGAAATTCTGGAATCGAAGGGCTATCAGGTCGTCGGCGAAGCAGCTGATGGATTTGATGCTGTAGAACTCTGCAGAACGCATGTACCAGATCTGGTACTGCTGGATATTAAAATGCCGTTGATGGACGGTCTGTCTGCTGCTCAGATTATTCATGAGCAGGGACTTGCCGGTTCTATTGTATTTCTGACGGCATACAGTGAAAGTTCTTATATTGAAGGAGCCAAGGAAAGCGGCGTTAGCGGCTATCTGGTAAAACCGGTGGACGAAAAAGCACTGGTGCCCTGTATCGAACTGGCCATGGCCAGAAGCAGTGAGATGAAAGCGTTGAAAACTGATGTGGAGAAAGCCAACGAACGGCTGGAAACCAGAAAAGTTGTGGAAAAAGCCAAAGGTTATCTCATGGAAACGAACCATGTGCCGGAAGAGGAAGCATATGAATACATCCGGAAGATGAGCAAGTTAAAAAATGTATCTATGAAACGGATTGCCGAGATCCTTCTGATGAAGTGCGGGAGGTAGTGCGGTATAATGACAATTCGGGAACTGTGTGAAAAGCACACCAGCCTTGCGCCGGGAGATATTGAGAAGATTGAAAATATGGCGAGAACCATTCCGTATCTTGCCAATCTGGAGGATGCGGACATTTTTATCGACTGTCTCCTGCCCTCCGGAGATGCCATTGTAGTAGCGGAAGCCAATCCTAAGGACAGTCCTTCTTCCTATGAAAAAAGTGTGGTGGGCATGATTGCCTATCAGCAGAATGAACCGGCTGTTGCAAGAACCTTTAAGGTTGGCGTGGCAACGAAACATATGAAGGCGCTGACCCAGGAAAATACGAGAGTGATTCAGTCCGTAGAACCGATCAGTAATGGAACAGAGATTATCGGTGTACTGATTCGGGAAAAGAGGATTGAGGAACAGTACAGCGGTCAAAGTGCGCTGCATTTGTCTCATGAAAACTATGAATCTATGGCACAGGCAATAACCAGTAAAAAAGGATCCTGGCTGGCAGAATGCATTGATGAAGCCTTACTTATTATAGACCGTAAAGGTCTGGTCTGCTCTGCCAATGATGTGGCATGCAGATTGTATCGGCGTCTCGGATATGTGGGAGAACTGATTGGCCAAAGATATGAAAACGTTCAGCTGGTAGTTCCGCAGTATGGAATGTCTGACGAAGCAGTGACAGAAGCATCCGTTGGTAAAAATTATTTTATTATCCGTCATGTGAAACTGGAAACAGCAGATCTTTCCTGTGCAGTAATTATCAGGGATGAAACAGCGGAAAAGCAGCGTGAGCAGGAACTGGTTCTGAAATCAGTGGCAATCCAGGAGATGCATCATCGCGTGAAAAATAATCTTCAGACGATTGCATCGTTGTTAAGACTGCAAATCAGAAGAAGCGAAAATCCGGAAACGATACAGGTATTGCGGGAGACTATGAGCAGAATTCTGTCTATTTCGGCCACCCATGAACTGCTTGCAAGAAACGGCGTGGATCAGGTGAAAATTGGCGAGGTGCTAAGGCAAATCCGCAGTAATGTGCTGCAGAGCTTTGAACATTCCGAAGTGGATATTGAGATTTCAATGGAATCAGGAGACTTTGAAACAGATTCAGAGATTGCGGCATCAGTAGCCATGGTGGTTAATGAACTTCTTCAGAACAGTATGAAATATGCATTTGAAGGAAAAGAAAAAGGTTTGATAGAGATCCTCGTAAAAAAAGGAGAGCTCTATTCGAATATCACGGTACGCGATGATGGCATCGGATTTGATGCGGATATCAGCAGACCGAATCATCTGGGATGGGGAATCGTGCGTTCACTGGTAAAGGATAAGCTTCATGGAACCATTCATGTAGAGGCCGGAGAGCAGGGAAGTGCAGTGACCTTTGATTTCTTAAACCAGAATGTGGATACACTGGAACTATAAAAATGCCGGAGGTTCTAAAAAAGAATGAAAGAAACAATTACAAGTGTAGGCATTGATATTGGTACCTCCACGACACAGTTGATTTTCAGCCGGCTGACCATCGAAAATCTGGCCAGCAGCTATACGGTTCCGAGAATCAGTATTGTGGACAAAGAAGTGATCTACCGCAGTCACATTTATTTTACACCGCTGAAATCTCAGCAGGAGATTGATGTGGAAGCAGTGCGGAAGATTGTAAAAGAAGAATATGAGAAAGCCGGTATGACGCCGGATATGCTCCAGACTGGAGCGGTCATCATTACCGGTGAGACTGCCAGAAAGCAGAATGCCAATCTGGTGCTGGAAATGTTAAGTGACATGGCGGGAGATTTCGTTGTGGCAACGGCGGGACCGGATCTGGAATCCGTGCTTTCCGGTAAAGGGGCCGGTGCAGACCGGATTTCAGAAGAAGAACGTATTTGCGTGGCAAATGTAGATATCGGAGGCGGTACCAGCAACATTGCATCCTTTTATAAAGGACAGGTTATGGGTACGTCCTGCCTGGATATTGGAGGACGGCTGATCAAAGTAGAAAATGGAAAGATCAGCTATATTTTCCATAAAACCGCGGAACTGGCATCTCATATGGGAATCTCCATCAAGGTGGGAGATCCTGCAGATCCGGAAAAACTTCGAAAAATCTGTGACCGGATGGCAGATGAACTGGCGCAGGCACTGTATCTGAAGGATGCGGATGCCGAGCATGCCGGACTTTATACCAATGACGGTAAACGGCTGCCGGATAATCATAAGATTGATGCCGTGACATTTTCCGGAGGAGTTGCAGATTGTATCTATCATCCGGAAGGAAAAGAGACATTTCAGTACGGAGACATCGGAGTGCTCCTTGGAAGGGCCATTCTCGATCATCCTGCGTTTAAGAATATACGCTGGTTTACCGCAGCAGAGACGATCAGAGCGACCGTGGTAGGTGCGGGAACCCATACCACCAGTGTTAGCGGCAGCACCATTTCCTATGCAAAGGATAAGCTGCCGGTTAAAAATATCCCGGTCTTAAGAATTGGATCGGATGATGAAGCTGATTTGGAAGCATTTGCTTCTTCAATCATACAACAACTCCCTCTGTACCATTCGGAGGGAAAACTGGAACAGATAGCCATCTCTTTTGAAGGCCGGCATTACGTAAGTTTCCTGGAAATCCAGGCCCTTGCAGCCGCCATCATCAAGGGGGCAAGGGAAATTATTGACAGTGAGTTCCCACTGATCCTGGTAGTGGAAAATGATATCGGAAAAGTTCTGGGAAATGCCCTTAACGTGGCGCTTCACAGAGAAAAACCAGTTGTGTGCATTGATGGAATTCATGCACAGGGCGGGGATTATATCGATATCGGAGAACCACTGGCCAACGGAAGAGTTGTTCCGGTCGTAACAAAAACTTTAATTTTCAATACTTAAAAGGAGGAGAGAGATTGATATTAAAGACAACGCTTTTTGGTCATACCTATGAATTCAAATCTGTCAGAGAAGTTATGGCCAAGGCAAACGAAGAAAAGTCCGGCGATAAGCTGGCAGGCATTGCTGCAGAGACCGCAGAGGAGCGTGTAGCTGCCAAAGTTGTACTTTCTAATCTGACACTGGAGAATTTAAGAGAGAATCCTGCCGTTCCCTACGAAGAGGATGAAGTAACAAGAATTATCCAGGATGGAGTCAACGAATCTATTTACAACAGCATCAAGGGCTGGACCGTTGCACAGCTCCGCGAGTGGATCCTCGATACAGAGACCACCGGAGACATGATCAAACGGGTATCCAGAGGTCTGACCAGTGAGATGGTAGCTGGTGTTGCCAAACTGATGGGCAACCTGGACCTGATCTACGGAGCAAAGAAGATTCACAACCCGACCCATTGTAATACTACTCTGGGATTGCCGGGAACCTTCTCATCCCGTCTGCAGCCGAACCACACCACGGATGATCCGAAGGGTATCATGGCTTCCGTTATGGAAGGTCTTTCCTACGGCTGTGGTGATGCCGTTATTGGTCTGAACCCGGTAGACGACTCTGTAGAGAGTGTTGCAAGAATCTTAAAGAGCTTTGATGAGTTCAAAAATAAATGGGAAGTTCCGACCCAGATCTGTGTACTGGCTCATGTAACGACCCAGACAGAAGCAGCTGATAAGCTGAATGCACCGATCGACCTGATGTTCCAGTCTATCGCTGGTTCTCAGAAGGGTAATGAAGCATTTGGTCTGAACGCACAGATGCTGCAGGACGGCCGTGAAATGATGCTGAAGAAAGGTACCTCTACCGGACCGAACGTAATGTACTTCGAGACAGGACAGGGTTCCGAGCTTTCTTCTGAGGCGCACAATGGCTGGGATCAGGTAACTATGGAAGCAAGATGCTATGGTTTTGCAAAGAAATATGATCCGTTTATTGTAAATACGGTTGTTGGATTTATCGGACCGGAGTATCTCTATGACTCCAAGCAGGTAACCCGTGCAGGTCTTGAGGATCATTTTATGGGTAAACTTTCAGGACTTCCGATGGGCTGTGACTGTTGCTACACGAATCATATGAAAGCAGACCAGAACGATATTGAGAATCTGTCCATGCTTCTTACCGCAGCAGGCTGTACCTATATCATGGGTGTACCGGAAGGTGATGACTGTATGCTGATGTACCAGTGTACCGGATATCATGAGGCAGCAGCTCTCCGTGAAATTCTGGGACTTCGTCCGACAAAAGAATTTGACGCATGGCTTGAAAAGATGGGATTCTCTAAAGATGGAAAGCTGACACCGCTTGCAGGTGATGCATCTGTATTTTTAGCAAAATAGAAAGGAGGCAGAAACAACAATGAACGATAATGAATTAAGAGCAATTATTGAACAGGTACTTACAGAGATGAATGTAAGCGGTACCGCATCTGCCTCAGCAGATGGAAATGCAGTAAAAACTGCAGTTGTCAATGCAGTGAAAAATGCCGGCTGTGAGCAGGCAGGAGTGGAGGAAGGATGCCTTCCGGATATCACTCAGATTGACATTAAGAAACAGTATCTGGTAGAACATCCGCAGAACGGAGAGGCTTACCTTGATCTCAAACAGTACGCTCCGTGCCGTCTTGGTATCGGCAAAGCAGGTGCCCGTTATAAGACTCTTCCGAATCTGGAGTTCCGTGCAGCTCATTCTGCAGCACAGGATGCAGTTTTCAATGATGTTGATCAGGAGTTTATCGATAAGATGGGACTCTTCACCGTACAGACCCAGTGCGAGAGCAAAGATGTATATCTGACCCGCCCGGATCTGGGAAGAAAATTGAACGACGAAGCTGTAAAAACTATTAAGGAAAAATGCAAAATGCATCCGACCGTACAGATCTATGTATCTGACGGATTAAGTTCTGCAGCAGTTGCTGCCAATGTGGCAGATGTTTTGCCGGGTATTATGCAGGGACTGGAGAGCTATGGTATCGATACAGGAACCCCGTTCTTCGTAAAATATGGCCGTGTAGGTGTTAT
>OKVK01001451.1_pt1 | contig 12216 bp, 19 predicted proteins | sample 1604771 | NCBI WGS metagenome assembly OKVK01 (sample SAMN01760906, study PRJEB22395) | human gut metagenome | reverse complement strand
TTCCAAAATTACGTTAAATCACGCTTGTGAATTTTCACTTGCGAAACTTTAGTTATAGTTCATATTCATTCTTATTTATTTCAATCTTTTTTACTGATTGTCCTGCATAATTATCTTTCAGGTAATTCCTGATGGCTTGCGGAATCAGCTGGGCTGGCACGATGTCCTGCTTGCAGTCGACCTCTGTAAGATTTCCCTTTTTGTCGAACTCCAGCTTCGTGCCATTCTGTAGAACCACATCATAGCTCTTGTTGATACCCCCCGTCTCAATGGTAGCAAGCATCACCTTCTGATTGTTGAAATGGTTGCTGAGTAAGGTTTGAGCCTTTGCCGGGAGTGCATTAACGGCGATAGGCTTGTCATTGCCTGCATTTGCTGCCATATTGCATGATAGCATGCAGCAAATGGCAATCATCAAAATTCTTATCATTCTTTTCATTTCTTTCATTCTTTTCATAAGCTACAAATTAAATTTTTATAATACTTAAATTGTGATGGATGTTTAAACATCATCTTATAATTAGACGCAACTCGTGCCTGAAAGTTTAACTCGTGCCTGAAAGTTTAAAGAGAATGTGTAAATGCGTCATCAGCACAGGCTGCTCATGGTGGATGATGATTCGGATTACGGCTGTGTGATTTTTGCCCTAATCCGGCTCAGGCTTGCCTGCGTTACACCTAAATAGGTGGCGATGCTTCCCAATGGCAACCTTTGTAATAAGTCTGGTTCTTTCTCTAGCAGCTCCTTGTACCTTTCCGAAGCGATGGCGGATAGCATGGAAATCAGTCGTTCCTCGGTGGCAAGCAGCTCCATCTCTGCATAACGCCGCCCCCAATTGGCGATGTGTAAATCATCCAAGAACAACGCTTTCAGCTGTTTTCTTTCCAATTTATATAAGACCGAATCTTCCATCAACTCCATCGTCTCATATCCTGGCTCGTCGTTCACATAGCCTTTCAAGGAGACAATAGTCGCTCCCTCTTTGCCAAACCAAAAGGTAATTTCCTTTCCGTCCACTGAAGTATATGCGCGGACAATGCCTTTCTTGATGAAAAAGATGTTCTTCTCCACCTTACCTCTTTCCAACACCCGGAATCCTTTGGGATATGAAACTTCCGTTAAGCATCGCTGCAATTTGTCCAAAGACGCATCCGGCATGGCGTATCTCTTATTAATGATTTCTTTTATATCCATATTCTTTTTTGCTGTATTTGGTGTGCAAAATTATAAAATTTCACACGAAAACGAAAGTGAATGGTTGTTTTTTTTGCAAATGTAAAATCCGTTTTTGTCAAATGCAAAAAGCTTTTAGTTTTTTTTTGCTTACTTTTGCACCCGAATTTAAAATTATAAAATGAATTAATAAATATAACAAACAAATAAATTAATAAATATGAATTGGATAATTTTATTGTTCGCAGGATTGTTTGAGGTGAGCCTCACGTTCTGCTTGGGAAAAGCGAGAGCAGCATCAGGAATTTGGTTTTATCTGTGGGGGAGCGGTTTCCTTGCTTCCACCATTCTGAGCATGGCTTTGCTCGCCAAGGCGGTGCAGACTTTGCCTTTGGGCACGGCCTACGCCATCTGGACAGGCATCGGGGCAGTGGGTACGGTTTTGATAGGAATATTCGTTTTCAAGGAACCAGCCACTCCCATCAGGCTTTTCTTCCTCTTCACGCTCATTGCTTCCTTGATTGGATTGAAGATTGTGTCATATTAAAAAAAAAGGCGAAAAATGAAGTATGAATTGAGAGAGAACCAAGGCATTCCGGCACCTCTGCTGGCTCTGATGGCAGTAGCTACCGGACTTTCCGTTGCCAACTGCTATTACAACCAGCCCTTGCTGGGCAGTATGGCAAAAGAGTTTGCGGTAACAGACTTTTCTGCCAGCATGGTAGCTACCTTGACCCAGATAGGCTATGTGGTAGGACTTGTATTTGTCATTCCGCTTGGTGATCTGGTTTCACGAAAGAAACTGATACAGACCAATTACATCGTTTCTTTGTGCGCCTTGCTTGCCATAGCCCTTGCTCCGAACATCTATTGGGTGTGGGGCGCATCCCTGGTTGCTGGCGCATCTTCGGTAATGCCACAGTTCTTCATCCCGCGGGTGTCTTACCATTCCACGCCTTCACACAAGGTGCGCAATGTGGGAATCATACAATCCTGCCTGCTCGTAGGCATTCTAGGTTCACGTGTCTTCAGCGGCCTGCTGGCCGACGAATGGGGATGGCGTTCTGTTTATCTTGTGGCTAGCGTGTTTATGCTCGGATGTTTTCTGCTCATTCACGGGATGCTGCCAGTGTTGTCTGCCCGTTCGCAGGAAAACTATGCAGGGTTGATGAAATCATTGTTGCGCCTGCTCCTCAAATACCCATACTTGCAAATCGCGTCGCTAAGGGCGGCATTGGCGTATGGTTCCTTCTTCGCCTTATGGAGTTGCCTGGCCTTCCGGATGAAGCAGGCGCCTTTCTTTGCTGGCGACGACATGATTGGAGCTCTCGGTTTGTGCGGACTGGCAGGTGCATCTACGGTGGTCTTCATCAGCGACTACGTCCAAAAGTATGGTGCAAGGTTCTTCTCTGTTGCCGGAGGATGCGTCTTGTTGGCTGCCTGGCTGCTGGCATTTTTGGGGAATGGCAGCTACTTGTGGATAATAATAGCCATCTTGCTGATTGATACCGGTATGCAATGCATCCATTTGTCGAATCAGACCAGCGTAGTAGCCCTTGACACATCTGCCATCAACCGTATCAATACCGTTTATATGACCATTTATTTCCTGGGTGGTTCTGCCGGAACTTTCGTTTCTGGCCTGTCCTGGCAGCATTATGGATGGACAGGCGTGGTGGGGGTAGGGGTTGCCTTTACCGTGGCTTCCTTGCTCGTAAACTGCATCAAGCCTAGTGGCAAGCCCCAAACCCACCACCACAAATGGTAGGAAATTAAATACATAAGACCGCTAAGATATCTGCGTGATGCGCCTGATGCTTCTGTTGCAATGGTTGATGATGAGCGGAACACGTTCTACCACCACCATGGATGTGTCGAGGCCCAAAGCCTTAGGCTCGTCAATGCCTATCTTGCCGATAAGGGCGTAGATGGTCATCAGCAGGTTCTGTTGACGGTTGTCGGAACTCTCCGGGTAATATACACGGTGGATGATGAATCGGAAAGTTGGTGGGGTTCATCTGATGAAGGTCACCAGAGGCTCACAACGCCCGCCTCAATCGTTGCAAGCATCACCTTCTGACCATTGAATCCGGCAATTTATCAAAATAGCATAATATGAAGACGAAATGGTATAGATACATTAAACTTTTAAGGCTACCTTTGCACACGAATTTAAAATTAAAACATTAAGATTATTATTCAATTTAAAATATTAAGATTATTATGAAGATTCAACAGATTAGAAATGCTACCATCATTCTCGAGTATGCAGGAAAGCGAATCCTCGTTGACCCCATGCTCGGCGAGAAGGGATCGTTTGCTCCTTTTCCGTTATCAAACCATCAGGAGCTGCGCAACCCGCTACACGATCTGCCCGTGAAGGCAGAAGTAATTGTCAGCAACATTGACTGCGTATTGCTTACCCATCTGCATCTTGACCACATAGACGATGCTGCCTACAAGCTGCTGAACAAGCAGGTTCACATCTTTGTGCAGGACGAGCAAGACAGGAATACAGTTATGAGTTACGGATTTACCCATGTGGAAATCATTGGCGAAGACTCACGCTTCGGCGACATCCATCTGGCGAAGACTGAAAGCCATCACGGCCACTGGTGGATGCTCCCGGCAGCAGGTCACACCTGCGGCTATGTGCTTCGTCATGAGGCAGAACCAGTCTGCTATCTGACTGGTGACACTATCTGGTATAGTGGTGTACGCAGAAACATAGACCGTTGGCATCCGCAGGTGATTATCGTGAATGCCGGCGGAAACAAATTCCATCTTGGCGGACATGTCATCATGCACATTCCCGATGTCTTGAAGGCTATGAACTATGCGCCCTGGGCTACCTTCGTGGCAACCCATCTTGAAGGTGTCAACCATAATCAGGTTACCCGTGCGGCCTTGAGCGCTGAAGTCAGAAAGAATGGCAAGGCAGACCGCATCTATATTCCTGAAGATGGAGAGATTGTAGAATTGTAGAACTGTTGCTGTAACGAAATTGTTTGTTGAATAGGCGAACCGTAACGCCTACATAGACCATGGCGAAGAGTGTTCCGATGCCCACAATCTCCCATTTCCATGAACCGAGAAGCAGGAACCTGAGCACCACGGCGATGATCTTGTAAAAAGGGATTGAGTCCATTTCGATGGTCGTAAAAAAATAATTGACTAAGCTCACTTTTTAAAGTGGGCTTAGTCATATAATTGTTATTTTATCTTGTTATATTCCTCATCGCTCACAGCCTCCTGCCACTCGTTGGATGTGTTCTCGCCAGGTATTTCAAAGGCGAGGTGGGCAAACCAGCTGTCTTTTGCTGCACCATGCCAATGCTTCACGTTGGCAGGAATGTGGATGACTGTGCCGGGGAGGATTTCCTGCGCAGGCTTTCCTTCCTCCTGATACCAGCCACGTCCGGCTACACCTACCAGCATCTGTCCGCCACCCTTTGTTGCGTGGTGCGTGTGCCAGTTGTTACGGCAACCAGGCTCAAAGGTAACATTGAAGAAAGGTATCTGACGGTCAGATATTTGTGCCAGATAACTGTTGCCTTTGAAGTATTTGGCGTAAGCGGTGTTGGGTTCGCCAATAGGGAATATCATCTCGCGCTGGAAAGCAGCCTTGGCGTCTTCTCCTTTCACATCTTCGTTCCATACCTCCTTTGCCAGATTGAAGGCAGCCCAGGCCTTTGGCCAACCTGCGTAGAAGGCGATGTGAGTAATAATCTCTGCCGCTTCCGTGCGGGTAATTCCGTTGTTCTTTGCCGACTGCAAGTGATATTTCAGCGAGTTGTCGGTGATTCCTTGGCTGATGAGCGAAGTGATTGTTACTAAACTGCGGTCGCGCAATGAAAGCAGGTCATTGCGGCTCCATACTTCTCCGAAGAGGATGTCGTCGTTGAGGTGAGCGAACTCTGGGGCAAACTCACCCAGTTGGGTGCGCCCTGCTGTCTGTAATATTTTCTTCATTGTATTATATTTTTAAATTCTTCTTCAGATTTTTCAAATTCTTCTCCAGAAAACATCTTCGATGTAAAAAATAACAGTTATTCTATATTTGCTTCATTATATTTAAGCTGTTTTGCGATACTCGCTTGGAGTCTTTCCAGTCTGCGCCTTGAAAAAGCGGACGAAGTGCTGAGAATATTCAAAGCCGAGGCGCTGGCTGACTTGCGTAATGGTTAAGGTTTCATCTACAAGTAGTTGGCGGGCTGCAGAAAGCAGTCGGTCGTTGATCAGACTCTTTGCGGTTCTGCCAGTCTCTGTCTTGACTAATTCACCGAAATATTTGGTAGAATAGCAGCATTTGTCGGCAAAGTAGGCTACGGTAGGTAGCCCTTCATGCTCCGCTTTCCGGACAATGTATTCATCGAGCAGAGAGATGAACTTCTTTACCACCGAATGATTAATCTCCTCGCGTGTAATGAACTGTCGGTCGTAGAAGCGCAGGCAGTAGTTTAGCAGCAACTCGATGTTTGAAACGATGAGTTCACGCGAATGCTTATCTATAGGATGCTCGAGTTCCTGCCCAATCATTGAGAGCACGTCACGGAAGATGTTTACCTCGGCAGCGGATAGATGTAGAGCTTCGTTGCTTGTATAGTCGAAGAACTCATAGCGGGAAATGTTCTTGCCAAGCTGGGTGCGGTTGAGCAACTCGGGATGGAAAGCCAATACTGTATATTTGGCAAACGGTACTCCAGGAATGGGTTCAACCTTAATCGACTGTCCTGGAGCAAACGAGGTTACGGTCATCTCGTCAAAATCATATTCTGTTCTGCCGTATGACAATTTGCAGCCCTTGTTTTCCTTCAGGAAGAGGGCGTAAAGTCCGTAATGGTGCACAGCCTCCTGTATAGGAGAGGTGTTTTCTACACGCACAACGCTTACCAGGGGATGAAGCGTTTTCACCCCAATGTAATCGTTGAACTCCTGTATTGTATTAAAGAATAATTCCTTCATAATCCTAAGCCTTTTAAATTTCTAAATTTCTTGGGTGCAAAGATACGCACATTCTCCAAAAGAGCTTATACCTGGTTTCCGGAAGATGTTACCATTATCGGAGATTTATTATCCTTTGTACTTAAACACTTTAACCATATCCCTGTCGCCACCCACAAGCTGGCTGCATTTATTCAACATACCTGTATCGACGAAACCGCATTTTTCCATGACTCTTCCTGATGCAGGATTGCCTATGAAATGGTCAGCCCAGATGTTTTCGAAATGCTTCACTTGGATGCAGTAGTCAAGCATCAGCTTCAAGGCTTCGGTGCAGATTCCTCTGTTCCAATAAGGCTTACCTACCCAGTAACCCACCTCGCAGTCGTTTTCTCCGATAGGGATGTTGCTGGTTTCATGGGTGTAGTAGCCGATGCAGCCGATAGACTCGCCTGTCTCTTTCAACACAATCGCCCATGTCGTGTCGTTATGGAAGAATGTGCGGATTATCTCCCGACTTTCCTCTACAGACTCATGTGCAGGCCATCCTGCATGTGGTCCAACATCAGGGTCGGAGGCGTACTTGAAGAGCGACTCTGCATCCGATTCCTGCCAATGGCGAAGTAAAATTCTTTCTGTTTCCATCAGATTATATCAATGTTTTGCAGTCTATTTACTTTGTGTGCTTACCCAAGCCAGTCGGTGAAGATAAGTATACATTCGTGCACCTTCTCAAAGAATCTCCCTATTCTTTTCATCTTTTTATTTCAAGAAAGGATCAAGCGTAGCCAGCAGTTCGGCTTTATCTACCACACCGCTTGTACGCCACAATACTTCTCCGTTTCGGAAGAGCATGAGCGTAGGCACGGATTGGATGCGGTATTGGCTTGCAGTTACGCCGTACTTATCTACATCCACCTTGATGATTCGGATGCGGTCGCCCAATACACTCTTCACCTGCTCCAGAATGGGGTGCATCGCCTTGCAAGGTTGGCACCATGTAGCAAAGAAATCGACCAGAACAAGCTGGCCACTGTTTATTACGTTATTAAATGTCTCCATAATTATTTATCTATTTCCGTGAAACGATTAAAAGTTCTGCCGTCGTAGCGAAGAATCCGTGTAGGAATGATATCTTCTTCATGCTCTAATCATTTGATAATGATGCGCCTGTAATCTGGGAGGATAAGCCATGCTCAACTCCCATATTAGCGCAATATATCTGCAAAAATACAAAAAATATTCAGAAATGTGATTATATGGATGAATTTTGTTTGCAGGGCGAACTTGATTTAACCTTATTTTATATGATAGAGGGATATTTTGATAATCTGAAATCCTTAATGACCTTAATGACCGTGACCTTAATGACCGGAAAACGGCCCTAAACATTTATTTATTTTTCTGATGAAACTCCTTCCTTGTCTTAGCCATTGCTGCCGTAGCTCTTTATGGCCATGATCACATGAACCACCTATCCAAACGTAATATGTAGAAGTATCTTGTGTCATAATTATTTTTATCTTCAATGTCCGCAGATATTCCTTCTGCTCGGGCGTGATTCTGTAGCTCTCGATGGCCTTCTGGATGGTCTTGTTGTGCGTCCAGGGAGCAAGGCGGTGTTGCTCGATGTAGGGAATCGCCTGGTCCCATTGCTTGGCAAGGGCGGTGGCGAAGAACCAGGCAACCATCATTTTTACGTAATACTCTTCGCTCCTTACTGATGCTGGAATTTCAAGATATTCAGCCTTGAAGCCTTTATCCAGGTAATGAGACATAAGTGTCTCTATTCCAAAGCGACAAGTATAAACGTGTGACGATTTGCTCCAAGTCTTGATCTTCGTTAATAGCTCCTTCTTGTGTTTGGCAAACACCTTCGGTGACATGATGTCGCAAACAGCCCAGTTATCTACGAATGGCAGGAAATTTTCTGTTAGACGAATGCATTCCTCGTAGTCCTTCACCTCGGAAATGAGGAGACCATGAAGCATATTCTCATCGTAGTATTCGTGAGGAAGCTGATGAAGAAATTCCTCGCATCCTGCCTCCTTTGTAAATTCTTTTGCGAACTTGCGAAGCACGGGTACACGAATGCCTATGAAACTTTCCATAGGCACTCCCGGTGTCAGTTTGGCCTGGAAAGCAGCATACTGCTTATCCTGCATGGCGAACAGTCTTTCTTGAAGTGAAATCATTTTTATCCAATTAATTTAATAATCTGTTTATCCGAAGCATCAGGCAGGATTTCTTTCAGATGCTCGAAAATCCTCTGATAAGATTCTAGGGGAGTTCGGTTGCATTGGCAAGCCTCCCTGCCATAGAGATCTTCGGGAGTATTGAGCAGCGACCATCCCCAGCCATATTCATGATTGTGCTTGTCACGAGGATAGATGAAATCCTCGGTCACGATATAAGTCGCCATTTCCAGTCGGGTGAGATAACCGTCAAACTTGCTTCTCATTCCCTTTCCTGTAAAACCGCAGGCTGCCCGAAGTTCTCTCGTGATGAGACTGCCAGTAGATTGAAGCGTACTGAGAATGGCTCCTTCTATCGATTCTTCATCCGGACGGGGGTATTTGCTTCTTCTGTAGTTACAGAAGTCTGGCCACCATTCCTGGCTGATGAATCCTGCTTTCTTGTTAAAGAACTTTCCGTACATACATGGCATTTCCTGCACAATCTCGCCCTTCCATTTCCACAATGGCCAGTCCCAACCGCCTTCAGGAAGTCTTACGTAACTGCAGTCTTCCGCCACGATGTCTTCGGCAGAGAAGCCATCAATGCCACTATCAAGGAGAGGGAGGAAGCCGATCTGCTGAATCAGCTCCATCATGCCTGTTGCTGAATATATTTCTGGAAAGTTCATAAGCTTCGTTCTTTATTTTATTATCAATTCTTTCAGTTTATCCTCTCTGATAATCTTCGGCTGAGCCTTGCCAGCGAGAATGAGAATCTTCTTGCCGTTACGATAGATATGAAGCTGTCGTGAACGAACCGCGGCAGTCAACTCCTTATCGTTCTGCATGGCTTGCCAGATAGGATAATATACGCCCTCAGGTTCAACCAACTTCTTTTGAAGATGCGAGCAGAGGTTTGTTGTATCAATAGTCATCATACCTATTCTTTTATATTTTTGATAATTTCTTGCCATTCCTGATGCTCTTCCAGATGATTGGTCTTTACCAGTACGCTCTGAAAACCAAAACGCTTACCTGCCTCGGCATTCTCTGTGCGGTCATCGAAATAGAGAGTGGTGGCAGGATTCAATCCAGTCTGCTGTGTCATCTCTTCATAGATTTCGACGGATGGCTTCTCTTTCCGCATGGCGTATGAGAGGAACACTTCATCAAACAGCTTGTCTGTGGAATATCCCAGCTGATTCATCTGACTAACTGATTTCTGCCAAAGCGTATCGTTGATGTTGCTGAGCAGATAGACCTTGTATTGCTTCCGTAGTTTGACCAATGCCTCCAGTCTTTCCACGGGCAGATTGCCACACAGCTCTTCCAGAACTTTCTCAATATCCTCGGTTGTGGTTCCTTTGCGGCAAAGGCTCAGCATCTCTTTCAATGTTTCTGCTTCTGCTACCAGACCATTGATATATTGGTGCATCAGTCTCTTGATTTTGCGGACATGGATTAGCCGCTTGAACGCCGTAACGCCCAGGCTCTCCATGGCTTTCACAACAGAGGCATCATCAATATTCACGATGACTCCTCCATAATCAAAGACGAGAGTTTCTATCTGTTTCATGCTCATTTTCCTGTTGTTAGAATTTATCTATTTCTGTGAAACGATTAAAAGTTCTGCCGTCTCTCGTAACTTTCCCGAAGAACATAGCTTCCGGTCTTACCCAATAGGCTTGGTCTCCATAGAGAGCCTGATAAACCACCATGCGCTCCTGGGTCTCGGAATCGAAGGCAGAATGGATGAATTTGTATTTGCCGCCCTTAAAGTGCTGGAAATATCTTTCTTCCTTTGCCGAAAATTCCATCAGCATTTTCTGGGCAAGGGGAGCGTACCAGGTCTTTACCTCCTGTTCAGTAGGTGTATGACCGCCTGGGAAATGGAAGGCTTGGTTGTAGTGCTCCAGGAAGAGAGGGGAGAAGTGAGCTAGGGTGTCCTGCTCACCAAAAAGTCCCCACACACGATTCTTGTAATATGGGTTGCAATGGTCAAACTGCACGGCTTCCAGCTCCGCAAACTCCTCTATCAGCGCCTCGTCAATCACAAGCCGCTGATTACCGTCCCTTCTCGGTGCCTTGTATTCATGCTCGCCGATTCGCTCCTTCAGAAACTCCGTCATCATGAAATACGGATTGCCGAGCAGGGCAGGAATGCCCACCACCGGAGCCAGCATCTGGGCGAGGAAAGAGCCGCAGCTGTTGCCCAGAAGCAAGTCGGGCTGTTCCCGGTCGATGATGGAGCGAATCTCCTTCAGTGCCTCCTTGGGGTGCAATGGCAGGTCGGGAGTCAGCACCACCGCCGTCCCCTCAAACGCCTCTTTCAAGGCTCTCGCCATCGGACAACTTCCCGTGGCGAAGAATCCGTGTAGGAATAATATCTTCTTCATGCTCTAATCTTCAATGTCTTGTCTTGTTTACTTTGTGTCTATTATCTTGTAGCAGAGATATTTGGGGGTACTAGCTTATCTTATATGTTGTAATCTAAATATTTCTTTCTGCTTTTCTATTTCTTCCTTAAGTTGCTGTTCTGTAGGAAGATATGTAAGATATTTTGAGGCAAATAATTGCTTGCTGTCGTGCAGGATGGAAAATCTTGCAATGTCCTGGCTGGTTTCCGAACAGAGTAGTATGCCGATGCTCGGATTGTCGCCTTCCGTGCGTTTCAGTTCATCATACATTCTCACATACATATCCATTTGTCCTACGTCCTGATGGGTGATCTTGGTCGTCTTCAGGTCGATCAGTACAAAACATTTCATCAGGTAATTGTAGAATACCAGGTCTATGTAGTAGTCCTGGGTATCGGTGATGATGTGCTGCTGTCGCTCTACAAAGGCATAGCCTTTGCCCATCTCCATCAGAAATGTTCGGCTGCTTCTTGTATGTACCACAACCTCGCTTGTGCATCATCCACCCTTAAAATGCATCTTAAATGTGACCACGAAAGATTTTGCACACGCGTGTGCAAAATCTCCCAATCAGGGAAATATTGGTATAATTGCTTGAAATAGGCAAGGTTACGAACACCATAGCCGGAGCCGAACTCAGTCGTCAACTGCTGAGATATGGACTTGATGAGCTGTATTCCATAATCAGCACGCTGCTTGCCAAGTTGCTCTTCTTCAACAATACGTTTGCCAATTTCCCAGTTTGAGCGTATCAGGGTTTCGTTGATAGATTGATACGCCCTGTTTCTTGCCCTTGTGATGATGGTTCTGATATCATCTATGACATGTGCATCTATATTTATAATATTCTTTTCCATCTATATATTTTTTCATTTCTTTTTCCTTACTTCCCAATGACCGCTATAGCCGCTAGCAACATACTGCCACCTTGAGTGCCATCTTGAGTATCATCTTGAGTATAAGCCATGCTCAACTCCCATATTAGTGCAATATATCTGCAAAAATACAAAAAAATATTCAGAAAAGTGATTATATGGATGGATTTTGTTTGCAGGGTGAACTTGATTTAACCTTATTTTATAAGATAGAGGGATGTTGAGCGATATTTTGAAAAGCCTAAATCCTTAATGACATTAATGACCGTGACCTTAATGACCGGAAAAGCTTAATGACCCTTAATGACACTGACCCTTAATGACACCTTCGGGAATAAATAAACCGCTCCACCTATTTATATATATATATAGGAGGAGCGGTTGTAATAGATAAAATCATCTCAAAAACTAATCACATGCAGATTTCATTCTGCTTTCCTGCATCTTACTTTCTGCTTTCCTGCTGCTTACACGCAGCTGGAAACTCCGAGCGAAGTGGCTATTGCGGTGAGAATGCTGATCGCAATCTGAATCACCATTTTCCAAGTATCCTTCTTCATAGACTTCTATTTTTTTAGAGACTTACATTGTCGTCGCCACCGCCTTCACTGCCGGTATTGCCGCCGCTG
>OKVK01001449.1_pt1 | contig 12240 bp, 10 predicted proteins | sample 1604771 | NCBI WGS metagenome assembly OKVK01 (sample SAMN01760906, study PRJEB22395) | human gut metagenome | reverse complement strand
ACAGCAACATCAGCCATTTCAGCGACGCCTTCCGAAAAAAGTTTGGATGCACTCCAAGCGAATATAAGAGGAGCTTACCATTCTGAAACATAAGAGCAAAGACGCAGGTGTATTCTTTTGTGGTTACTTGGATGGAAATTACAAAGATTGCATCTTCCCTTGAAAAACCAGAATAGTAGGCAGCACATTTCGAGGAAGAGCTTGTCCAGTGGAAGCTATATCATTTGAAATGTGAGTTGCTCAGCAGCGGCATACACATTGATGTTAGTGCTGGGCGGAATTAACCATTCGCGCGGGGCTGTAAAACGAGCCTACGCATAAGTAAAACTTTGACCGCTGAAAAAGCAGAGCGACGGGACAGATAAAGGCTGTCCCGCCGCTCGTGTTTTAAGGGTATATTGGCTTGATGAACCGGAAGTTACAGCGCCGCCTTTTTCCATTTCCTGATCTTAGTTCTAAAAGTTCCGAAAGGAGCAACAGTATTAACGTGAATGAACCTGTACACTTCCCATACAGCTGCTTTTGTAGCATCATCAGCCCATTTTCTCATATGCGGCTTAAATAATTCATCCGCACTGAGCGAATCAATCATTGCGCAGATAGACTTGACATTTTCGTTCAGTTCGGCTTTCAACTCTTGAAGAGACAAATGAGCGTAGGTATCCGTGAACCACTGATACAGCTCGCCAAGTTGGTTCCATTTGAATTCGTCCGACGGCGTCTTTACTTGAAGCCCCTTCCTTTCATCTTCCTCCCATTTAAGAACCAATGTTGTCCAACCCACCTGATAGGCAAGGTTTTCTGCTGGGGTCCGGTCAACCTCATCAACCCTTTTATCTTTTAAGGCTTCTGGTATGCAATCAAACTCCGAAATATATTTATCAAATGTTTTATTGATTTCAGCTTTGAGTTCTTCTTTACTTTTGTATGCTCGCAAAAAAACACCTCCATAAATTTCGGTTTGTCTATTGAGCAATGATTCTGATTATAGCATAGCTTTATGGATGATTCTATTACTGCACTGAGCATCATGGCGCTTTAGGGGAAAGACATGGCGTTTTCGGGGGGATTTTTCCTTTCGCCGACTGTATAATGGTAGGCGGTTAGAAAACGTTGACCCCACACGGTTAAAAGACTCAGCTGTTCTGTTATTTCGCTATGCGCGCCCGTTGGTTAGCTTGCTCTAACTAAAGATTTATTACTCAGGAGGTCATCAGAATGAAAAAATTCGCAATGCTCATGTTGTGCCTTGTGCTTGTGTTTGCTCTTGCAGCCTGTGCTGGAACGGATACCACGCCGCAGGGATCGGTCTCGGATACCGTCACGGTAACGGATATGAAGGGCGAGGTTGCCATCCCGGCAAATCCACAGCGCATCGTTGATGTAGCTGGCTTGACAGAGGAACTTCTTATTCTGGATATGAAGGTAATTGCCTCGGCTAATACCAGCATGTTCGATGGGGTGTCTGTCCCCAAACATCTGACAACGCTTTTTGCCGAAAGAGGTATTGAGGTTGTCGGCAATTACTCCGGGTCTTCCTCTACCGGAGACCTGAACCTCGAAAAGATCGCGGAGTTAAAGCCTGATCTGATCATTATGAATATTCGCCACGAGAAGGTTTATGAACAACTCGCGGCTATTGCTCCCACGGTCATGATCGACGATGACATAAGCTATGTTAACTGGCGCGGAAGATTTAAGCAGCTGGGGCAGTGGTTTGATAAGGAAGCAGCCGTAGAAAAATGGCTTGCCGACTACGATGCCAAAGCTGCGGAGCTCGCGGCAAGAATCAGGGATATGATTGGGGACGAAACCTTTGCTGTATTGGAGGCCAATTCCGTTCATTTTGGTTCCTATTACATCTATCGCAGCGGCGGGCCGGGTGAGCTTGTCTACGATGAGCTGAAACTCACACCATCAGCCGGCGTACCGGAGAATGTCTGGGGTGAAGTGGTCGATGCGGAATACTTTTCCCTAATCGATGCAGATCACATCTTCTTCTTTAGCGACGACGGCAGAGCTGGAGACACGGGGACCCTTGCCGTGTGGAAGAATATGAAAGCGGTCAAAGCCGGCAACGTTTACTTTGGTATCAACGAAGATCAGTATAATATGGCTTTTACGGCGATGGGAAAGGAACTCTATTTGGAAAAGCTCGCGAACGCGATTCTGAACCATGGGAACATTGAGTAAGGGAACAGGCGCGGTTGCGGGAATATCGCAGAGACAAGGGAGATACAAACGCTCCGCGCCGGCTTTTCTGATTATTCTTGTCGCATTGGTGCTGCTGCTTGGGTTCTCAATGGTTCTCTCCGTCTGCACCGGCATTGCTGGCGGTAGCTTCAAGGTCTTTGCGGAAACGGTTATATACCCCGCCAAGGCTTCTGATGTTGGAATGATTATGTTGGAAATGCGTATGCCCAGGGCGCTGGCTGCCGGGCTGACAGGAATGGCCTTCGCTCTCTCCGGCGCTGTGATGCAGGGAATTACCAGAAACCCCCTGTCGGATGCCGGCCTTCTGGGGATCAATGCGGGAGCCGGTTTTTTTGTTGCGCTGTCCGCAATTCTGTTTCCCGCCGCACCAGACATCGTGAAAACATGCGCCGCCTTTGCTGGAGCCGCTCTTGCGGTATTCATGGTCTATGGTTTCGGCGCCGGCAAACATAGATCCGAATCTTTCCGGTTCATTCTGGCAGGCGCTGCTGTATCAGCCCTGCTTACTGCGTTGAGTCAGGCGGTTTCTCTGGCGTTTGGAATCGTGAAATCCCTTTCTTTCTGGAGCGCGGGAAGTTTGTCCGGTGTGACATGGCAAAGCTTGAAAATGCTATCCCCGGTGATTCTCTCAGCCAGTGCGCTTGGGTTGCTTTTATCGAGCCGGCTATCAGCTCTGGCACTGGGAGAAGATAGTGCCGCCAGCTTGGGTGTAAATGTCCGCACGGTCAGGCTTTTCGGTATGCTTGTTGTGTTGCTGCTTGCGGGAGCCAGTGTATCGCTCGTGGGAGGCATCGCATTTATCGGCCTTATCGTGCCGCATATATCCCGACTTCTTGTGGGCGGTGATTACCGCAGGCTGGTTCCCGTGTCTGCGCTCATGGGCGGCGTTGTGCTGGTGCTGTCGGATATTGCGGCGCGCATGATAAACGCCCCTTTTGATACGCCTGTCGGCGCACTGGTATCCATCCTCGGCGTGCCCGTCTTTTTTGCGCTTACTTTCAGGAAGGAGGGCATGGTCTTATGAAAAAGAAAACCAGACAGCTCCTTATCCTCAACGGTCTTCTTATCCTGATTGTGGCTGCGGCTATCTTATCCGTTAACAGTGGTTACGCAAGAATTCCCTTCTCGACTGCGGTTCACAGCATATTCCAACCGCATACGGATGGAGCCTCCGTAGTCGTAGCGCAGTTTCGCGTTCCGAGAATCGTCCTCGCCGTTCTATGTGGGATGGGTCTGGCACTTGCCGGATGCGTTATGCAGACTGTCACGGGGAATCCGCTGGCCGATCCGGGGATATTGGGCATAAACGCAGGTGCGGGATTTGCCGTTATGCTGTTCCTGACATTTTTCCCTGCGCTGCATATACGTACCATGGCATACCAGCCGATATTTGCCATAGCGGGCGGGCTTTGCACAACGGGACTGCTGTATCTTTTTGCAAAGAGGAACGGAAAACTCCTCCCAATATATTTTCTGTTGGGCGGCATCGGGCTTGCGTCCCTATTTTCTTCTTTTATGCTGATCATGGCCGCGAACATGGACAACAGCAACTATCAGCTCGTGGCAAGATGGCTTGCAGGAAATATTTGGGGAACGAGCTGGCATCAGGTTCTTGCCTTGCTGCCCTATATGCTCATACTGGTTCCTTTTCTTCTTACAAAGTCGAACATACTGGATATTCTGCTCTTAGGAGAGAATACGGCCATTTCTCTGGGGATAGCCGTAGAGAGGGAGATAAGACTGCTCCTGATTGCATCGGTGGCTCTTACCTCTGCCTGTGTTGCCGTCAGCGGAGGGATCGGTTTTGTGGGACTGGTAGCGCCGCATATGGCACGAAGGCTGATCGGAGGCAGACACCACGCCCTTATGCCTGCCTCCATGTTGCTGGGGGCGCTGTTGTTGCTTTTGGCAGACACGCTGGGACGGTCTGCCTTTCAGCCGAGGGAGATCCCGGTTGGTATCGTGATCTCCGTGCTTTCGGCTCCGTATTTTCTGTTCCTGCTCCGCAGGTATTTTTAAGGGAGGACGTCTATGCTTTCACGTATGCAGGCAAAGGGTTTGTCTGCCGGATATAACGGGGAGGCCGTCTTCAGGGGGCTTGACTTAAAAATCCCTGAAGGCAGCATAACCACCTTAATAGGCTCCAACGGCTCTGGAAAATCCACCATACTGAAGACACTGTGCCGGATCATTTCCCCGGATTCCGGCGCAGTATACCTTGATGGCGAAGCAATCCACAGAATGCCGACAAAGCGTGTTGCCCAGAGACTTGCGCTGCTGCCGCAGGGAGCGCAAGCCCCTGCCGGCATCACAGTCGGCGACCTTGTGGAATACGGGCGTTTTCCTTACAGGTCGGCGCTAAGCGGTCTCGGCGAAAAGGATCGGGAGATCATCCAGTGGGCTCTTGCCAGTACAGGCATGAGTTCCCTTGAACATAGAGAAATGGAGAGGCTTTCGGGAGGTCAACAACAGCGGGCATGGATAGCCATGGCGTTGGCGCAGAAAACCGGGTTGCTGTTTCTGGATGAACCCACGACCTATTTGGACATCTCGCACCAACTGGATATATTGTACCTTCTGCGCCGCCTCAACCGGGAAAATGGTGTTACCATCGTAATGGTTCTTCATGATTTAAATCATGCCATCATGTTTTCCGACTATTTGGTGGCAATCAAAGACGGGACACTGCACAGCGCAGGTACGCCGCAAGAGGTTATTACCCGGCAGGCGTTGCGGGAAATCTTTGATGTAGAAGCGGAGGTCATTACTCATCCGGTATTAAACGTTCCGGTATGCCTCCCCTTCAGGATAACGGAGCAGAACAAAAAAACAGGAGGTTCGAACACATGAAAAAAGGGGTGCAATCAGTGCTGTTCTCCGTGCTGGTGGGTGCACTGCTGCTGTGCGCAGGATGCGGCAAATCGGGAGACATCTACACGGCGGGCGTTTATACGGCTTCCGCTGAAGGTTATTCCGGTCCGGTTACCGTAGAGGTAGAGTTTGACGGGAGCAGCATATTGTCTGTACATGTCCTATCTCACAGCGAAACAGTAAATATCTCAGACCGCGCAATAGATGAACTCCCTTCCCAAATCGTGGAGGCGCAGACCTGGGATGTGGATGCCGTTTCATCTGCAACATTTACCAGCGATGCCATTCGTGAAGCGGTCAGAGATTGCCTCGCGCAGGCGGCACTCCGATGAACCATTTGCGTTGCAAAGGATATTTTGCGGTGATAGAATGGGTGAGATGAAGGGCAAGTCAAAAAATCAGCCATAGCTACTGTTTTAAGTGCTTTTCCAGCGAAGCGCCGCAGGCGTTTCGCTGGAGATTCCATATATGGCTGTATGAACTCCCTTCCATGCGCAAAAGAATATCGCGAATCCTCCAGGCAAGGGTATATGTGTTTAGTATATAATGTGTCACTCCCATTGACAAACCAAATCTACGCGGTTATAATATACCAGCGGTATATACCATCGGTATATCAGGAGGCGTAGGAGATGGAACGAGCGGAAACCCAAAGGAAGATCCTTGAGATTGGGAAAAGAGAGTTCTTGGAGAAGGGCTTCAAGGACGCATCTCTGAATAGAATCGTCGCGGAGGCGGGCTTCACGAAGGGTGCCTTCTACGGCTACTACCCGGATAAGACCGCTCTGTTTGAAGATCTTGTGGGCGAGACCGCAAGCGAGCTGCTCACCCGCTTCAAGGCAGCACAGGATGATTATTTTGACCTCGTCCCGGAAGGGAGAGCAAAAGACAGTCTGGCACTCTCCACCCAACACCTGCACGAGCTTGTCGCGTTCATGTACGACCATTTCGACGAATTCAAGCTGATTCTCTGCCGGGCGGAGGGAACGGGCTACGCGGATTTCATCGAGGTGCTGGTGGAGCTGGAGGTCGATCGATCCGAAGAATACTACGCCCTCCTCAGAAAAAACGGTATGCTCTCCGGGAGCATGACTCGTCAGCTTCATCACATGATCACAAGGGCTTACTTTACGGCGGTGTGTGAAACCATCGTCCACGATATGCCGAGAGAGGAAGCCATGAAATACGTTGATGAACTGGCTATCTTTTTCCACTCCGGCTGGAGCGGACTTTTAAGGCTCGAATGAGCCTTAAAAAAATAACTGTTGGTTAGTCACCTCTAACCGGCGCGGCGCATCCTCCAACAAACCTATATATTTTAAGAAAGGAACACGGAATATGAGCAAACAGAAAAAAGAAAAGCAGCCGCCGGTGCTGGGCAGGCTGCTGGAATACGCCGGAGGGCATAAGTGGCTGTCCGTCTTGGGCTGCGGGCTGTCCGGCGTTTCGGCGGCGGTCGGCATTTTCCCGTTCGTCTTTGTCTGGTACGCGGCCCGGGGCATTTTAACGCCGGGAGGCGGCGTTCCGGCAGGGCTTGCCCGCTACGGCTGGTATGCGCTGGCGGCGGCGCTTCTGAGCGCGGCGATCTATTTCGCCGGACTTATGTGTACGCACCTTGCGGCCTTCCGGGTGGCGACGAATATGCGAAAGGCGGCGGTCGCCCATCTCATTGACCTGCCTCTGGGGTACTTTAACGCCAACCTCACGGGGCGGCTTCGCAAGCAGATCGACGACAACGCGGCGCTGACAGAAACGCTCCTTGCCCATACCATCCCCGACGCGGTGGGCGGGATCGTAACGCCGATACTGGCGGTGGGACTGCTCTTCGTCTTTGACTGGCGCATGGGGCTTGCCTGCCTGATCCCCATGATTATCGGGCTTGTCTGCCTGATGAGCATGATGACCGGGAGAGGCATGAAGTTCTTTGAGGAATACCAGCGGGCAGGAGAGCGCATTTCCGCCGAGGCCACAGAGTATGTCCGGGGCATCCCGGTGGTGAAGGTATTCCAGCAGACGGTTTACTCCTTCAAGAGCTTTCATGCCGCCATCCTCAGCTACCGCGACCTTGCCAGCGGCTACGCCATGATGTGCCGTATGCCCTACACGCTGCTTACGGTGGTGCTGAACGCCATGTTCCTGTTTCTCATGCCCTTGGGAATGGTTCTCATCGGCGGCGCGGCAGACGGCTGGGCAGTGCTGGCCGATCTGGTGTTTTACATCTTCTTCGCGCCCCAGCTTGCCTTTATGATGGAGCGGCTGATGTACGCGGTCAACGCACAGATGGAGGCCGCTGAGGCAGTGAACAAGCTGGAGGCGATATTGAAGGAGTCCCCCCTTCCCGAGCCTGCGGCGGACAGCGGAAGCAAGCCCGCAGACAGCGGCATTTCCTTTGAGAATGTCACCTTTTCCTATGACGGCGCGGACAGGCCCGCGCTGACGAATGTGAGCTTCCATCTGCCGCAGGGGGAGGCGTGGGCGTTGGTGGGTCCCTCCGGCGGCGGCAAGACCACCATCGCCCGGCTGATCCCGCGCTTTTTCGATGTGCAGGCAGGGGCGGTGCTCCTGGGCGGACGGGATGTGCGCAGCATCCCCACCGCGGAGCTGATGGAGCAGATCTCCTTTGTCTTTCAGGAGGTGCGCCTGTTTAAGAAGAGCATCCGCGACAACATCCGCGCCGCTCGGCCGGACGCCACCGAGGCGGAGATATTACACGCGGCGCAGCTTGCCCAGTGCAGCGATATTCTGGAAAAGACGCCGGGCGGGCTGGACGCCGTGATCGGCGCCAAGGGCGTCTACCTCTCCGGCGGCGAGATGCAGCGCATCGCGCTGGCGCGGGCGATCTTAAAGGACGCGCCCATCGTGGTGCTGGATGAGGCCAGCTCCTTTGCAGACCCGGAGAACGAGGCGAAGATACAAAAGGCCTTCGAGGCGCTGATGAAGGGCAAGACCGTGCTGATGATCGCCCACCGCCTGTCCACGGTGCGGAACATGGACCGCATCCTCGTCATCCGGGACGGCGAGATCGCCGAGGAAGGAAAGCACGACGAGCTTCTTGAAAAGGGCGGCGTATACGCCGCTATGTGGGAGGAATACCAAAAGGCCGCGCAGTGGAAGGTAGGAGGTGCCGCATGATCGAACGCATCCGAAAAAAATACGCCATGACGGAGAAGGGCGCAAAAGACTATGTGGCCGCCGTGTTCTGGTCCGTACTGGTCAACATCAGCAAAATGCTGCCCGTAGGCGTGCTGGCCACGGCACTCTCCGGCATCGTAGAGGCACTGACAAACGACACCGACCCAAGGGCGGGGCTTACGCGTTTTCTGGTCGCGGGCGTCCTTGCCCTCGCCGCGCTCTTTGTGACCTTTCTGATCCAGTACAAAGCCCTATACGAAGCCACCTACCGGGAGAGTGCCAACCGCCGCATCCGGCTGGCGGAGGTGCTGCGCCAGCTCCCGCTGTCCTTCTTCGGAAACCGTGACCTGACCGACCTGACCACCACCATCATGGGGGATACGGAGACGCTGGAAAAGGCCTTCTCCCACTTTTACCCCGCCATGCACGGCGCGCTCATCTCCACGGCGCTGATTTCCGCAGGCATGCTGCTTTACGACTGGCGGATGGCGCTGGCTCTTTTGTGGGTGGTGCCCGCGTCGCTGCTGATGGTATATCTCTCCCGGCGCATGGAAAAGCGGCATATAAAGAAGGGTCTCGTCACCCGCCGCGCGGCCACTGATGCCATGCAGGAGGCACTGGAGTGCGCGCCGGAGATCAAGGCGTGCAACCAGAAGGCGCGGTATATCGCCGACCTGAACCGCAGGCTGGACGAGGCGGAGCAGGACACCATCCGGGGCGAGCTGTTCACAGGCTCCGTGGTCACGGCGGCACAGTCCTTCCTAAAGCTGGGCATCGCCACCACCGTCCTCACGGGGGTGACACTCATGAGCCGCGGCGACTTGTCGCTGATCCCGTTTCTGATGTTCCTTATCGCCGCCACCCGGGTATATGACCCCATCGGCTCCATGTTTGCCAACATGGCCGCGGTTTTCGCCTGCGAGGTGCGCATCGAGCGTATGCAGGAGATCGAGAACGAAAAGCGCATGACCGGTATGACCGAATATGATCCCGATGGCTACGACATCCGCTTTGAGCATGTGACCTTTGCCTACCGGGAAAAAGAGGACGTGCTAAGAGACGTCTCCTTTACGGCGAAGCAGGGGCAGGTGACGGCGCTGGTGGGCCCCTCCGGCGGCGGCAAATCCACGGCAGCCAAGCTGGCAGCCCGCTTCTGGGACCCGGCGGAGGGAACGGTGCGGCTGGGCGGCGTGGATGTGTCCACGGTGGACGGCGAGGCACTGCTGAAAAACTACGCCATCGTATTTCAGGATGTGGTGCTGTTTGCGGATACCGTGATGGAAAACATCCGCCTCGGCAAGCGGGACGCCACTGACGAGGAGGTGCTGGCGGCGGCGAAGGCGGCGCAGTGCGACGCCTTCGTATCCAAGCTGCCGGACGGCTACCATACCCTGATCGGGGAAAACGGCTCCCGGCTCTCCGGCGGTGAGCGGCAGCGCATCTCCATTGCCCGCGCCATCTTGAAGGACGCGCCGGTGATTTTGCTGGATGAGGCCACGGCCTCGCTGGACGTGGAAAACGAAACGGCGGTGCAGGCGGCATTGTCCGGATTGATCAAGGATAAGACGGTGCTCATCATCGCGCACCGCATGCGTACCGTCATGAATGCCGATCAGATCGTCCTGCTCTCCGGCGGCCGCGTGGTTGAGATGGGTTCTCCGGCAGAGCTGCTGAAAAAGAACGGCCTGTTCCGCCACATGGCGCAGCTCCAGAGCGAGAGCCTGGAGTGGACGGCGTAGAAAAAACCTGAAGGGAACAGGATTCTGAGTACAATATTGGAAAACAAAGTGTCGAAAACAAGGAGGAGTTTATGAAAGAAACAAATAAATGGTCTGTCAGGGATGTGATCACCACGGTGCTGCTTTCGGCGGTGCTGATCGTGATCCAGCTCGTCGTCAATATGGTCTGCATGGCCAACGACTTTGTCAGCATGGTGCTGTCGGTGGGGATCACCATGTTCCTCTGCGCGCCGGTCTATATGCTCATGGTCAGCCGGATCGGAAAGCGTTTTGTGACGCTGATCTATATGACGATCCTCGGCGTGATTTTCCTGCTGATGGGCAACTGGTTCTTGCTGCCTTATTATGTTCTCGTGGGGATCCTCTGCGAGGCGATTCTCTGGAAGGAAGGCTCCTGCCAAAAACCGAAACGGCTGACCGCCGCTTGGACGGCAGCAAGCCTTTTATACAACGGGGTCAATCTGCTGCCCATCTGGTTCTTCTGGGACACCTACTACGATTTTGCGCTGGCAAGCGGCATGGAGCAGGGCTACATCGATTCCTATGTGCGTTACTACACCTCTCCCGGCTGGCTGGCCTTTATTCTGCTGTTTACGACGCTGATGGGCTTTTTAGGCTGCATGGTGGGCAGTCGGCTGATCCGCAGGCATTTTCAGAAGGCCGGCGTTCTATGAGAGCGGACGCATCCTTTGCGGTGCCGGTCAAGCTGTGGGCGCTGCTGTGCGTCTTTGCCGGAGTAATCATCGGCGGGAATGTGCTGCTCACCTGCATCCTGACCGGCGGCGCGCTTCTTTATCTTGTCTTGCAGAGGAATTTCCGCCTTGCCGCGTCCTATGGCTGCTTTTATCTGCTGCTGGCGCTGCTGCTGTACGGCATCCGCTTCCACGGGCTGCACATGCCGGTCTTTTCGGAGTTTTATGTTCTGATGTTCTGGAATCTGTCACCGATCTTTCTGGTGTCATGGGATCTGATCACCACGCCGCCGGGGATGCTCTCCGCGTTTTTATCCCGCCTCCGTATGCCCACCCCGTTCATTCTCGGGCTTCTTGTGGTCTTTCGCTTCTTCCCCACCATGCGGACGGAGCTAAAGGGTGTAGGCAGGTCCATGAAAAACCGAGGGCTGACCGCGGCGGGGCAGCTGCTCGCACATCCCGTGCAGAGCATGGAGTATGTGCTGGTTCCGTTTCTCCTTCGGGTGTTGCAGCTCGCCGATCAGCTTTCCGTTTCCGCCGTTGCAAGGGGCGCGGAGCGTCCGGGCGTGCGCGGCAGCTATTATGAGAAAAGGATCGGGGCGCGGGATCACATCGCGGCAGCCGCATGTGCGCTGGTCACGGCTTCCTATTTGGTTTTGGAAAGGAGCATGGCATGATCGAGCTTACACGCGCTTCTTTTCAATACGAAAACTCGGACAGAGGCGTGCAGGACATTTCCCTTTCGGTAAAAAGCGGCGAATGCGTCGTGCTGACGGGGCTTTCCGGCTGCGGCAAGACCACCGTGACAAGGCTTGTCAACGGGCTTGCGCCGTCCTACTATCCCGGAGTTTTCAGCGGGAGCGTGAGGATAGACGGCAAGGACATATCAAGGCTTTCCACATGGGAGATCGGGCGTTTGGTGGGAAGCGTTTTTCAGGACCCCAAAAGCCAGTTCTTTTCCTCCGAGCTTGCCGGAGAGGTGGCCTTTCCCTGCGAGAATTACGGCCTGTCCGCCCGGGAGATACGGGAGAGGACGGACGCCGCCATAGAGGCATTGAAGCTGTCCCGTTTGAAAGACAGGGCAGTTGACGTCCTCTCAAGCGGAGAAAAGCAGCGGGCGGCCATTGCGTCCGTATATGCCATGAAGCCAAAGGTCTTTGTGTGCGATGAGCCGACGGCTAACCTCGACGCCGCCGGGACGCGGCAGCTTGCGCAGACCCTCCGGCAGCTCAAGGAGCAGGGCTTTACCCTGCTCCTCGCGGAGCATCGGATCGACTGGCTGATGGGGATCGCAGACCGGTTTTTATATCTACAAGACGGCAGAATAGCGGCCGAGTATACACCGGAGGATTTGCTCCTCCTGCCGGAAGCAGACATCTTGGGCATGGGTCTGCGCTCTCCGCACGAAGAAAAGTGTCTTCCCGCTCCCTCCGTATTGGACGAAAGCCCTGCCGTCTTGAAGACAGCAGGGCTCTCGAAAAGAATACGCAAAGAAGTTATTTTTGAGGATATTTCGCTGTCCGTTCCAGAGGGCGGCGTGACCGCCATAACGGGGCAAAACGGCGCGGGGAAAACCACCCTTGCGCAGATCC
>OKVK01001423.1_pt1 | contig 12414 bp, 11 predicted proteins | sample 1604771 | NCBI WGS metagenome assembly OKVK01 (sample SAMN01760906, study PRJEB22395) | human gut metagenome | reverse complement strand
CGCAGCGCCTGTTTGGCCCTGGCGCGTTCCGTTTCAAATCCCGATCCGGGCGGACGGTTGTCGCCGGACTGTCGCGACCGCAGTTCCTCGGCGCGTTTGCGGGCCTTCTCCTCAGTCCGCGGTCTGATGTCTTTCAAGGTATGGCTCACTCCCGTCTGAATGGATTCCCGTGTGAGCCTATTCCAGGCTCAGGAGGGGTATACGTATATAGCCATACTTTTCGGGGACTCAGCAACGTCTGTCCGGTCGTGTTATGCGGATTTTGCGGCGATTATTTTTCCCGCGTCACGGTCTCCCAGCCGTCCGGAAGCCAATCCACGATCTCAAACGGGTCGATCTCAAGGATCGCACAGACCGCCAGACCCAGACGCATGTTGATGCTCTTCATGGCGCGTTCGCCGTATTCCAGCCGCTGATACTGCCGTACATGCACGCCGGCGATCACGGCGACCTGCTGCTGGGAGTAGCCTTTCTTCAGCCGTGCTGCCTTCAGCATTTCCGTTGCTTTTGTGACTTTGCGATCCACCTACGCCACCTCCTGACTCAAGGTCAGTGTGGTAGTACGCCATAGGCGCCGCGAGAAGTCAACGGGTCTTTGAAAGAGTTATCCGTTTGTTCAGAAACAGGTAAAAGAAAAGAGCAGGAACCCGTTGCGATTCCTGCCCATAGGAATAATTGTTTCTTACGGTCTTTTCATCATCTGAGGTCTCTCGTTTCTTCCAGAATCTCCGCTTCACAGTTTTCTTCGACGAAGAGAGAAATCCGCTCCATCAGGCTGTCGGCCATTGCCTGATGCGGGACGACGGCGGCAATGCCGATCACGATGACCTGATGCGTATCCTGTTCGTCAATTTCGGCGGCGGAGACATGAAATGTGTTCCGCAGTTTTGTCAGAAGGCTTTTTACGATCATCCTCTTTTCCTTCAGGCTGTGCGCCCAGGGGGCGTGAAGCCTGAAGGTCATGGCGGCGATACGGATGGAAGACGTTTCTGCCATTGTGTTTTTTCTCCTCGATATCATCAGGTTCTGTGAGCAAGCGCCTGCCTGTAGCCGCCCAGAACGCCGGAAATGAACAGGCCCTTCATTTCCCGATACATCTCGCGGTTATCCGGGTATTCACACTCCAGAAGATGCTTCGTGTATCTGTACTTTGCTCTCAGGCTTTCACTTTCCTTCATGATCTCCAGGAACAGCAGCTGATCCTGCGCGACAGGGTTGTCCTCATAGCAGAGATGAAGATAAAAGGTCTTGCCGGGCTCTTCGCCGCTGGAGAGGAAATACCGGCCCGGTCTTCCGCATTCGCCGAGATTCCGGTATCCGATTCTTTCCAGGTCAGGAATGCAGTCTTCCAGGGAAACGTCTCGATCCGGGCAGACAAGAATGTCAATGATCGGCTTCGCCGGCATACCCTCTATGGCGGTTGATCCGACATGCCGGACAAAAGCGCTGTGTTCCTCTGCCATCATGGAACCGACAATGCACTGCTTTTCCATGTGAAATTTATGCGCCCATTCCGGATCCCACGGGGCGAGCCACACATCATCATGAATGGAGCGGTTTTCCATATCGGAGGCCTCCTACACCGTAAACTCTCGTATGGATTCAAACAGAATCGTCAGCTTGTCGATACTTTTTTCCGTGTGATAATGTCCGGCGTACCAATGCCGGTAGGTCAGCCGGTCTTCGATGGAGTCCAGCCAGGTTTCCGTGCTTTTGTCTACCTTGCTCTGATCGATGCAGGACATGAAGACCTCTACCGGTTCATATTTCAGCGGAACCGTATGAGACAGAACCGCGTCAACCTTCCATCCATGATAATCCAGGACCTTTTCAATTCCTTTTTTCATTTCGGGAGAAGGCTGCTCGTCGGGCCACCAGTTCCATCCGTTTGCCAGGCGGTAATACTTGTCCACGCTGTACGCGCCGCCGATAACAACGGTCTGATGCCCGTCCAGGTCGTAAACCTCGCCATCCACCGCAAACAGAAGGTTCGGATAGGCTTCCTCGACAAACACGGTACCGCCGTGCCATGTCGCAAGCTGATAAGATGGAATCTTACCGGGGCGTATTTCATGGTTCCCGTGAATGGAGAAGATGGTAATCGGCATCCCGCTCATCCGCTCCTTGACGCGCTGATCCCGTTTGCCTCCGTAATAGTTGAACCCGGCGTCTCCGAGTATGATCATAATGTCGTCTCTTGAAGGCTGAAACTTTTCGCAGAAACGCTCGATCCTGCTAAAATCCCCGTGAGTGTCGCCCGTAATGTAAATCATTGTACCCTCCGAGGCGCTATTGCGCCGTTTCTATTTTCCCACATATTCACGGCGTCCGCAACGCCCGTCCGGACGTAAGCGGCACATTTATTTTCGCATTTGCCGCACCGGCTGTTAATGATTCCGAACTGGATAAACGCGGTGTTCTATGCTATACTGAAAATGCAATAAATCCAACGATTGCACGGTTTTTGAGGAGGTGACGGAATGCGGGATCAGGACAGGTTCAGGGGATGCCTTATCGGCGGCGCTGCCGGAGACGCTATGGGGTATGCCGTAGAGTTTCTCCGCGAAGGGCAGATCTTCCGCAGATACGGCGAACGCGGCATCACGGAATACGATCTGACAGGTGGCGTGGCGCAGATCTCCGATGATACGCAGATGACGCTGTTCACCGCCAACGGCCTCCTGCTTGGAATGACCAGGGGTATGACGCGGGGCATAGGCGGTCCCGATCCTCATTATATCGGTCTTTGCTACCGGGACTGGCTGAGGACGCAGGAAAGCAAGTATTCTCCGGATATCCGTCCCGGCTACGCCTGGCTCGGGAATATCCCTGAACTGTACAGCCCGAGGGCGCCTGGAAACACCTGCCTCGCCGCGCTGCGCAGCGGTGAACACGGATCGGTCGAGACACCGATCAACAACAGCAAAGGCTGCGGCGGCGTGATGCGCGTAGCCCCCATCGGTCTGTACTTCAACGACCGGAAGAAGGATATCCGGGATATCTGCCGCTTTGGCGCGGAAACAGCCGCGCTGACGCATGGGCATCCCCACGGATGGATGCCTGCTGCCGCGCTTGTGCAGATCATCCATGAGGTGAGCCAGGACGGCGCGATCCTGCTGGAGGCTGTCCTGCATTCGCTGAACACCATCGATAAAATCTACCCGGAAACAAAAGAGCGGATCGCCTTTACCAACCTGATCGAAAAGGCCATTGATCTGGCGGCGGAGGATATGGACGACCTGGACGCGATCCATCAGCTGGGCGAAGGCTGGGTCGGCAACGAGGCGCTTGCCATCGCGGTGTACTGCGCCATCAAGTATTCCGGGGACATCGACAGCGCCTTGATCGCCGCCGTCAATCATAATGGAGATAGCGATTCTACCGGCGCGATTACGGGGAACATCATAGGCGCCCAGGTAGGACTTTCCGGGATTCCGGCGAAATACACAGAGAAACTGGAACTGCGGGATCTGATTATCGAGGTCGCCGACGACCTCTGGCATGACTGCCGGATCAGTGAATACGGCAGCGAACGTGATCCCGTATGGGAGCAAAAGTACATCGACATTACATACAGAAAATAGATAAAAAAACGATCATCAGGGAGACAGAATATGGATGGTAAAATAATCCGATACAACGCTGCAATCTTTCCTTCGGTTATGGAGTTTAAACTGGAACCCACGGATGGCACATCTGGATGCTCTATTGAATTGCCCCGAGGTGTTTGCCATTTGTATCTGTCAAACCTTAATCCGTGCTCAGATGCGCGAGAGATAGAATTGTTTGAAAAGTATGCAAGTGGATTATCTTTTGTTGATTTAGACTATGAGGATATAATTGAATATGTATTTGTTCCTATTCCCAGGCCATCTGGATCTGGGGATATAAGGGATAGAATGCTTGAAAAATTTGGCATAAGACTCATGACGGATGGAAAAAAACAATGGTTTGAAATACTCAATGACCACATTCCTGAAATACGAGCCAATACCTGGGACTGTATTTTAGTAGACTTGCTACATTCTCGCTGGCATGATGTAATTGAGTGCTTTGACTTTAGAAATAGTTTTATTCGGGAAGCGGATGACGATGTAGATTTACGGATCAGCCTTGGAGCATACAGATTTTCAATTGATGCAACTGAGCAGAAGCTTAGTAATGCATTACGAACAGCCTTTTTCTTCACTCTCGCCGGGTATAAGTTCGGATTAAGAAAAACACAATATGCATGCTTCGAAGATTATTTTGATAGTGAGTTCTATAAGCGCGTGTCTTTGGTGTTTTCTATTTGGAGCAATCGTAATAAACCAGAAGATATTCGTTATATTCCCCTTTACGATTCGTTTAGCAATCTTACAAATGAAAGCAAACATGATTTAATCAACACGCTAAAAGCCGTGCTTGACACAGAATACATGGCATTTGATGACAAAGAAACACTTAAGAAGCATCTGATTGAGGGGTGTAATGAAGTACACACCGATCCAGCCGCGCTTACACTTGAGCAAACCCTGATTAAGCCAACAATGAATTTTATAATGCTTCGTGAGAAGAGTAAGGAAACGATGGAGAGCGCCGTTCAGCTTTATACAGACAAGCATTATAGAGATTGTGCAAACCGATGTTTTTATTCGATGATGTTTGCGCTAAAAGCACTTCTTGAAGATCAAGGACAATTGGCTGATTGGAAAGCTGGAGAACTAAAGGAGATTGAAACACATAAACAGCTTGAAAGTAAGTTGAGTGCTTTAGTTGCATCTGGAATCATCGGCTCTCAATTTGAAAATGACTTTCTTTATGTACGAGAGGCAAGGTGGGGCTGCGATTACAGTATCATGACATTTGTCGAAGCCGATGCTCGTTCATGTATACAGAAAATGGAAGCTTTCTATGCAGAGGTTGAACGGTTAACAACACACTGATAAACCGATTCGCATATGATGAATGCTTGAAAAGCGTGTAGGAGATCTACAATGAATGAACTGCAGTCATTATCTCAGATTTTTCAGAACAAGTTGTTCCGGATTCCTGACTATCAGCGTGGTTACGCCTGGCTGGATCAGCAACTGCGTGATTTTTGGGAGGACCTGATCAATCTGCAGCCGGACCGCTATCACTATACCGGTCTGCTTTCCATGAAAGAACTGAGCAGGAAAGAAGCGAAGAAGCTTGACCAGGAAGATCAGTGGCTCCTTGAAAGCGGCTTCAAACCGTATCATATTGTCGATGGTCAGCAGCGACTGACCACTTTCGTTATTCTGCTGAACGAGATCATTGAGTTTGTCCGTTCATTGCCGGAGAATGCCGAAAAAAGCGATGATGAGATCCTTCTCGGCTATGAGGTTGTGCGGGATATACGATCCAAGTATATCTGTCGGCAGATGCCGCCCAGCGGTTTTGTTACCACATATCTTTTCGGGTATGAGAATGACAATCCGAGCTCTGAGTATCTGAAGTATAAAATCTTCGGGCAGAAATACGGCGGAACGATCAGGGAAACGTATTACACCAAGAATCTGAAACGGGCGAAGCTTTTCTTTGCCGAAGAACTGAGCAAACTCTATGCAGTTCAGGGCAGCGACGGATTGGCAAATCTCTACCGCAAGCTGACATTGAAGCTGATGTTCAATATTCATGAGATTGAAGATGACTACGATGTGTTTGTTGCCTTCGAAACCATGAACAACCGTGGAAAACGGCTGACGAATCTTGAGCTGCTGAAGAACCGGTTGATCTACCTTACAACTCTTTATGAAGAAAAAGACCTGGATGAGGATAATGCCGCCGCGCTCCGGGAGAAGATCAACCGGGCATGGAAAGAGGTTTATTACCAGCTGGGCCGCAATGAGAACGAGCCGCTTTCCGACGATGAGTTTCTGCGGGCTCATTGGATCATGTACTTTGCGTATTCCAGGAAAAAGGGCGACGACTACATCCAGTTCCTGCTTAGAAAATTCTCTCACAAGTCCATTTTTGAAAATGTTCTGGCTGTTCCCGCGGCGGAACCCGACCCGGAGGAAGAGATTGATCCGGAGAGCGCAGACGATGAAGACGCTCTTACTCCTGCGCCGGTTGAAACAATGTCCGGTCAGTTCCTTCGCCCGGAAGAAATCGCGGATTACGTTAACAGCCTGAACGAAACAGCGGAATACTGGTACTACACCTTCTACCCGGAGGAATGCAAGTCTCTTACCGCTGAAGAACAGATTTGGCTCGGTCGGCTGAACAGAGTCGGTATCGGATATTTCAGGCCTATCGTAGCTGTTTCGCTTATCCCCGGAACAGGCATTACACCGGATGAGCGCATTGAGTTTTTCAAAGCTGTCGAAAGGTTCATTTTCATCAACTTCCGGATGGCTATGTACCAGTCCAGCTATAAGAGCAGCGATTATTACCGTAAGACTCGGGAAGTATACAGAAAAGAATGTTCGTTGGGTGATGTGACCGCTGATCTGAACGCTACAACCGATCAGAACGCGCAGGACGCTGTTCGTGTTTTCGTGACTAGGATGAACCGTCGTTTCATTTCTGCAGACGGTTTTTACAGCTGGCGTGATCTTCGGTATTTCCTGTTCGAGTACGAATATACTCTTGCGGAAAAACATAAGATTGAGAAGCTTGACTGGGCTGTGTTGACGAAGGTGGTCAAGGACAGAATCACTGTGGAGCACATCCTTCCACAGACGCCTACCGTTTTCTATTGGCGCAACCAGTTCCGTCAGTATACCGCAGAAGAAATCAAAACGCTTTCCGCCTCCCTGGGTAATCTGCTGCCGCTCTCGCAGAGCATCAACTCCAGCCTTCAGAATGACAGCTTCGATGATAAAAAAGCCCGTGGGTACGTTAACGGAACCCACAGCGAAATTGAAGTGTCAAAGGAGGAGGCGTGGGACGCTGATCGCATCTATGAACGGGGCATGAAGCTGCTTCACTTTATGGAGGATCGCTGGCAGTTCCGTTTTGCCGGAAAAGAGCAAATGGAAGAACTGCTGCACGTTTCCTTTGTAAAGGACGGTCGTGAAATCTCCGAGGAATTGTCTCAGGAAGAAGATGCAGAGAATAACGGCGGGGATCAAAGCATATACGAGCTGCGTAAAGAATACTGGACATATGCGCTCTCAATTATCCAGAAAGCGCAAGGCGGCGAAGGGCATCCTTATGCCCGGGTAAAACCTTCAGAAATGGCATATAAGGATGGCTACTTTGGCGTCCAGGGCGTTCATACTCATTTGTATTGCAGCATTCGAAATAAACTCCACCGCTGCGTTGCCGGTTTGTGGATCGATGCCGGAGACAAAGCAAAATCAAAAGCCGTCTTTGATATATTCTTCTCTCACAAAGACGAAATCGAGAAGAAGGTTACACTCCCTATCGAATGGGATAGAAAAGAAGCGGATCGCGCATGCTCAATCTCTGTTAGCATTGAAGCCGATGTCATTAACAGAGACGAATGGGAGAAAATCGCACGGTTCCACGCTGAAATGACAAAGCAGCTGGCTGATTACGCTTTTTATCCCTATGTGCAGGAGTTAAAGGCGCTCGATAATACTTTCTGATCATCGGAGGAAATGATGGGAATCGCGTTCAGACATTCCGCCGGCTTCGGCAAGCGGATGGAATACAACCTTGTGGGCAAGATGCTCATGGAGGGGCTTGATGTTTATCTGCCCTTGTAGATGACCACGGGGTGGACTGCGTCATCAAAAAAGAAGATGGGACTTTCATTGAAGTGCAGATCAAAGCAAGATCCAGTGAAGTGACTGATGGAGACGCAGCGCTTTTCGCCGCCATTACCCATGAGCTTACGTCCAATTTCTACTTTGTTTTCTATTCGGAACGGCTTGATCTTATGTGGATAATGTCCTCAGAGGAATTCCTACAGGAGTGCGTTACCAATAAAACGGGAAAGAATGCCGGAAAACATAGTATTTGGTTTAATGGGAATCGAACAGATCCAAAGACTGGGAACAAAAAGGAGTACTGTAAAACACAGTTCAAAAAGTATATCTGTAAGGACTTTTCTCGGTTTCATTGAGCTAGGAGACGCGATAATGGATGACTGGTATCAGGACATTAAACCGCATTATGTATACAGCAAGCAGCGGTTGTATTTGTGGTAGGACTGAAAGAGCAGACATCATTTGCAAACAGATTAGGTTGTAACCATAGGCTCAAGGGGGTACACATGGGAGCGTATAAACAAAACCTGGTGATGCGCGTTATTGAAGCATCTGATAGTCAAACATGGGAATCAGCCGTTGAGGAATGGGAAATTGTTGACTGCGAGGAAGATGAACATCACGAGTCTTCCTGTATCTGTGGAAAAGAAGAACTGAGGTTCCTTTTCACCATACGCAATCGCTATAACCAGAATATCCTATACCCCATTGGAAGCAGATGCATACGAAAATTTGAGCGAGAGGATCTGGACGAAATTACAACGATTCATGAGTCGCTGTTCAAGCTTCTCCATGCACTGCGAAACAGGGAGAGAATCGAGCTTTCATCAGCGTATTTTTCAAGAAAGCTCCTGCGGTATTTGCTTGACAATAATGCCTTCCGACCTTCTGCCTACAATCATGGTAATGGGTACAACGATTATCAGTTCATGCTTGATATGTTCAATCAACGCACTCCTCCATCAGCAAGGCAGCAGAGCAAGATTGATGCCATCATTATTAGCTCGATAAAGCCTTATCTTGAAAGCATACTGGCTGACAAGATACACTGAGATTACGCTTTGAAAAGCGGCTTCCATGGAGGTGTTCCACGATGAGCTATACGATGATGACATTTCATCATTGACAGAGTAATTGTGTTGTAATCGGAGGAGAAATCATGACAGTGCTATTTGAAGCTACACATATTGTTAATGTGGTCGAGGTAACGCCAGACCTGAAGCAATATTATGAAAACTTGATTACAGTCATAGCTCGTAGTTTCCTTGATGCAGACACAATTGAACAGATTGAAAAAATTGTTGTCCCTGAAGATTTTCTTTCTGCTGTAATGGATTTTCAGATTAAAAATGGTGACAAGAATCCATCTGTAACAAACAATGAATTCGGGCGTAGCTTTGGAAAACTGCTTTTCAATCCAGAAACAAAAAAATATGTTGTTTTCATCGATGTAATGCTTGCCACCTTCATTATGGATGATACGGTGTTTAATGCATGTTTTAATAGATTAGATGAGGCTGCTTTGGAGGAAGCTAAAAAGAAACGCCAAGTTAGTTTGAATATTCTTGCCCATGAACTAGCGCATGTTGAATTTGCACTAACAGTCGTACGTCCTAAGTATGAAAAAACATTGCAGAGCGGTCTGACTATTCAGTCATACAATCTGCTTGATGAGTATTATGCATGTCGCAGAGCCAGCACTTTCTGTTCTAGGACTTTAGCCGATGATGACGAAAGCTTTATTCTTGACCTGGAAGAAAAAATCGACAATGAGCGATGGAGATACAAGAAGGGAAATAAAGATCTTAACGACTTTTGTAAAGAGTTTCATCAGTTTTCTGAGATGGCTTTAATTCGATTGGTTTCTGTCCTAGGAATGTATGCCGCAGATGAGAATGACCAGTTACCGTTTCCAAATACATTCCTTGGAAAGCAGGCTGGTATCTTCAAAATCAGTTTTGATCTACTATTCCAGCGAATTGTTAACGGGCAAAAAATATATGATTCGATGATGCCAATAAAAGCAATAGAAAATTATTACAAGGATCTTGGTGTGATCATCTTCGAAACGGAAGAGGGATTTTACTATAGTATTCCCGATTGAACACCCCAAGGGCATGAACACCTCTCTAAATACAGAGAGGAAGGACTTCCAGTTACTAATACTTAGTAAATGAACACCCACTGACCGGTGAACACCCATGAACACCCTCGTGAACACCCGGTGTTCAAAATGGGGTGAACACCCAATGAACACCCATCCGGTGAACACCCGGCAGGTGAAGGAGAAAGCGCGGAAACCCATTAAAATCAAGGGTTTTGCCTAATTGAACACCCTACATCAATTTTTCGCAAACTTTAGCGCCTGGTGAGAGCACATCGTTCACATCGATGGGGTCACAGGTTCGAGTCCTGTTGCGACCACCATAGTAAGTACCAGCTTTTGATACAAAGACTGGTGCTTTTCTTTTACCCCATGGCAGCTCAAAAGCTCTTATGGAAACGGGTTTTTCAGGTATTTTCTTGAAAAGGTATCCCGAGACAATCATCATTCCGATCATGTAAACAGGCGCGGAAGGCAGAATCGCTTTCTGCGCCAGTTCTTTTTACCCCATTGCCAGCTTCTTTCCATTGACGGGAGTTTCACGAATTTTTATCAACGTTGCTCATTATGGGAATCACTTACCTATATTTATGGATGCCGGAGGCCTTACATTTACTGGATTTTTCGCGGCTTCTATGGTATAGTAAAGCCATAGATATGTTGGGGTACGACTAAAATGGAGGGAAGCACATGCCTGCGTTGAAACATGACTCTTTGCGCAAGCTCGGCATAGCGGCAGGCTGGTTTATCCTTGCGGGCGTTTTCCGGCAATTGGATCACGCGCTTTCGCCGCTGCTCTCTGCCATGTGCTTTCTTGCAACAAATCTGATTTATATCGCGCTGGCGCTGGTTTGGGGCATTTCCGTCCGGCGGCGTATACTCCATCGGGAGATGCGCAGGTACCTGCTGCTTTCCTGTGCGATGGCGGTGCTCTGGCTGCTGCTGCGCGCCTTCAAATACCGCTGTTTTCAATCGGACGGTATTTCACGGGCATTGTGGTATTGCTATTACATCCCACAGATTTTTGCGCCGCTGTTCGGCTTCTTTGCTGCACTGGAGCTGGGACGAAGCGAAGAAGCGCTGCTTCCACCGTGGATGCAGCTGATGTATGTTCCAGCCTGCCTGCTGCTTCTGGGCGTACTGACCAACGATGGGCATCAGCTGGCCTTCCGCTTCCTGACCGGTCGAATGAGCGACGGCGCGGGTTATGCGCACGGCGTCGTCTATTACGCCGCGATGGCTTGGGCGATTGCCCTGATGCTCGCTTCCGTGGGAATCATCTTTCACAAGTGCCGCGTTTTGGAAAGCAGAAGCCGCGCGTGGATTCCACTGTGCGTGTTTCTATTCGGTGCGCTGCTCAGCACTGCCAGCTTTGCAAATGCATACACCTTTCACAAGGTGCCCGAATGCTGCTGCCTGACGTTTATTGCGCTGTGGGAAAGCTGCCTGCAGATCGGTCTTGTGCCGACCAACGGCAATTACCAGTTGTTCTTTACTGAATCTGCGCTGGCCGCGCAAATCGCCGATCAAGACGGACAGGTTCTCTACCGTTCCCAATCTGCGCCTACGCTCACGCAAGAGCAGATGCAAGCCTCCCACGACGCGCCGCTTATGCTCTCCGCTGACGAGCGGCTGCAAAGCGCGCCAGTTCACGATGGCTTCTTCTATTGGGTTGAAAACGTTGCGACCATCAATCGAGTGAAGATGCACTTAGAAGAAACGTGCGCGCTGCTGAACGAGGAAAACGAGCTGGTGCGTGCGGAAACAGCCCTGCGCAGGGAGCGCGCCGAAATCGAAGAAAAAAGCCGCCTTTACGACCGAATCGCCTCACTCCTTGCGCCAAGGTTCGAGAAAATGGACGCACTGCTGGAGCAGGGCGATGCGGCGCTTCCGCTGGTCTGTGTGATTGGCGCATTTGTCAAAAGACGGAGCAATCTGGCGCTGATCTGCGAGGGCGAGAATGCTGTTTCCGCAGACGATCTGATCCATTGTCTGCGTGAATCGCTGGAATATCTGGAGGGCTGCGGCATTGTCTGTGCGATGAATGCTTCAACCGACGGAATAAAAATAGAAGGAAATGTTTTGCAAACGGCCTATGATTTTTTCGAGGATTGCGTGGAAGCGGCACTGCCAACGCTCAGCGCACTGATTATGCGCCTGAGCTGCGCGAACGGTTTTTCTATTCGCCTGATCGAGGAGGATGCCGCCGCGCTGCCGAACACATCCAAGTACGCCGAGGTGGGACGTTTGACCACGGAGAACGAGGACGGCGCACTATGCCTGACGCTTTCCTTTTCGGCGGGAGGTGAGCGGGCATGAACGAAACATACGCCGGAATCCTGTGCGCGGTGATGACGCTTAGCCTGTGTGCAGCGCTGCACGGATGTCTGTGCGCCTTCTGCTATAAAATTCCGCGCGCACGGGTGATCTGCCCGCTGATGCTGATTGCGGGGTTCGTGCCGCAGAGCATCCTGATTTCCCGTCTGGACACAGCTTCCTCTCTGAACGGCTATCTGTGGGCGGCGCTGACAGGGCTACTTTTCATCCTGAATGGAGCGATGCTGATCCTGCTATTGCGATGGATTGGTCGGCACGTCTCGCGAATTTCCATCAAGGAAAGCTGCGATC
>OKVK01001422.1_pt1 | contig 12426 bp, 17 predicted proteins | sample 1604771 | NCBI WGS metagenome assembly OKVK01 (sample SAMN01760906, study PRJEB22395) | human gut metagenome | reverse complement strand
GCGTACAATGAACCGCGCTGTTATATATTTGTTGCTGCATCTGCTCCCTTGCCGCTTCGCTATCTATGTTGTGGCATGAATTATTAAGGGCTTCATCTATCACGCTATAAGCCATACTGTCAAATGCTGATGCGTTCCCGTTAAGCATCCGGCGTTTGCGTTTCTCGTTGCCCTGGATAATCTTTTTTACTGTGGCTTTAATATCATCATCAATTCTTTGCAATACTGCCCCCCCCCAATCCGCTATTCTTCGTAGGTGGTCTTTTTATTCTCTGACCGTTCAACCTTAATACTTTCTTTCGCCATTTTAGAAACCTTTGCTTTTATGCCATGCCCCACATCAACGGTAATCCCTTTCATGTGCTTATCCTCGATTGCATCAACGGTTGCAATTAAAAGATTAACCACATCTTCTGCAACGGGCTTTTCTGCACCGCTGCCGAATAATTCATTTATTCTTTTCTTTGCCTTGTCCTTTCTCTCTTTTGCTTTGGCGTATGCTTGTGCTTGCTCACATTCGCACTCACATGTTACCGCTTCGTTAATCTGCCCTTGCTCCCACTCTTCCGGGACCTGTATTATTTTGGCCTGTCCACAAAAGGAACATGAACCCGTTTTATCTACTTTTGCACTCATACTTTTATCCTCGCTTTCTTTCCTACTTCGTAGGCTTTCATAGCAACCGTTAATACTGCTGCCGACTGCTCCACGGTCAATTCATTGCCTTTTACCATTCCGCCCAATGTGGCGTTGATAATCTCCAATGTATCTTCCATACTCTCAATCTTTTTATTTCCCGTCTGACCGCATGAAAGATTTATAATTGCTTGCTTTATTTCTCTCTTTTCCGGGTGTTCGCTTAAAATCTCGTTTATTATTCTTTCTTCTCTTCCCGGATTAAAATTCTTACACCCTCTGCACTCTTCCCGGCTAAACATTCGTGACGGTAAATTGATACCGTCACACTTTCCGTTAATCCACGGTGCATTTACACACGCTTTCTTTGGCATCCGTCCCGGTTCTGTGAGATATGCCAATATCTCTTCCCCGGCTTCCTCTGCCCCATAGCACACCGCCGTTTTATAGCCTTGTGCATTAAGCATTGCCATATACTCTTCCTGGGCTTTGGTTGCCTTATTCTTTCCAAACTTCAATTCGATATACAACCCGTGAAAGCCGTTATTTGCAACGGGTAGGCATATATCCGGCACACCACTTTTAAGTCCGGCCGCCTTTAATATTCCGCCATTGCTCCTTTTGCCCTCGTTTGGCACATGGTACATCAACGCCAATTCCGGCAATATGCTTTCTGTCCGCTTCGCCCAATTGAAAAGGGCTATTTGCTCCGTTGTTTCGCTTCTCTTCATGTTCTGCATACTCATGTTTCATATTCCGCCTTTTCTTTCCGGTATTTGCAGTAATGCCACACGCAATTTACCTTGTATTGATTTTCGTTGTATTTCTCGCTTGCACACGTTCCGTTGTTCCTGGAATAAATACACCTTTTGCAATAATCCGGGTGCGTGGGGAATAATATAATTTTCCCCATACCCGTTTAATCTTCCTCTAAGGCGTATTCACGCTTGCGGCGTTTGCAATCTTCCAACATCCGTTCCAAAATGCCCGTTTCCTCTTCGGAAAGATAGATATAATATTTTTCAAGCATTTTTACGGCGTGTAATTTCTTGGCATTTGCCTTTTCTTCCTCGGATGTGTCGGTATCTGACACATTTTGTTCTTTGGCTATGTCCTCGGCGGTCTTACGCTTCTTTTTCTTCTCTTCTGACATCTGTTTTATCTCTTCGCTCTTTATATCCGCCCCGGCTTCAACTGCTGCCGCAACTTCTTTTTGTGCATCCTCGGATAATCTACTTGTTTCATAGGCACTTGTAATTTTCATATTGCCTTTTTCAAACTGCTCTTTTACCTCTTCCGTGGCATTGTTGTTAATTGCTTCCAACTGTGCAATCTTGGTTGGTTTCTCCCCCAGGACTGCCGCCACATAATCCCTAACCCTTTTTCCCTCTTCCAGGACTAACAATTTTTCCTTTCTCGCCTGGGTCAATACCTCTTTCCAATCCGCCGCCTGGTTCATCAAATCGTAATCGGTCATTTTTCGGTTAAAGGTATTGCCGATTAGCAAGGATAATCTAAATTGCGTTTCCGTCATGTCCTTAAAGCGGCACGGGATGTTCTGCGTAATCTCCGTGTGTCCCTCGTTCTGCAAAATAACAAGGGCTTCACGCCGTCTATGTCCACCGGAAAGAAGATACTCCCCGTTTACCCGGCCAATGATTAACGGCTCTTGCAATCCGTCCATAAGAATTGATGTTGCCAATTCTTCCAAATCGTCCATGCTATAACGGTTGTGCTTCGTAACTTTGATTTCGTCCAGGTTAAGGGTTATTGCTTCGTAGTTGTCTACGCCCTCAACTGCTGCCCTGGTTGCCCCGTTCATAAGGTCCATAATATTAAATCCCATGTTATCCCCTCTCTTTCTGCTCTGCTGCCATGTGTGGTTTATTCATGTATTCCAGGATGAAATTTTTATATCCTTGTGCCGCTCCGCTTCTCACGCAATAGGCTATTGGCGTTTTGTGGTAAAATGTACTGTCTTTTACTTTCTTGGAATGGCGTATGATTGTATTAAATACGGGCAATCCGCTTTTTTCTCTCAACCATGTTTCCGCCGCTTCGCTTGTGTCTGATTTCTCATAGTCCGTAATAAGCACCCCGGCAATGTGGGCTTTTCGGTTCAACTGCCTAACATTGTTTACCTGGTCCACCAATTCTTCCAATCCGTCCAGGGAATAGCAATCTAAATTCACGGGTATAACAATTTCATCCGCTGCCACAAGAGCGTTTATTACATTCATGCCTAAATCCGGTGCGTTGTCTATGATGCAGTAATCATAATTTCCAAATGGCGGCGTATTTTTTAATTCTTCAAATGCCCGGCGGTATCTGTCATGTTGTGGCGTTTCCGTGTCCGCCTTAATCTCCAATTCCGCCAACTCCATAAAATAATTGCATGGTACAATGTCCAAATTCTCAATTTTCGTGTGTCTTATTGTGTTTCCCCGGAATGTGGCTCTTTTTAATACTGCTGCCGCCGGGGCTTCTGTGTCCCCCAGGTATTGATTAAATAAGCGGCTTGCGTTTCCTTGCTTGTCATTGTCGAACAAAAGGACTTTTCCCGGCTCAACTGCTCCACGCTTTGATTTAAACCCGGTTGCTAATAATTCCGCCATACTGACCGCCGTTGTGGTCTTGGCACATCCGCCCTTTAGGTTTAGTGTGCAAATAATTTTCATGCTTTGTTCCCTCGCTTTCTTTTTTGTGGCTTGCCTTTCGGCTTCTCGCCCTTTTTAACCATACGGGCGTATATGTAAAAGGCTGCGTTTACTCCGTTGTGCTTTACCTCTGCATCCAGGAACGTAAAGCCCGGATATGCCTTTTCCATTTCTGCTTGTAACACGCTACTATCAAAGGCCATTTTCTCCACTTTTGCTTTTCTGAATTTTGAGTAACTGCGTTTTGGTTCATCCGGTTTTTTCAAATTCTTGGACGGACACCAACGCTTTGTTCCGTGTGGGTTCTGTGTTATGTAGGTAGCAAGTCCGGTTAATAAAAAATTCTCGTCCGGGCTTATGTTCCTGGTGTTTGGTCTATCGCACTTTCCCCACATTCTTTCTAACTCGTCACGGTCTATTCCGCCGGATATGAGTAAATGAAAATGTGGGCGTGTGTATTCCTCAAATGCGATTATGTAAATATACTTTGCATTTTCTAACCCTAACTTTTTACGCTTGCGGTTTATGCGGCGTATGAAATTAACCACATCTTTTTTTGCATCCTCGTAGGTTTCCGGCAATAACCCATTATTCCAACCAAACGTAGCCCATATATCCCCCTTTCCAAAATTGATATTGGCTAAACGGATTAAATACCGTCTTGCGTTCTTATCGTTGAGGTTTGATTGTGACGGGCTTGTTTCTCTCTTCTTTTCCGTCTTTGGCATATCTGCTTTGAATTTAAAGGACGGGTACACCATACTTTCAAGCAATGTTGTGTTGCTCTCTGTATTGGTGCTTTTGTATGTGGATGTTCTGTATAGGCAGTTTACCCACCCCTCTTTCATCCACCTTTCCATTTCTGCTTCCTCTAACTTCTTGCACTGCTCCTTGTATGCTTCCTCATAATCGTAATTGTCATAATATCTTTTACCCATTGCCCCACCTTTTCACTTATCTATCTAAAACCCACCTATCCAGGCAGATATAAAACATATATTTCTATAATGGTTGATATGTTAAGGCCCATTACAAGGACGGCTAAACCCGGTTGCACCGTCAAAAAAATTAAAATCTACGGTCCCAATCTTCAAAAAGCCACGCCCACGCCTGGCGGACTTTCAAAAATCCTAGGAACCATAAAGCGGCAAGCGTGAAAAATCCCGTTGCCGTAACTGCTGCAATTATGGTAATAATCCTTACGACCATGTAAAACCAACCTTTCCAATGCGGTTTCTTCCTATATATAGAAAAACCACATTTACAAACACTATATATTGTGCTATACTCTCTTTGTTGAGTTCCAACCCCTATTGTTTTAGGTCCCCACCTTTGCAATAGGGGTTCGCTTTTTCTATGCTTCCGGTATTTTTTCAAACTCTGTTTCGTAAATATCCGGTGCATATCTCATTAAAAGGCTTTTTGCTTCCTCTTCTGTTATGGCGTGTCCTACTTTCGTGTTGTAGTCCTCTGTATGTGTCAAAAGCCAATTTCCTTTTTCACTTCTCCACAATTCACAATCGTATGTAGTTCCTACTTCTCTGTTTCCGTAAATTGCCTTAACAAGTGGACTATTGGTTTCATACCATTTCTTCACATTCGCTATTTTCTTCATTTTATCCGTATCGTACTTTAATCCCTGGATAACAAACTTCATTACTGCACCCCTCTTTCCGCCTTTTCCTCGCATTTCCAATAATATTTATTGATAATCAACATTTCTTTGGATAAAAGCATGGATAACCCTAAAGGAACGGTTATAAATGCTATTGTTGCATCCCCCTCTAAAATCTTGATTGCTACGGCCGTGAAAATCAGCAATGCAACGCCGTTTAACTTCTGCATGGCAAAATACTTTTTTCTTTCCCGGCGTTCCCTGGCGGCTCTTCTGCGGCTTCTCTCCTGGTTTATGGCATCCGTGTAGCCTATCATATAGGCCCGGTCTAATGTTGCTTTATATAGGCTATTCTGTTCGCTTATCTTCTGTACTACTGCCGTCTGCATCATGTTGTGTTCCCTCGCTTTCTGTTTCTTCCGCTCTGCTTTCGTCCCCACATAATGGCGGAATTAGTAATTTGCTTAATATTGCGTTTTCTGCTTCTCTGTTTTCTCTGATTACCCTTAATTCCTCAATCCGGTTTTTACTTAAATCATCTATAAGCCTATGTAATCCGTCCGCCGCACTCTCAACGCCGTTTTCTTTCTCCCAGGCTTCAAAAATTGATACCACCGCCCCGGTTATCTGTTCATATTCCGTTCTAAATCCTGTTTCCTCTTCCTCTGCATCCAGGGCATTAAGAAAATCCGGCTTTTTCCCGGTAATCATTGCTTGGATGTAGTACCCTGGCACTTCCGCATTGACCGCATTTGTGATTAACTCCGCTTTGGCTGCTTCCTTTACCATTTCGTAATAATCCGGCTGCTTTACTGTTACTGGGCTATCTGATGTAAAATTGTCCATAAATCCCATTTATTTATCCTCGCTTTCTACTCTGTCATTTCTTCCATAATCTCTTTTATTTGGTTCATGGTGCTTTCCACTTGGGCTATTGTCATGTTCTTATCGTCTATGTAATAATCCGCATAGATTTTTCTTGTATCATTGCCCCACCGCTTTATCTGCTCCGGTAACGGCTCATTCACGGCATCAAATACAAGTCCTTGCAATCTGCACCACTCCACGGCATTTTCCAGGTCCGCCCCGGCTCTGCTTGTCCACAATATTATTTGGTGTCCCTGGGCTTTTACCGCTTTTGCAAAAGCAACCATTTTTTTGTTTGGGGCTATAATTTCCGGGAAACGGGTAATAGCCAATGTGTTATCAAAATCAATTGCGTATATTGCCATTATTCGTCCTCGCTTTCTACTGCCGGGTTAAGGCTCATTTCATATTTCATAAGCATAGCGGCCGTCTGTACGGCTTCGCACGCAAGGTTAATTGCGTAATCTGCGATTTTAAGCGGTGTTATCTCTTCTTTCAGATAACAAGGCGTTTCTTTCCCTCTCACATCATCCCATAAGCACTTAAAGGATGCTTCTAACTCTTCAAGGGCTTCTTTGCTCTCTTCTAATTCCTCATAGGCAACCGCCACGCCCTCATGTTTTGATGTAAATAACGGGAATTGCTCATTTGCCCGGTTTAATTCTCTGTTGGCTGCTGCCGTGATTTCTTCTTTTAATTTCTGCATCATGTTGTGTTCCCTCGCTTTCTGTACTGCTGCACCCTAAACCATGTAAGGGGCTGCAAATTCATATACCGGCCTATCTGCTGCCGGGTTCATCTGCTCCGGTTTGGTATAAAATTTTAATGTGATTGCCGGGTTTCCGTCTGCATCCGTTCCCCGTGGGTTGAAATTGTACTTAAATCCCAAATGGCTATTCATGGATGCACCTTTTAAGGTAAAGGCAAAATTACTTAATTCCCTTGCCCCAATCGTCACGCCCTGGGTGTTTAAATCTCTCCACCGCTTAAAGGTGCTTTTGATGTGTTCTAAAAAATCCGGCTCAATCTGATTGTTAATAGGCATCATTGTTTTTTCTTCCATGTGTTATTCCTCACTTTCTTTGTCCTTGCGTGATTTCTCCAGGCACGCCGCCTTTGGATTTTCTCGTACCTCTTCAATAACCTTTGGATTTTTGGCATATCCAAAACGGTAATTTCCAATTTTCCAATTTCTGCCACGGCTTATTCCTCACTTTTCAATATGATTTCCCGGTATATAGTCAACTGCAAATCCGAAAAACTGTAATTTGGTGTTTCTTCCGGGTGTAACGGCTGCATTAGTCCCAATTCCTTATATCTTTTAGGGGTTGTGTCCACCGTTCCTTTTATCCGTGTGACCTCTTCCGCCATAAGTGCTTCATATTCTGCCATGTGTACCAAATTACCCAAATATCCGGCAAATAGTTCATTGTTTCCTTTTGTAATCCGTACACGGTCCGGGCCAGACATAACGGCCACAATATCCGCTAATGTCATACGCTGCACCTACCTTGTGGCTTCTACAATGGCGTTGTATAAATCCGGTGTTCTTTCCCCGGCTTCCAACCGCTCTTTTAATGGGGTAAGTAATGGATAAATGATTTTCCCCATATATCCGCCCGGTGCATATTTTGAAAGCATATCATTGACGGCGTTTTGTGCCGCTTCCCAATCTCTCAATATCTCCGGTGTTTCCCCAATCGTTATTCCGTCCAATTCTTCTTTAATGTGCTTTGCAAACATCTTTTCTGTTTCATCCGTTACGCACGCACTCGCTACAATTCCGCTATCAAGAAGAAACTGCAACATCCCGTTGGCTAATGAGTTCGGTGTTATGGTTTCCTCTGCCGGAATTGCTGTTTTAGTTGTTTCTTCCCGTTCTGCTGCCACCTTGGCTTCTGCTTCCGCTGCTGCCAAAATGCTTTCCGCCGTTGGCTTCTCTTCCGGTTCATTCATTCCGGTAAAATTCTTGTTTTCTGCTTCCATGTTTTGTTCCTCGCTTTCTTCTGCTGCATAAATGCTTTTTGCTATCTCTTCCGCTATTGCAGTAAAAACCGTTGTAGTTACTGCGTTACCAAATTGTTTATATGCCTGGCTATCTGAAACAACTTGTTTCCAATCGTCCATAGGGAACGCTTGTAAAATTCCGTATTCTTTAGGTGTCAACTTTCGCACCCTCAACCGCTTTGTATCAAATATTTTCACTTCCCTTTGCCCCCCCCCCCGGATGTTGTAAGGGTTGGTGCTATTCCGTCCGTTGAATACACCCGGCGGCATTGGTCTTGACCTTTTATGTCAAGCATCCCCACCATTTGGCAACCCTGGTTGTTGGCTCTTTCCATTGTCTTGTTCCTTTCGCTCTTCTATAACTGCTATCATGTCTTTCTTTCCGGCGTACCCTTTATAATCCCTTGCGGTAAGGCACGGGGAAACATCCGCAATTTTTAAAACATTTCTTCCGCACTTATTGACCGTTACCGTTATGGGAAACTCTGTTGCTCTCTGCCCCCCCCCTGGATTGACAATAACGTGTTGGTAGTTATGTTTCTTTGTGATGCTTCCGCCCCCCCCCAACTCGTAATGTTTTTCCGCAACCGTTAGGGTCTAAAAGCCCGGTTTCCTCTGCAATGTCCGTAACAACGCTTTCTTCCGTCTGTTCATCTTCCAGGATGATAACGCCGTGTAAATCCTGGGCGGTAAGTGTAAACATTGGCTCGTCCTCTGCCTTTGCCCTCGGTCCGTTCTGCCGCTTGTTGATACGGTCCGGCGTAATGCACGCATGGCACTTTCCTAAACCCTCTAGTTTCTCTAACGCCTGGGCTATAATGGTTTGTGCCTTTTCATCCGGCAAGTAATATTTTTCCGGTACATCTTTTTCCAGGTAATCCGATAACTTCGGTACAAATTCGTGTTGCTCTTTCGGAAATGTAAATGTTAGGTTCTTTTTATTTCTGGTCCCTACTACTGCGTAACGGTCCCGGTTCTGTGGCACGTTCCAATATTTGGAATTAAACATTTCAATATGTGCCGTGTACCCGTGGCGTTCATATTCCAGGCGTAACACTGGCAGATACGGGCGTAACCCTCGCACATTCTCCGCAATGATAACGGCCGGCATGGCGTGTTCTCTCTCTCTCTGTTTCTTCAAGTAATCGCATCATTTCAAAGAAACATCCGCTACGACTCGCCGCCTTAAAATTGTTACTGCTGCACTTGGGGCAAATGGTGTTGCCCGTGTACTCTTCCGGGTTTATCTCTATTTCCTCGCCGCAATCCTCGCATTTTAAAATCATGCCCCGTTGCTTTCCGGCAACGCTCAAATCCTGGCACGGGAAACCAAACGCCCACACATCCGCTTGTGGGATGTCTGCTTGGTGCAGTTCCTTAATGTCTGCTTTCTGTACATGGTCCCCTACGTTTGCCCGGTAACTCTCCACGGCGTATTTATCAAAGTCCCATGCCCCGGCTATTTCATACCCGGCATTTTTAAATGCAATACCCATTCCGCCGCATCCACAAAAGAAGTCATTAACCTTTAATTTTCTTTTCATCTGCTGCCACCTACGCTTCCCGGAATAACGGTTTTGCTTCTACTGCAACCATTGCTGAATACTCCACCTTGTAACCCGTTACCTTATCCCCTCGCATCTGCGGCACTACTGCCGTTTGATACTGAACCGTTGGCGTATGGAAAAGTGATTTTACCTTTTCCACCTCTTCCAACTGCTTATTTATCTTTTCTTCCAATGTTTCCGGGTCTGTCCCTCGTAATATCCACACTTCCATGTTGAGTTCCTTTCTATACTGCTGCCGCCTGGCATTTATAAACTTCTCTGTGCTGTTTCTGCCCGGTATGGTGTTCCCCCACGCTTCAATTCGTTATAAATCGTTGCTCTGTGAAACCCAACCGCCTTTGCAATATCTGTAACCTTTGCCCCGGTTCGCTCCATTGCTTCAATCTTCTGTCTGTCGGCGTATGTAATACGCTTATCTCCTTTTTTCACGTTTCCGCCCACCTTTCCTTAAAAATTGGCAAAATAAAAAGTGCTACAAGAGTTTTTTAATTCTCTTGTAGCACTCATATTTTCCACAATAAAAAATCAAGTGCGATAGAGTTATTAACCCTTGTCGCACTTGATTTTACAACTTAGCGTTTGCACAAGATTTTTGCAAAAAGTTTATAGTCCTTATTTTCAATTCTTGTAATTCCAAGTACATAGTTCCTCACTTTAGCCGCAAAAAAGCTGATGCCTGCTGCAACGTTTTCATCACAGAAGTCATCAGCTCATATCAACTTTCTTTATAATATTTTTCTACATGAATTCTGAATTTTTCAAATAATGGATAATATTCGTTTACAATAGTTGAAAACTGCTCCTCTGCAAAACTCCCATCATAATCATGTGCCAGCTGGTTTCGCACTTTCAACATCTGCATCCACCGGTCATCATCAATCAGTCTGTTCACAAATGCCTGCTGCAAAGTTTCCCGTGGAGAACCAATGGCAAAATCGATAATCTCCATTTTCTTCACCAGAATGTCTTTCATAACTTTCCATGCAATGTCAAATGTCAGATTAAAATTTAAAACAGTTCCTTCCAGGACAAAATCAGCAGATGGATCTGCATATCTGCTTTTTTCCAGATTTTTTAAACTTTTGCAAAATGTCAGGTAACGATTAATAAATTTGTTTTCCATACTTTTCTATATCCTCCAATAAAAATGGATTCTTTATACTATCATAATCAAAAATATCAATTTTCCGAAGTGTATCAATAGATTCCAGGTCCCTTTCCAGTTTTAACAAGTCTTTACATCCATAAACAACAAAATCAATATCACTGGTCGGTGTCTGCGTTCCTGTAGCAAATGATCCAAACAAATCCAGTCTTTGTACTCCATTTTTCTTACACACATCTGCAACTTTTTCAATAACTTCCGAAACAGGCATTGTATTCATCATGCCTACCTCCTGCGAAATGTATTTCTATTTTCTTACCTTATCACAAAATCCTTGTTATCGCCAGATATTCGCTGCACTTTTCAGTAAACCTTATTTCCCATATTATCATTTCCGTCGGTATTCACGGGGTGTCATCAGATATCGGGTTTTAAATGCACGATTAAAATATGACAGATTATCAAAGCCGCACTGTTCTGAAATGGACAGCACGGTATCTTCCGTCGTACGCAGCGCTTCCGCTGCTGCGTTCAGACGATATTCATTGAGAAAAGCCGTAAATCTCTGGCCAGTCATTTTTTTAAACCACCGCATAAAATGACTGGAACTACACTGGCAGATGTTGGCAGCATCTGCCACGTGCAGCTTCGTTCCATAGTGCACGGAAATCCACTGCAGGACCTGTTTCAGACGCATCGTATCTGCTGTTTCCGATGCAGGAAGCTGTTTTCCCTGTGCCATAAGAATTGCCAGAAACCGAAATAATGCTCCTTTGATCAGGAGTTCATATCCCGGCAGCTTTGTCCGATTGGCATCCTCTGCCTCACGCAGACAGGCCGCTGCCTCCTGATAACATCCATCCTTCTTATTCAAAATTCCGGACAGCTCCAATCGACCGCTCTGCAGAGGAAGCAGATATTTTTCCGCACAGAGATCTCCGGCTCCTCCCAGAAGTTCAAGATCGAAAATAATGTTCTCATATTCCATGGAACTTCCCTTTTCCTGACGGAATGCATGCAGTGTTCCAGGCGAAAAAATAAAAATATCTCCTTCCTGTGCCCGACAGACCGTGACGCCCATCTGGATAAATCCATGTCCTCTTTTCACAAAAACGAGTTCCATACTGTCGTGCCAGTGCAGTGCCACCTGTGGAAAATCTCCCGGAATCGTGCATGGGTAAATATTAAATGGGAAACGTATCTCCCCATGTTTTTTCTTTTCCTGCAATGAAAGTGGATTCTTCATGTTTTTCCTCCTTAATGATAGAATTGTATCATATTTTGCGCTCTTTGTATAAGATTTTGCTCGTTTTGTGTGATATATCTAAGACATAGGTATTAATCGTGTTTTCATATTAAGGAGGTTTTTATGAATTTCACTGAAACATTACAAAACATTACCAAAAAATCTTTGTCCGATTGCAGTAATCAGGAACTGTATCTGGCACTTCTCGAAATCGTGCGTCAGAAAAGTGCTGACCGCATCCAGCCTGTTACCGGAAGGAAGCTGTACTATATCAGTGCAGAATTTCTGATTGGAAAACTGTTATCCAACAACCTGATCAACCTTGGCGTATACGATGAAGTAAGAGAGCTTCTTGCAGCAAATGGAAAAGACATCTGCGAGATCGAAGAAGTAGAACCGGAACCGTCACTTGGCAATGGTGGTTTAGGAAGACTGGCAGCCTGCTTTTTAGATTCTATTGCAACGCTGGGACTGAATGGCGACGGTGTGGGTCTGAACTACCATTATGGACTGTTTCGTCAGGTTTTTGAAAACAACGCACAAAAAGAACTTCCAAACCCATGGATAGAAAAGGAAAGCTGGCTGACAAAGACGGATAAGACGTATACGATCCCGTTTGGCGGTTTTTCGGTGCAGTCACGGATGTATGATATTGATGTGACCGGTTATGACAACCGTACCAATAAACTGCATCTGTTTGACATTGAATCCGTGGATGAGGACAT
>OKVK01001418.1_pt1 | contig 12442 bp, 11 predicted proteins | sample 1604771 | NCBI WGS metagenome assembly OKVK01 (sample SAMN01760906, study PRJEB22395) | human gut metagenome | reverse complement strand
ACGGCCTGAAGTAAGAAGACAGTCCGCACCGCGTATCGGTGCGGACTTTTTTCATGCTTGTCGCAATTTGTAAGAAACTGACGGAAGTAAAATCATGGAAGAACTGAACCAAAAAAGAATCGACCGGGCCGTGCTCGTGGGCCTCAACGCGGACTGCTTTACAAAGGAAGAAACCGCGACGGAGACAACGCTTGACGAGTTGGAGGCCCTTCTCAATACCGCAGGCGGCGAGTGCGCCGGAAAGGTCCTGCAAAACAAGCACACGCCCGATCCCCGCTCGTTCATCGGCGAGGGCAAGGCCGAGGAGGTCCGCCAGCTGGTTCTGGAAACGGGCGCGAACATGGTCATTTTCGACAATGACCTGACCCCCTCGCAGACGCGGACGCTGGAAGATATTTTAAAAACGACCGTGCTCGACCGCAGTGCGCTCATTCTCGATATTTTCGCCCAGCGCGCCAAAACGCGTGAGGGCAAGCTGCAGGTCGAGCTGGCACAGTATCAGTATTATCTGCCAAGGCTCACGGTTTGGAACGAGGAAATGGGCCGTCTTGGCGGCGGCATCGGCACGAGAGGCCCCGGCGAAACGCAGTTGGAAACCGACAAGCGCTATATCCGTTCACGCATCCAGAAGCTGCGCGAAAATCTCGAACTCGTGCGCAAAACCCGCGCCGAACAGCGGCGCAGGCGGCAGAAAAACGAGCTGCCCGTCGTGGCGCTCGTTGGCTATACGAACGCAGGCAAATCAACGCTTCTGAACGCACTCACGGGCGCGGACATCCCGGCAAACAACCGACTGTTCGACACGCTTGACACCACGACACGGCAGCTGACTGTCTCCGATACCTGTCAGGCGCTGCTGTCGGATACGGTCGGCTTTATCGCAAAGCTGCCGCACCATCTGGTCGAGGCATTCCGCGCCACGCTTGAGGAGTTGGAATACGCCGATCTGCTCGTCCATGTCATCGACAGCGCTGATCCCGAGCGCGAGGATCATATCGCGGTCGTGAACCGCCTGATTGCAGAACTTGCAAAGCCCGGCACGCCCGTGCTCGAATGCTATAACAAGTGCGACCTCGTCCCGGATGATGAAATCCCGCGCGGAAGCGATAAAGTCGCAATCTCGGCAGCAAACGGATACGGGCTGGATGCGCTCAAGGGGGCAATCGAGACGCAGCTTGGCCGCAGAAAGCATCATGTGAAGCTGCTGCTGCCGTATCAGCAGGGCAGCATGGTTGCGGCACTCCACGACACGGCACAGGTGCTCTCCAGCGAGTATGCAGACAACGGAATTCAGATCGACGCAGTGCTGGACGAAACCTTATTCGGCAAACTGCGTCAGTATGTAATAGAGGAAGTATAATGGAACAATTCCTGGTTCCCGCCGGAGAAGGCGCATCGGAATATATGGAAAAGAAATCGCGCTTTCTGGGCCTGATCGTCCCTGTCACGACAGAGGCCGAGGCCAGAGCGCGGCTGGAGGCCGTCAAAAAGCAGGAATATGACGCCCGGCACAACTGCTGGGCCTACATCCTGCATTCCGGCCAGAAGCGCTACAGCGATGACGGCGAGCCGCAGGGCACAGCCGGCCAGCCGATTTTGAACGTACTCGAACGCGAGGGCGTGCAGGACGTGCTGTGCGTCGTGACGCGGTATTTCGGCGGGATTCTGCTGGGCGCGGGCGGTCTTTGCCGTGCGTACACAAAAGCCGCGAAGGACGCGCTGGACGACGCGGGCATTTCCGAACTGCGCCCGTGGAGCGTGCTGCATCTTGCCTGCCCCTATGCGCTTTTTGAGCGTGTAAAGCTGGAGTTGGAAAAGCACAGCGGGCTTCTCCGGGACACGGACTATAGCGCAGAGATCGCCATGACCGTCCTTCTGCCTGAGCCGGAAGAAGCTGCATTTGCCGCTGCTCTGCGGGAACTTTCTGCCGGAAGCCTCTGCCCGGAACGGGCAGGGACGGAACTGCACGGCGTTAAAATCCGATAAGTTTTTAAAGAAAATTCACGCAAATTCCACAGGGAATTCAAAACTAACAGGTATTCTGACGAGGTAGGGTGGGGTTTTATGAACGTGCGCGAACGGATGGAGCAGGAGGAATACGAGTTTTTATCCCCGCAGGCACAGAAAGCTGCCGAGACAAAGGGTCGGCCGGAGCCGGAGGCTGACAACGACGTGCGCACCTGCTACCAGCGCGATGCAGACCGCATTCTCCACAGCAAATCCTTCCGCCGCCTGATGCACAAGACGCAGGTGTTTTTGTCTCCAGAGGGCGACCATTACCGCACGCGCATGACCCACACGCTGGAGGTCGCGCGCATCGCACGGACGATCTGCCGCGGACTGCGGCTCAATCAGGACCTGGCGGAGGCCGCGGCCTACGGCCACGATCTGGGCCACACGCCGTTCGGTCACGCGGGAGAAAAGGCGCTGTCCAGCATGCTGGATAAGCCCTTTCGCCACAACGAACAGTCGCTTCGCGTGGTGGACAAGCTTGAGCGCGACGGCGCTGGACTGAACCTGACCTACGAGGTGCGCATGGGTATTCTCGGCCACACGGGAGATTTTATCCCTGAAACACTCGAGGGTCAGATCGTGCGCACATCCGACCGCATCGCGTATATTAACCATGACATTGACGACGCCATGCGCGCCGGTATCCTGACCGAGGCCGATATCCCGCCGGAGATCGCGGAAATTCTCGGCCACTCGCATTCGCAGCGGATCAATACGCTGGTCGAGAATATGGTTGAAAACACGATGCTGACCGGCACGCTCGGCATGCAGCCGGACGTGGCGCAGGCCATGGATCAGCTGCGCACGTTCATGTTTGCCCGCGTCTACACGAACCCTGTCGCCAAAGGCGAGGAGACGAAAGCAAAGGACATGCTGTGCAGGCTGTTTGAATATTACATGAAAAACCCTGAAAAGCTGCCGCCGGATTTCCTGCCGCAGCTGGACTTTGACGGCATGGAGCGCATTGTCTGCGACTACATTGCCGGCATGACCGACCGCTATGCGGTCTATAAGTATTCGGAGTTGTTTATTCCCGCGACGTGGCAGGTACGCTGAGTCGCTGCTGCGCGCGATTTTTGCAGGGGCAGATGCCCACACATTCTGAAAGGAGGTCGATCCCGTGGCGTTTCCGCAGCCGTTTCTGGATGCGCTCACTGAGCGCAATCCCATCGATGAGGTCGTGGGGCAGTATGTAAGCCTGACGCGCCGGGGCTCGAACCTCTTCGGGCTCTGCCCGTTCCACTCGGAAAAGACCGCCTCGTTCTCCGTCGCGCCGGACAAGGGCATTTTTTACTGCTTCGGCTGCCACGCGGGCGGCGGCGTCATCAACTTCATCATGCAGATTGAGGGCTTGGACTATCCTGACGCGGTACGGTTTCTTGCAAAGCGCGCGGGACTTGAGGTCCCGGAGGACGAAAATTACCACTCGCAGTACCAGAAGCAGGAGCGGCTTTGGGCACTGTGCAAGGATGCGGCGCGGTTTTTCCGCCAGCAGCTGTTCTCTCCTGTCGGAACAGAAGCGCAGGCGTACATACAAAAGCGTGCGCTCAGCATGGAGACGGTCAAGCGCTTTGGTCTCGGCTTCAGCCCGAATGCGTGGGCCTCGCTCACGGACGCGATGAAGGAAAAGGGGTATAAACTCGACGAACTGATCGACGCAGGGCTTGCCTTGCGGGGCAAAAACGGCGGCGTGTACGACCGGTTTCGCAACCGGCTCATGTTCCCCATCATCGATATCCGGAACAATATCATCGGCTTCGGCGGCCGCGTGATGGACGATTCCACGCCGAAATACCTGAACTCGCCCGAGACGATCATTTTCAATAAACGCAAGAATCTGTTCGCACTCAATATTGCCCGCAAGAGCAAGCAGGGGCGCATCATTCTGACCGAGGGCTATATGGACGCCATCGCGCTGCACCAGTACGGGTTCGACTGCGCCGTCGCGTCGCTCGGCACGTCCTTGACGGAGGAGCACGCGAACATCCTCGCCAAATACACCAATCAGGTCATTTTGACCTACGACGGCGACGAGGCCGGGCAGAACGCCACACGCCGCGCCATCCCCATGCTCGAAAAGACCGGCATTCAGGTGCGCGTCCTGCGCATGCAGGGTGCAAAGGATCCGGACGAGTTTTTGAAAAAATACGGCGCGCAGCGCTTTGAGGTGCTGCTGGATGCCTGCCAGAATCAGGCCGAATACCGGCTGGACAGTCTCAAGCGCAAATATGACCTGACGCTCGACGATCAACGCGTGGAATTTTTGAACCAGGCCGCCGCGCTCATCGCCACGTTCCCGAACGCGGTGCAGCGCGAGGTCTATGGCCGCCGCGCAGCAGAGGCCGCCGGCATCACGCCGGAAGCCATGCAGCTAGAGATCAAAAAAGCCTACCGAAAGGCCCGCGCCATTGAGCAGAAAAAGCAGGAGTCGCAGGATCTCGATATCGCACGCCAAAGAGCGCCGAAATCGCGCGCCATCCGCTATGACAATCTCCGCTCCGCCTCCGCCGAGGAAGGACTCATCTGCATGCTCCTGCGCGAGCCGGAACTGATTGCAAGCGTGACGCTTCCGGCCGAGGCATTTTCAGTCGATCTGTTCGGCCGGGTGCTGGCAGATCTTCGCCAGCGGATGCAGGCGGGCCGTCCCACGGCGCTTTCCGCGTTGGAGGCGGATTTTACCCCGGAAGAGATGGCACATCTTTCCTATATCATGAGCCGGGATACCGCTCCCGTTTCCGATGAAGCATTCGCGGATTATCTGCGCGTGATTCAGGAAGAATATGAAGACCGGAGTCTGACACGCTCAGAGGACAGCCTGCGGCTGCTGGCTGAGCAGATGAAATCAACAAAACAGTATGGAGGGTAAGCAATGGGAAAAGAATTGGAACTTCTGCAGAAGATGGATCTCACGGCAGAAAACCGGCAAAAACTCGAAACGCTGATTACCGAGGCAAAAAAGACCGGAAAGGTATCCTCCAAGCATCTGGTTGAAACACTCGACGACGTGGACGCCACGCAGGAGCAGACCGAACAGTTTTATAACATTCTCGAGCAGAGCGGCATTGAGATCGACGTCTCCGACGTGCTGGATCTCATCGGATCGGCCGACATGGACAATCCCACACTCAGCGAAATGCAGGCCATTGAGGACGAGGGACTGCCTGAGGATCTGGATGAGCCGGAGGCGCTGCCCGAGGACGTGGAAAACGCCAAGCTGGACGACCCCGTTCGCATGTATCTCAAGGAGATCGGCCGCATCAAGCTGCTTTCGCCGGAGGAAGAACAGGATGTCGCCAGGAAAATGGTTGAAGGCGACGAGGCAACGCGCGAAGCGGCGCGCAAGCGCATGTCTGAGGCCAATCTGCGCCTCGTTGTGTCGATTGCAAAGCGCTATGTGGGCCGGGGCATGCAGCTGCTCGATCTCATTCAAGAGGGCAATCTGGGGCTTATGAAAGCCGTTGAGAAATTCGACTATACCAAAGGCTACAAATTCTCCACCTACGCAACCTGGTGGATCCGCCAGTCCATCACCCGCGCCATCGCCGATCAGGCGCGCACGATCCGTATCCCGGTGCATATGGTCGAGACGATCAACCGGGTGCTGCGCACATCGCATTCCATGGTGCAGAAGCTGGGCCGCGAGCCGACGACAAAGGAGATCGCGGACGAACTGCATATCGAGGAAAGCAAGGTCGAAGAGGTCTTAAAGATTGCGCAGGAGCCGGTTTCCCTCGAAATGCCGATCGGCGAGGAGGAGGACAGTCACCTCGGCGACTTCATTCAGGACGACGAGGCCTCGCAGCCCTCAGAGGAGGCGACGTATACCCTGCTGCGCGAGCAGCTGGAAGAGGTTCTTTCCACGCTGACCCCGCGCGAAGAGCAGGTGCTGCGCATGCGCTTCGGTCTGACCGACGGCAAGCCGCACACGCTTGAGGAGGTCGGCAAGGAGTTCGATGTGACCCGCGAACGCATCCGTCAGATCGAGTCCAAAGCGCTGCGCAAGCTGCGCCACCCGTCCAGAAGCAAAAAGCTGCGCGACTTTTTAAATTAAAGAAATTCAAAATTACAGATTATTTACACTTTTGTGCTTGACATCCGAAAAAATATTCGTATCATAGTCTTATGCTATTTGAAACCGTAACAACGGAGGAATTCAAGATGTTTGAGAAGATTCAGGCGTATCTTGCCTCGCAACTCGACATTCCGGCAGACGAGATCACCCGTGACACTACATTTGAAAGTCTCGGTGTCGATTCGCTGGATACCGTCGAGATGGTCATGGATCTGGAAGAGCAACTCGGTGTCGATCTGGAACTGGAAGAGAAAATCGCAACCGTCGGCGAGTTGGTCGATTTTGTCGAGAGCAAGCTTGACTGAACGCAAACCGGCGAGACGCATGGCAAGGCTGCACTACTTGGGGAGATAGCGGTGCCCTGTTACCCGCAATCCGCTACAGCGGGGAGGAATTCCCGACCGAGGGTGTATGCTGTGCCGTCTGACCCGAATAAGCGGTGTTGAAGATCTGGTCTTGCGCAATAGGGCTCTGTGAATCGTGTCAGGTGGGGAACCAAGCAGCACTAAGCAGTCCACCCTGTGTGCCGCAAGGTTGCCGTTTCGGAGCTGGCTGTCCGGGTAACGGGTGTAGCATCCATTCAGAGAAGGGTGTGCAGTCCTGCCATGCGTCCTGCCGAAAAAACTCCGGGCTCATTTGGGCCCGGAGTTTTCTATATTCTTCACGGTTTATCAGAGGGAGCGGTTGCCTTTATCCACCCGCAGAAAGCAGCACCCCTTTTATTTGAAAATATCGGAGAATTCGCAGCATTTAAGAGGCCGGCAGAGGCATCGTCCCATACAGACTGCCACGCAGCTTCACAGCTGCCAATCGGGCGGCCCCGTCCCTATCACAAACTGTGTTTAAAACGCTTACAGGCTGCACGATTCAGCCGACACTGCTGTAAGCCGCCGGACGTTTGTCCGGCGGCTTTGTGCGTTCCTGACAAAAAGACAGATGTTTTTCTCCTGTGCGCAGATTTTTTGCCGAAAAAGCAGGTTTCTGCGAAAACATGGTTGACGCGGCGGGGGACTTTATGCGAAAATAACGCTAGCACCCCCATTGAAAGGAGTTCCCCATGAATCCTATCGTTGTGAAATTCGGCGGCAGTTCGCTGGCAACCGCCGCACAGTTTGAAAAGGTTGCGGCAATCATCCGGGAAAACCCAGCCCGCCGCTATGTTGTCGCTTCCGCGCCAGGCAAGCGCTTTGACGGCGACACGAAAGTCACGGATCTTCTTTACCGCTGCTATGACGCCGCCTGCGCAGGACAGGATCCTGCGCCTGTGCTCTCCGAGATCCGACAGCGCTTTGCCGACATTGTTGACGCGCTGCATCTGTCCGTCGATCTCGAGCCGGACTTTACCGCCATCGAGGCGCATCTGCGCCAGAGCCCCCAGCGCGATTATATGGCCAGCCGGGGCGAATATCTCAATTCCAAATTGTTGGCCGCCTATCTCGGCTTCCGCTTTGTCGATGCGGCGCAGATGGTTCTGTTCCATGCCGACGGCTCGTTCGACCCGGACGCGACGAACACCGCCATCGGCCATACGCTCGTAAGCATTGAGCGTGCCGTGGTCCCCGGCTTCTACGGGGCAATGCCTGACGGAGCCGTGCATACCTTCACGCGCGGCGGGTCGGACGTAACTGGTTCGGTTGTTGCCCGTGCCGTCGGCGCAGGCCTGTATGAAAACTGGACAGACGTTTCCGGTGTTCTGTCCGCCGACCCGCGCATCATCGAACACCCGCATGTGATCGACTACATCACATACCGCGAACTGCGCGAACTTTCCTACATGGGCGCGTCCGTTTTACATGAGGACGCCGTCTTCCCCGTCCGCCGGGCGAACATTCCCATCAACATCCGCAACACCAATCGCCCGTCCGACCCCGGCACGTTCATCGTCCCCTCGCTTCCGTCCAACGCGCACAAGCGCATCGTGACTGGCATCGCGGGCCACAAAGGCTTCAGCAGCGTATATGTGGAGAAATCCATGATGAACGGTGAGATTGGCTTCGTGGCAAAGCTGCTGCAGATTTTCGCGGAGCATGGCATTTCGTTTGAGCACTGCCCGTCCGGCATTGATACCGTCTCTATCCTCGTCTCGACCGAGGCGCTGGCGCCTGCGCGCGAGGAAATCCTGCAGCAGATTCACGAGCGGCTGCAGCCCGACCATGTAAGCGTGGAAGATGGGCTGGCCCTCATCGCCGTCGTCGGCCAGGGCATGATCTACGCCAAGGGTACCGCTGCGCGCATTTTCCGCGTGATCGCCGACGCGAACATCAACATCCGCATGATCGACCAGGGCTCAAGCGAACTGAACATCATCATTGCCGTCAAGGAGACGGACTACGAGCTCGCCATCCGCAGCTTATACCACGCAGTCGAGCGTGTGCTGTAAACAGAAAAACCGGGCCGTCATGGCCCGGTTTTTTGTGAAGCATATTAAAATTTTCAGAAACCCTGTTGCCTTTCACTGCACCGCTTGTAGGGGTCGATGCCCACATCGACCCGGCAGAATGCACTGTTATTACGAAAATCTGCGGCAAATTCGTAACTTCCCAACGGGCCGATGTGGGCATCGGCCCCTACGCTCAAATGGGAAAGTGCCTACGTATTCGCTATAAGGCTTCCGCTTCTCTCCGCTGCCTGCTGCGACCTCTCAGGCGCTTCGCGCCAGCTCCCCTTTCAGGGGAGCCTTTGGCGCATGCGTTTACAGCTTTCTCTTATAATTCCCATAGACGACCGCGCCGTCCTTGGCGACGATGAAGGCGTGGGGGTCGTGTTTGCAGACGATGGCGCGTAGGCGGCTGATCTCGTATTTCGTAACGAGGATATAGAAAATATGAACCGGTTCGCCGGTGTACTCACCGATGCCTTCATAGCGCGTAATGCCGCGGTGCAGGTCAACAAGAATTTCATGCTCCATTTCCGGACTCAGAATCTTGGTCACGACTGTAACCTCGACATTGATGTTCTGCATATGCAGCTTGTCCATCGCCGTTGTGGAGATGAACGAGAACAGGATTGAATAGATCGCCGTAGACAGATTGAACGCAGCGGCGCAGATCGCATAGAGCGCCATGTTCCAGAACAGGTTTACATGGCCGATGGATGTATGCGAGCCCTTTTTGATGAGCATCATGCCGATCACATCCATGCCGCCCGACGTGCCGCCCATCCAGAGCGTGATGCCAATGCCGCAGCCGCAGAGTATGCCGCCGATGAGGCATTCGGCAAGCTTGTCACCGTGCAGAATGCCTGTGCGCGGGACGAGGGACAAAAAAATAGTCGTCGATGTGACGGACAGCAGCGTCTTGAACACCACGCGGTGATCGAGCCGTTTCCACGCGATGAATAAAATCGGGAGGTTGATTGCATAGTTGATGATACCTGCAATATCGATCTTCAGTTCCAGCCCTGTCAGATACAAAAACAGCGTGCGCAGCAGCTGCGCAAAGCCCATAATTCCCCCCGTATACAGCCCTGCCGGGACCACAAACAGGTTAATTCCCAGCGAATACAGCAGTCCTGCGCCGACGATACCCGCGCAGTGCAGAAGCGCCTGCTTTGAAAATGCAGTTTTTTGCAACGGTTCTTGCATTTTTCTCTTCCCTCCCGCTCCATGTGAACGAATCCATGCAAATTGCATGCAGAGCATAGCACGGAAGACGAAAAAAATCAACCCAAATCCTCGCAACCAACGCGAAAAAAACCGGTCTGGAAGAATAGAGGAGGATTCAACATGGAAGATGAAACGATCATTGATCTGTACTTTGCCCGCGAGGAACGGGCCATTTCCGAAACAGGGAAAAAATACGGCAGCTACTGCCGCTCCATTGCCTTCAACATTCTGCACAGCCATGAGGACACGGAGGAATGCGTCAGCGACACCTATCTGCATACCTGGAACACCATTCCGCCCACGCGGCCCGGCTGTCTGCGGGCGTTTCTGGGCCGTATCACGCGCAATCTGTCCTTTACGCGCTGGGAGGCGGCCCGCGCGCAGAAGCGCGGCGGCGGGCAGACGGAGCTGCTGCTTTCCGAACTTGCCGACTGTCTGCCGGGCGGCGAACGGCCCGAGGCACAGCTGGACGCACAGGCCGTCACGCTGACGATTGAGTTGTTCCTGCAGGCGCAGATGCGCGAGAACCGGCAGCTGTTTCTCCGCCGGTATTATTACGGCGACTCTGTCCGGCGCCTGTCTGGCCTGTTCGGCCTGACGGAAAACACGGTCAAGTCCCGGCTGTTCCGCCTGCGCGCGGGACTGCGCGACGCGCTTTTGAAGGAGGGGATCGCGGTATGACGACGAAAGACCTGTTCCGCTGCATCGGAAACCTGAGCGACGGCATGATCGAAGAGGCCGCGGACATCAAGCGGAAGCCGCGCTGGCTGCCCATCGCGGCGCTGGCCGCGTGCGCGGTGCTGGCCATCTCCATCCCGCTGGCCGTGCGCAGTGCGAACAGCACCAAATCGGCCTCCACCGCGGACACCAGCGCGGCGGAATCGCCCGCCGCGGAAGCGCCTGCGGAAGCGCCTGCGGAAGCAGACAGCGCCGTCGGGGCCACCGAGAGCCCGCGCGAACCGGAGGCCAGCGGCGGCTGGGAAGGCAGCGACCCGATCGCGGCACGCATTCTCAGCACGGAGCTCGGCGGACTGCGGCTGGGGATGACGGAGGCAGAAGTCGCGTCCCTGCATGACGGGCCTGATTCCTTCAGCAACAGCGGCGCCGTGGAACGCGGCGACGGACTGCAGGAGATCTGCTGGTTCTACAACACGTCCGGCAGTGCAGACGTCCTGTACGACGCGTCACTGACGCTTGTGGGAGACGATGTGCGCGATGGCCCTGACGCCGTACTCTGTTCGATCTGGGTCACGTCGCCCAGCACCTGGACACTCGATACCGGCATTGGCATCGGCAGTCCGCAGGAGGCCGTAGATGCTGCATACCCGGATGCAGCGTTTGCCCCCGGCAGCGCGGAAAACACCTGGATCTACAGCTATACCGCGGGCGACCTGTATCTGCGCATCATCGTAACAGACGGCGAGGTCTCGGGTATCGACCTCGGCGGTCTGAACGAATATCACTTCCCGGATGAGGAGGAACCGGCTCCCGCCGACCCCTACACCTTCGCCCCCTACGACACGCTCTCCGGCGGGACGGTCACGGCCTATACCCGCACGGAAGACGGCTGGGCGCAGCAGGTCCTGACGGAAAAGCGGGCGAAGCTGCTCGTGATCACGCTCAACATCATGGACCCGGAGCCGAGCGACACGCAGGGCGAGCCCATCGTCTGGCTGGTATTTGAATCCGGCGGCGTCGCGGCCCTGTATGACGAGACGGGCGCGGGCGCGATCTACCGGCTGGAAGACCCCTCCGCCTTCGAAGCCGCGCTGGCCGCAAACGAAGACCCCTCCCCCGCCCTGACCCTGATCGAGTCCTGCATCTTCCCCGACGTCTGGGACAACGTGCAGCAAGCACTGGAGCAGTAAGCCCCCTGCCTTCCCCTATGAGGGGAAGGTGGCACGGCGCAGCCGAGACGGAGAGGTCGCTGCAAATTTGCGACAACCTCTCAGTCAGCCTTCGGCTGCCAGCTCCCCTGAAAGGGGAGCCTAAAACAGTGAACCCCCTTCCCCGCAGTGCGGGGAAGGGGGTTTTGTTTGGGGGTTACAGCTTTTCGTCGTCGATCATTTCCTCGGTCACGATGGATTCCGGGGTGTTGAGGGTGTCGAAATCGCGGTAGGCCTTGAGGCCGGAGCCGGCGGGGATGAGCTTGCCGATGATGACGTTCTCCTTGAGGCCCACGAGATGGTCGACCTTGCCCTTGATGGCGGCGTCGGTCAGGACCTTGGTGGTCTCCTGGAAGGAGGCGGCGGACAGCCAGGACTCCGTTGCCAGAGACGCCTTCGTGATGCCCATGAGGATAAGGCTGTCGGTCGCAAGCCGCAGCTCGGTCTCGCCTGCGTCGATGCGGGCCTGGACGGCCGCATTGGCGTCTTCAAACTCGAAGACATCGACCACGGTGCCGCTGAGCAGCGTGGTATCGCCGGGATCCTCGACGCGGACCTTGCGCATCATCTGACGGATGATGACCTCGATGTGCTTCTCGTTGATATCGACGCCCTGCTGGCGGTACACGGCGAGAACGCCCTGCGTCAGGTAATCCTGCACGGCCTCGATGCCGGAGATGCGCAGCACGTCGTGCGGGTTCAGCGCACCGTCGGTGATGGGCTCACCCTTGCGCACGCGCTTGCCGTGCTCGACCTTCAGACCCACGGAGTACGGGACCTGATACTGCTTGACCTCGCCGTCGTCGGCGGTGATGGTGATGTTGCGCAGCGCCGTGCGGTGCGAATCGTCAACATCGACAACGCCGT
>OKVK01001417.1_pt1 | contig 12444 bp, 15 predicted proteins | sample 1604771 | NCBI WGS metagenome assembly OKVK01 (sample SAMN01760906, study PRJEB22395) | human gut metagenome | reverse complement strand
GGTTGCCCGCCGCAGCCGCTCCAGCTGCTGCCGGTAATACGCCCAGCGTTCCTCTTTCTGCATGGGTACGAGCAGCAGCTGGGCCGCTCCGGGCGCAGCGCCATGGCGGAAGCCCTCGATGCGCGCCCGGTCAATGCCCGTCTCATTATCCGAGACGCACAGCAGTTCCCGGTGTCCCAACTCACGAAAGTGGCAGCCGACCAGATAGCCGCCGCCATAATTGTCAATGGAGAGATTCAGCATCCGTTCCAACTGCCCGCAAAGGCCGTCGTAGACTGCAATGGGAATCCGGATGTGCCTGCGCAGGTCCATATAATCCTGCTCACAGAAGCCGATCATGACGATTCCATCCATGTTCCACATGGACGCAAACCGGACGACCTCCCCGGCGCACTGGGCCTTTTTCACCATCATAAACTGCCCGCCAGCCTCTATTTCCGTGGAGAGCGCATCCAGCGAGGCTGCGATAAAGCCGTCGCGCAGCGTATGTCCCGCGTACTTCGGATGATCGTTGACGAACACGCCGATGATCCCGGAACTGTTCTGGGCCAGCAGAATGCCCGCCATGCTGGGAATATACTGCCGCTTTTCGAGCAGCGCCGTCACGCGCTGAACCGTCTCGTCTGAGACTTTATTTGTTTTTCCGTGAATCACGTTGGAAACGGTCGCCGTGCTCAGGCCCAATTCCTCTGCAATGTCACAGATCCGTACTCGCTCCTGCATGTGATCTCCCCCGTTTCTGCTGTTATTTTATCCGTCCTGCGCAGAGAAGTCAAAGGCAGCATAGGCAAAATCACCGGATTTCGGAAAAAGATGCTTGTGTTCTGGGGCAGTTTCGCATATGATATGTATGCTGACCGCTTTTTGATCTGCGGCGGCGGAAAAGAGGAGCCTGTTTTGAAAAAACTGAGCGTTTGTGTGCTGTTCGGCGGCGTTTCGTCGGAGCATGAAGTCTCGCTGCGGTCAGCAGAATCTGTGCTGAACCGCTTGGACAAAGATAAATATCATATTTTCCCGGTCGGCATCACGAAGGATGGCGACTGGATCCTGTTCGGCGGCAAGGATTACGGCATGCTGCCCGCCGGAACGTGGCAGAACTGCGAGGATAACCGCCGCGCAGCGCTTTCCCCCGTGCGCGGACAGGGGCTTTTAAGCTTTGAAAACGACTGCGTTGTGCGTGAGCGCATCGACGTGGTCTTCCCCGTGATGCACGGCGAAAACTGCGAGGACGGCGCGATTCAGGGCCTGCTCCAGATCGCGGGCATTCCCTATGTCGGTCCGCACGTCGCGGCCTCCGCCGCCTGTATGGATAAGACCATCACAAAGCTGATCGCCGACGCCGCAGGCGTCCGGCAGGCAGCATGGCAGCTTGTCACGCGCGAGGGCTTCGCGCGCAGCCGTGAGAACGCGCTGAACACCGTCGAGGCACGTTTCGCCTACCCGGTCTTCGTCAAGCCCGCCGGGACCGGCTCATCCGTCGGCGTCGCAAAGGCGAAGGACCGCGCCGCGCTGGAGGCGGCGATCGAAGCGGCGCTGAAATACGACCGCAAGGTGCTGGTCGAGGAATTCATCAGCGGGCAGGAGGTCGAAGTTGCCGTACTCGGCAACGACAATCCGTTCGCCTCCATTTGCGGCGAAATTGACTCCGGCGCGGAATTTTACGACTATGACGCAAAATATATCTCCGACTGCGCCCACCTGTACATCCCGGCCCGCATTTCCGAGCAGACCACCGAGCAGGTGCGTGAACTTGCCGTGCGCGTCTACAAGGCCATGGGTTGCCGCGGCATGTCCCGCGTTGACTTCTTTGTAAAATCCGACGGTGAAGTCGTCTTCAACGAGATCAACACCATTCCGGGCTTCACATCCATCTCCATGTACCCCAAGCTGTTCGAGGCCAGCGGCATCCCCTATAGTGACCTTCTGGACGATCTGATCGCGCTTGCGCTGGAGGCGTGATGGTACAGGCCGCAAGAATTTCCATCACCGGCACGCAGTCCATGGAGGACGCCGAGCCGCAGACACTCAAACTGGTGACAGACGGCTCGTACTGCTATGAGCCGGGCTTCGCGCTTTTGTCCTATGTCGAGTCGGAAATGACCGGACTGGAGGGCGTTGTGACCTCCTTTCAGATCGAGGACGGGAAGACCGTCACGCTGCGGCGCAGCGGAAAGGTCAACGCCGAAATGGTCTTCGACCGCAGACAGGCGCATGAATCCCTGTACGACGTCGGCTTCGGCGCGATGATGATCAGCGTCGTGACGGAGGATATGACCGTTCTGCTCAACGAACACGGCGGTGTGCTCGATCTGGACTACCGTGTGGAGGTCGAGCATGCGCTTTGCAGCCGGAACCGCTATCATATTGAAATACAGACGATATAAAGGAGCGAACACAGATGAAACAGCCGCATATTTGTCTGGATGAAACGCTGGGCGTCCGGTACGCCATTCTGCCCGGCGACCCTGCCCGGCTTGACCGCGTGGCCGCGCAGCTGGAATCCGTGCGGGAGCTTGCGTACAACCGCGAGTTCCGCAGTCTGACCGGCACCTATAAGGGCGTGCCCGTTCTGGCCGTCTCCACGGGCATCGGCGGCTCGTCCGCCGGGATCTGCGTGGAGGAGCTGCACAACATCGGCGTGGAGGCCGCCATCCGCATCGGCTCCTGCGGGGCCTTGCAAAAAGGCATTGCGCTGGGCGATCTGATTCTTGGCTGCGGTGCGATCCGCGACGATGGGGCTTCAAAGGCCTATGTCCATCCGGAATACCCGGCGGTCGCCGATTATCAGCTGCTTGGCTTGTGCGTGGACGCCGCAAAGGCGATCGGCTGTCCGTATCATGTCGGCATCATCCACAGCCACGAGAGTTTTTATCACGAGGAAAACGACGCGGAGAGTGCCTATTGGTCGCGCAAGGGCGCGCTGGGCGCGGATATGGAGTCCGCCGCGCTGTTTACCATCGGCCGTCTGCGCGGGATGAAGACGGCTTCCATTCTCAATAATGTCGTTGTTTACGGCGAGGATACAGCAGATGCCATCGGCGGCTATGTAAACGGTGAAAGCTTGACTGCCATCGGCGAGCGCAATGAGATTCTGACCGCGCTTGAAGCCTTTTACCGTCTGGAACAGGAGCGTACACAATGAAAAACGTTCTGTTTGTCGATTGCTGTATCCGCCGCGAGGCGTCCAACACCCGAAAGCTGGCCAAGGCGTTTTTGTCCGCACTGCCGTCCGACTGCGCCGTGACGCGGCTGGATTTGATGGCAGAAGATCTTTCCTACTTCAAGGACAGCTATTTTGACCAGCGCGAGGCATTGCTGGAAGAAAACCGGCGCGATCATCCGCGCTTCCGGTATGCACACCAGTTTGCGCAGGCCGATTTGATCGTGATCGCCGCGCCGTTCTGGGATCTGTCCTTCCCGGCGCTTTTGAAGGTCTATATTGAACAGGTGTCCGTCGATGGGATCACGTTTGGTTCTACGGAGGAAGGGCTCAAAGGCCTCTGCCGGGCTTCGCATCTGGTCTTCCTTACCACGCGCGGCGGCTTTTACACCGGCGACACCATGGAGATGGGCAGCCGCTATTTGGACGCGCTGCACACGTTCTTCGGCATCGGCAAGTATACCTGCATCGCTGCCGACGGCATGAACGTCGCGGGCTTTGACGCAGAGGCTTCGCTTTGCCGCGCCATGCAGGAGGCCGCGCAGCTGGCCGCATCGCTGTAGATAATTTCTGTTGCAAACTGTAGGACAGTTGGGTATAATACGACTATAAAATATACACAGGAGGTCATTTTTATGGCTGCAAAGATCGAAAAGACTACCATCATCGGCGATGTTCTGGATATCGCACCCGAGACTGCTCCGCTGTTCATGGCCATCGGCATGCACTGCCTGGGCTGCCCGTCTTCCCGCGGCGAGACCGTCGAAGAAGCCTGCATGGTGCATGGCGTTGACGCCGACGCGTTCCTGGCGCAGGTCAACCGCTTCATCGAGGCTTCTGAGGAAGCCGAGAAGGCCAAGTAACAAACCGAAAGGAAAGGGCGGCCCGCCGGCCGCCCTTTTGCGTGAAACGATGAAGGTTCCGATCTCCAACCGGCTGCTGCTGTGCGCCGAATTTGTCCCGCGCGGGACCCGCGCCGCCGATATCGGCACGGATCATGGATATCTGGCCGTGTACCTGCTGCGCGAGGGTATCTGCCCGTTCGTCACGGCAGCAGACCTGCGCGAGCAGCCGCTGCAGAAGGCCCGCGAAAACGCCGCGCGCTTCGGCGTGTCCGAAAACATGCAGTTTTTCCTGTCCGACGGCCTGCAAAGTATCCCGCCGGGCGCAGCGGATACGATCATCATGGCCGGAATGGGCGGCGATCTGATGGTGCGCATTTTGGAGGCCGCGCCGTGGGTCTGCGATGCGCGCTATACGCTCATTTTGCAACCGCAGAGCGCCGGGCAGGCGCTGCGGCAGTATCTGGCGGAACACGGCTTTGCGATTGAACGCGAAGCGCTTGCAAAGGACGGCCACTTTTTCTATACCGTCCTGCGCGCAAAAAAGGGGAGCATGCCCCCGCTTTCGCCGGGACAGCAATACGCCTCGCCGCAGCTTCTGCGGGAGGGCGGGCCGCTGCTGGGCCCGTATCTGGCCCGGCTCGAAACGGCCCTTGCGGGCACGGTGCAGGGCCTGCAAAGGGCCGATGAGCCGGAAAAACTCTGCTACTATGAAACCGCGCTTGCGGAAATCAGAGAAATGAGGAAGCACCATGACGACCGTTCGTGAGATCTATAACACGCTTTTTGCCTTTGCGCCCGCATCCATGAAAATGGACTGGGACAATGTCGGTCTGCTCTGTGGGCGGTTCGACGCGCCAGTCGATACCGTCCTTGTCGCGCTCGACCCGATGCCGGACGTGATCGCTGAGGCGAAGGAAACCGGCGCACAGTGCATCGTGACGCACCACCCGCTGTTTTTTGACGCGCCCAACGCAATCAACGACGACAGCTATGCGGGCCGCTGCCTTCTGGAACTGGCAGAAGCGAAAATCGCCGCGATTAACCTGCATACGAATCTCGATGTCTGCCCCGGCGGCGTGAACGACACACTGGCTGAAACACTGGGCCTGACGGATGTGTCGGTTCTGAATCCCGTCGGAACGGACGCACAGGGCAGGCCCTACGGCCTCATCCGCACCGGCATGGTGCGGGAGCAGCGTCTTGCCGAATTTGCCGCGTTTGTAAAGTCGGCACTCTCCTGCCCCGGACTCCGGTTTGCGGACGCGGGGAAACCCGTGCGGCGTGTGGCTGTCGGCGGCGGAAGCTGCGGCGGCGCGATTGACGACGTGCTGGCAGCGGGCTGCGATACGCTCGTGACCGCTGACCTCAAATATAATCACTTTGAAGAGGCAAAATACCGCGGGCTCAATCTCATCGACGCAGGCCATTTTGAGACAGAAAACCCCGTCTGCGCCGTTCTGGAGCGCATTCTGCGCGAAGCGCTGCCGAACCTGACCGTTCTGCGGGCAAAAGCGCATAAAGATGAAACGCAATTTCTATGAAACAGTTGACCTCTGCCCGTTATCTGTGATAAAATGACAAGAGATATTGTAACGAAGGGAAGAACACCTCATGTCCGGACATTCCAAGTGGCATAACATTCAGAAAACCAAGGGCGCACAGGACGCCAAGCGCGCGGCTGCCTTCACAAAAATTTCCAAGGAAATGATCGTGGCCGTCAAGGAGGGCGGCGGCATCGCCGACCCCGCGTATAACTCCCGCCTTGCAACCGTCATCACCAAGGCCAAGGCCGCCAACATGCCGAACGACAACATCAAGCGCGTGCTCGAAAAAGCAGCCGCGTCCGGCAGCGGCGACAACTACGAGACCATCACCTACGAGGGCCATGGCCCCTGCGGCGTCGCCGTCATCGTCGAGACCATGACCGACAACCGCAACCGTACCGCGGGCAGCGTCCGCCATCATTTCGATAAGTACGGCGGCAGTCTCGGCACCAACGGCTGCGTCAGCTGGTCGTTCGACCGCAAGGGCGTCATCGTCATCGATAACGAAGACGAAGAACTGGACGAGGATACCGTCATGATGGATGCACTCGATGCAGGCGCATCGGATTTCCAGCCCGAGGACGGCTGCTTCACCGTCTACACTGACCCCGACGACATCAACACCGTCGCCAAGGCGCTCGAGGATAAGGGCTACAAGTTCGATTCGGCACAGATCGAAATGGTCCCGCAGACCTACCAGAAGCTCGACAAGCAGGAAGACCGCGACAACATGGAAAAAATGCTCGATCTGTTTGAAGAGGACGACGACGTGCAGAACGTCTGGCATAACTGGGACAACGAAGAATAAAAGCAAAAGCCCCGATCCCATCTAAGTGGGATCGGGGCTTTTTATGCGCTGAAGCAGAAGCAGTCAACGACATCTAAATACAGGAAAGGATCAATACTGCACGCCGTCTACTTGGTTTTTTGTAAAGGTGACAGTTGTTCCATCTGTATATTCAATGCTTAGATAAACAAGTTTTACCGTTTTAATATCAAAACTGTAGTATTTCCCCCAATACCAATTTGTACCGCTTAGTCCTTCACCCTTCTTGTACGGTCCTGTCTCTTTACAATAATTAATTGCTTGTTTGTCGTAATTAGGTAGCACAATATCATTTACTGCATTGTAAAAAGTAACGCCAAAATGCAGATACTTTATCGTTTTGTCTGAGTTGTTGATAAAATTAAAATACAACATAACGCCGCCGGCGCTGTCCGGTGCCGAAACTGCAACTTTTGTAACACGAATCAGTTTCCGAGCTTTCTCTATTTCTGCCTGCCTTTTTTGCTCATTTACAAGTGCATCATAGGTTTCCTTGGCTTTGGTTAAAGCGGCCCTGTTTTCAACTTTTTCCCGGTCATCGACAGGAACAGCGTTAAAGGCTTGCGCCGCCTCAAAAATAGCATCTTTGCTTTCAAGTGTGATATCACTGCCGATAGCGTCAATCGCAGACTGTGCGCGTTCAACTTTGAGTTGAATCAATTCATCTTCTGCGGCAAATAAAGCCTCTCGATTTTCGATTTTCTTTTGAATGCTCTCATCAATTTTTTCATATGCTTTTTTTGCGCTTATGATAGCATCTTCGCGTTCAAGCGATACTGTACCGATTTGCTCGATTTCGTCTGTAACAGTTTGGATTGCCAACGCTTCAAACGTCCTCTCCGCCTCAAATAACGTTTCCTTATTAGGAACAGCTTCCTGAAGATCAGAATCAAGTGCATTGTACTCTTTTCGTGCAATAGAAATTACAGACCAGCTATCAATCGTTACCGTTCCAATATTTTGAATTCTGTTTTCAACACGTTTTATTTTCTCATCATTCTCTTTTTTGATTTCGAGTGCATCGGCATATTGGAGTTTTGCTTCTTCAAGAAGATCAAGGTTCTTAATCTTTGCTTGCTGATCAGCGTCGAGTTCAGCGATCGCTCGTTCGGCTGCTTCAATCTGTGGGCCACTGTCCACAGAAACCTCCCCGATGTCATCAATTAATTTTTCCGCGTTCCGTACTTTCCCACATGCAGTCAACAAAACGCACAGAGAGAGTAACAGCACCGAGATAGAAAATGCTCGTTTCATAATCTACATCCTCCCATCCAAAAAATAAATTACATGCGCATTAAATTGCTCATACAATTTATCAAATATTACCACAATAACCTATATAATTCAAGTAATATTTAATTGCGTAGGCAGGAACATGATGGATTATTATGCTATAGGCCAGAGAATCAGGTACTATCGGAAAACACAGGGGCTTTCCCAAGAACAGCTGGCAGAAAAAGTTGATATATCTACCACGCACATGAGTCATATTGAAACCGGAAGCACAAAACTGAGTTTACAAGTTTTTGGGGAGTTAGCCGAGGCGCTTCATAAACCTCGGTAATGCCACGCTCCTGAAGGAAAGCAGAGAACGCCTCGCTGGTCAGGGCATTGCTTTTTGACTTTGTAAAGATGTGATCGGATACGACGTTCAACTCTGGCACCAACTCTGCGCCGCGAGTTCCTGGCCTGAATGTTCTCGTTCCCGCAGACAGGTTGTTGTGCTGTATGTAAATAACCCACAGTTCCTTTTTAACGGCCCAATCAATCGCTTCATTGACGTTTTCAATGATTTCCCTGTAGTTTTTCGTGATATCATTTTGAAGGTCGATCACGACCAGTGCGCTGTTTTTCATATATTCCTCCACAGATTTCTTCTTCCGATCTCCGTCGGCTCAGCCTCGAACGCCTGCCAGCGCCAGAAACTTTTTGTCTGACTGAATACTCTGTGTCAGGATTATGCCGAAGAAATAGTTATTCCGAAGTTGCTGCATCAAGTCCCATGAATTCGGAACTTTCCACAAAAACTTCGGAATAACAAAACTATACGGTCAAGCAGCATCCGTGCTCAAATCAAGTCAACCCAGACAGTTTCAAGATCATCTCCTCGTTATCAGCCCAGATTTCATCGGGTGCGGGCTTGGCCTTGCGGACAGCATCGGCCTTTTGAATCGCAGCCCGCTTCATCTCGGTGTCCGCATGGGCGTAGATCATCGTAGTTTCAACCTGTGCATGGCCAAGATACTGCGAAAGCAGCACCATGGGCATTCCAGACTGGTATAAGTGCATTGCCCGTGTGTGCCGCATCATATGCGGGTGGATGTGTTCCGGGACTTCCGGGCAAACAAGCTTCGCCATGCTTCCGTATTTTATAAAGAACGCAGATACCGTATCGGGAGACATTTTTTGCTGTGTCCCATGAATCACAGTGAAGAAAAGTGGTGCTTCACTGTGGTAATCTGCGGTCGGATGAAACTTGCGCAGATATTGCTTGCAATGCTGAACCGTCTTGCTGAGCAGTGGGACTGTGCGGATTTTGCGCCCTTTTCCGTGCAGATACGCAATCGGGTGTTTTGCATCAAGGCGCAGATCACAAACTTTCATATCGAGAAGCTCACTGCACCGGGCTGCGGTATCGTACATGAGGATCATGAATACCAGATTCCGCAAATCTTTGGGCTTGGATGGATCAGGCTGCTGAAGCAGTGCAGTCAATGACGGTTCGGTCAGAAATTCAACGATCCGCCCATGAGACTCCTTGGAGGGGATGTTGCAGGCGGAAAGGTACAGTGCCGTTTGTGTGCAATCAATCTGTCCAGCAAAATCCAGAAAAGACCGCAGTGCCATCAAGCGCTGGTTGCGGGTAGAGGCACTGCATCTCCGCGCATTTTCCAACCAGGCCAGGAAACCGAGAATGGCGTCCCGGTCAATGCGGGAGAAAGTCAATTCGGTGGCTCCAATTCCCATCTCATCTCTCATATAAGCTACAAAAAGATTGAGCGTCTGTCTGTAGGAGAGAATCGTATTCTCACTGAGGCAGCGCTGCTTGGGCAGATAGTCCAAAAGGAAACGCCGAACCACATCAAAAAAATCATTCATCGGCCCTTACCTCCGGCAAGAACGCTTCAGCAGAAGAAAACGCGAATCCGGACATCTCCTCCAGCAAACCGGGGACCAGATGGATGTAGTAGTAAGTGTCCGAGAGCTGTGCGTGGCCCATGTATGCACTCAGATAGGGCAGCATGGCGTTCAGGTCTTTGCCCTCACGCATCCAGCGATACAGCCTGTGGGTAGCGAAAGTATGACGAAAATCATAAAGACGCGGGGAACGGCGGCCAGTTCCTGTAATGGCGGCTTTCTTCAAAACCTGGCGGAACGTCTTCTCCAGCCCCCTCTTTCCGTAAAAGCCGCCCTCAGAGTTGGGGAAGAACGGCTCACGTTCTGGCATAACGGAGGCTACGATGGCGCTGCAATCTGAGAGCATCTGCGTCACATCTTCTGCCATCATAACAATGCGGCTCCTGTGGTTCTTGCTCTCCATAATGTTCAGCCGCCCAATTTCCAAATCTACATCGCTTACTCGAAGCTTTCTGGCCTCAGCCGGACGCAGACCGCAGCAATACATCAGCTTTACCATAGCCGGGATCACATATTGCCGTACCGGGAAACCGCCTCTCGGTTTCAAATGGTCGAAAACATCCCAAATTGTCAGGATGTCGTCCTCGGTATAGATGTACGGAGCGTAAGGAGCATCTTTCCTGGCAATATCCGGCGGCAGAACGTAGGCGGCCTCACCGTTGCGATTCAGGTATCTGGCAAACTCGCGCACCGGCATCATGCGGTTGCGGAAGGTATTGTTGCCCTCTGTATTCTTTTTCGTAGCCCAAGCCAGGCAAAGCTCCTCGGTCAGAAAGTTTTCTTCAGGAAAATGCGTCATGCAAAAGCGGTCAAAGTCCCGCAGGAGGCGAGAGGATTCCAGATAACCAAACCCCAATGCGTTTTTCTGCGCGATAAAGTCCTCGATTCGGGCAGCAAAGCAGCTCTCAAAGGTGTACGTCATTTCAGCCCCCCGCCTTTCTGTGGGAGAGCAGGGGCAACGCACACTGCTTCAGTCCTTGCTCATCAATAGACAGATACAGCTTCATAGAGTCCATATCCCTGTGGCCGAGAAGCTGCTGGATCAGTTCAAAGGATACCTCATTCTGGAGCAGTCTTGTCCCAAATGTCCGGCGAAGCGCGTGAAAGGCACGACGTTTCGCCGGAATTCCTGCCAGCTTCATGTGCTTGGAAACAACCCCGCTGGCAGAACGCGCGTCAAGCGGGCGGATCACTCCCGTATGGCACAGGAAGATATTCGGAAGCGCGGAATCCGGGCGGCCATTGAGAATATAATCCGCAATCGCGTTCCCGCTTTCTGCTTCCAGTGGAAGGGACAGCGGTTCACCAGTTTTGTGTTGAACCAGACGAATTTCCCTCGCCCTCCAATCAATGCTACCCAGTTCCAGCCGAACAACGTCACAGGCCCTCAAACCGCTCTGCGCAGCCAGTACCATCATGGCATAATCCCGTTTCCCAATGGCCGTAGTCCTGTCCGGATGTTCCAGCAGATATTCCAGTTCATCCTCAGTAAAGCCCTCATGGAACATTTTTCGGGTTGCCATAAGTTCCGGCAGAGACTGACTCAGGTCAGTGATTGTCAAGTTACGTTCAAATAAAAATCTCAGAAACAGCCGCACAGAAAAAATTGCTGAACCAAGTCCACCGGCGTAATGCGCTGCAAAACTGGTAACACACCCATTTACATTTATCAGAGTGAAATCCGCCAAAGAGCGGAACCCATGATCCTCCATTTCAAACAAGAACCGACGTATAGCGCTCCTGGCGACATTGCGTGTAGTCTCAGCCATGCTTTCGCTTTGTTTGGTGTGTGTACAAAATTCTCTTAAAAGTGAGTTGAACGGCTCAACAAGTTCCCGTTGCCCCCAGTTTGGAACCTTCGCCAAAGTAATATGACCTGTCTGGTGCATCTCCTGTATCCAATACGCAGCCTTGCGCAAGTTTTGATATGAGCCTCTGCCAATTTGCCCGTACTCATATTGAATCCGTTTCTCTGCAACGATCTGATCCAAAATTTCTCCCGAAAATCGATCTGTCCCAGATTCATAGTGTCGATTCAAGATGATCGCCAGACCTTCGTTCCTGTAATGGCCAACTGTTGCGTCAGTAAGGCCAAGTTCCAACATCGCGCTGTTGGTTCTCCAGACCAGCGCGTAAATGTTATCCAAATCCGCAAGCTGCTCTGGAGTTGGTGTGTCCTTCCAGATGCTTTGTCGTGGTCGCCGCAATGCAGGCATCCAAGGGGACAACGGCGGCAGATCCACTGAGCCTTTTTCTGCACAATGTTTTAAGAGTTCGCATCCCCTGCGGAGCAGTCTCCACTTCCAGACCGAAAATGCCCCTTGATCAAAAAATTCACGCTGTTCAAGTAAAAATGCATCTAACATTTCAGGGGCTGCGCAAAGAATACCTTTTGCTTGAAAGTGGCGGATGACGCAGCCAATGCCGGTGTGGGTATATGCGTGCAGACTTTTGCCGCTTATACCTTGGTCAGATAAAAGTTCCAATATTTGCGTAGCGGTTGCAACCAAATCAATCGTTTCCATAGTCCTCCTCCTGTATCTTTGATGGCAGGCTGTGTTGCCTGCGCTCTCATTATACAGGTTTGGCGGACGCTTTTGTTATTCCGATGTTTTTGTGGAAAGTCCAGGATTTATGGGACTTGATGCAGCAACTTCGGAATAACTATTTCTTCGGCATAATCGGTGCAGGGTGAGCCAAAGGTGATGATGTCTACCGGCTCGATTTTCCCACCATCCATTTGAGAAATATCCCCGTAGTGCTTCATAAAAGGCAGACGCCTGGTGGTCACCCGGATGGGAAACGGCTCGATCTCTGAGGCCCACACAGGGGTGACGCCCGCAAGCAGCCCGCCCAACGGGAAGCCCCCGGAGCCATCAAAGAGGCTTCCGAGGGTCAAAGTCTTATTCGTCATGTGTTCACTCCTTATCA
>OKVK01001397.1_pt1 | contig 12580 bp, 7 predicted proteins | sample 1604771 | NCBI WGS metagenome assembly OKVK01 (sample SAMN01760906, study PRJEB22395) | human gut metagenome | reverse complement strand
GGGAACATCCATCACTTCTATGGCAGGTATCCTCTCGGGTGCCGTTACCAACACCCCGGGACTCGGTGCTGCCCAGCAGGCATTCAGCGACCTGCGCCACATCGACGCCCCTTCTATCGCAGCCGGCTACGCCATCGCCTACCCTATGGGTGTGCTCGGCGTTATCCTCTCCTTTATTATATTAAGGTATGCGCTGCGTATCAACAAGAGCGAGGAGGAAGCTGCTGCCAAACGTGGTATGGGACACCTGGAGGCGATGACCCTGAACACCTTCTCTGTAAAGGTGACCAACCAGATGGTATTCGGCGACACCATTAAGCAGATGAGAGAAATACTGAAGCGCGACTTCATGGTTTCCAAGATTATCCGCAAAAATAGCGACAAGCACGATGAGGTGGTAAACGGACAGACCCAAATCAACGAGGGCGACATCCTGCAGATTGTAGCCAACCCTACCGTAGAAGAGCCAGTCATCGCCCTGCTCGGCGAGAAGGTTCAGGTAAGCGAGGAGAAATTCGGCGAAGACCTGATTACCCGCCGCATCCGCATCACCAAGCCAGGCATCAACGGCAAGAGCATCAGTCAGCTTCAGATCCGTACAAACCTCGGCGCCAACATCACCCGCGTTAACCGCAACGGTGTGGATCTGATTGCTACTCCACACCTGAAGCTGCAACTGGGCGACCGTGTTACCGTGGTGGGTACCGAGCTTGCCATCGCCCATACCGAGAAGGTATTGGGTAACCAGATGAAGCGCCTCAACTACCCTAACCTGATTCCAATCTTCCTGGGCATCATGCTGGGTTGCATCGTGGCAAACATCCCATTCTTCATCCCAGGCATCAACGAGAGCCTGCGTCTCGGATTGACCGGCGGTCCTCTGGTAGTAGCCATCCTGATAGGTTACTTCGGTCCGAAGTACAACCTCGTTACCTACAACACCATTTCAGCCAACCTGATGCTGCGCGAAATAGGCATCTGCATCTTCCTGGCTTGCGTGGGACTGGGCACCGGCGAACAGTTTATCCAGACCGTGGCTTCAGAAAGCGGAATGACCTGGATTCTCTACGGCGTTGCCATCACCATGATTCCAATCATCATAGGCGGCATCATCGGAAGATACGTGTTCCACATCAACTATTATACATTGCTCGGAGTGCTGGCAGGCGCCAACACCAACCCATCTGCCCTGGCTTACGTACGTGAGCAGACATCAGCAGATGCACCATCAGTGGGCTATGCGAATGTTTATCCATTTGCCATGTTCCTCAGAATCGTAACCATTCAGATTATCATTTTCGTATTCGGATAAATTAAATATATGGAAGAAAAAAACATGAAGACCTGCGACTGCGCAGAAAAAGGCATCAACAACTGCAACTGCAAGGAAATAGCAGAAACAGAACTGAGAAGAAAACTTGACCTGTTGTTACGCACCGGCAGCATCCTTATGGAGAGTGCTGCCGACACATCGCGCATCATAAGAACAATGAAGCGTGCAGCAGCTTTCCTCGGACTCGACGAACGCTACATGCACTTCTACATCAACTGGAATGTGCTGATGGTGAACTATAGCGACGAGGTGCACTCCTTCTCCAAATTCCAGCGCTGCGAGAAGCACGGCATCAACCTTACCTCCATTTCGATGGTAAGTAAGCTCACCTGGACAGCCATCAAGGAAAACTATTCGCTCGAACAGTATGAGCAGGCCCTGAACGACATCAAGGCTACCCCACGCAGCTTCACCCCATGGCAGGTGGCTATAGGCGGCGGATTTGCCTGCGGCGGATTCTGCATCCAGTTCGGTTGCGACTGGCCAGCATTTTTCTTCTGCTCCCTGGCAGCCATCCTGGGCTTCCGCCAGAGAATGTTCCTGCCTACCAAGGGCTGCAACAACTATGTAGCCATCGGTATTTCGGCATTCGTGGCAACGCTGATTGCGTGGCTCACCTCGTTCCTTTCGCTCAACCCATCCATCGCAGCCGCCCTTCCGGGCTTCATGCATTCAGATACCCCTTGGCACCCGTTGATGGCGTGCGCCCTCTTCATCGTGCCGGGAGTTCCGCTGATCAACTTCGTGAGCGACATGCTCGACGGCTACATCGAGGTGGGAATGGTTCGCGCCCTGAACACCCTGCTGATGATCTTTGCCATGGCATTCGGCATAGCCTTTGCCATCCAGGTTTGCCACATCGACAACTTCGTGAAGGATCTTACCATGACTCCTCACCACGAATACTGGGAGTTCGCCATTGCGGCAGCCGTATCAGCCAAGGGCTTCTCTACCATCTTCAGCATTCCTAGACGCCTGTTGCCAGTTGTGGCTGTGGGCGGCATCATCGCCGTTTGCTTCCGCAACTTCGTGAACCTGGGTCCATCCAATGGCAACATCGGTCTCGACATGGGCTTGAGCATCGGTTCGCTTGCCGGTTCTGCGCTCATCAGCGTCATCGTCATCAAGGCACGCCACTGGTTCCACACCCCTCACCAGTGCATCACCATTCCTAGCGTCATCCCTATGGTACCTGGAGTCTTGATGTATCGTGCCCTGTTTGCCTTCATCGACATGCACGGCGTGGTAGGCGAGGTAACCGTGGGAATGAACAACCTGATCAAGGCTTCGCTCGTCATCATCTGCATCGCCCTGGGTGTTGCCATTCCTAATGTATTCTTCCGCCGCTTCATCGCCGACAACCGCAAGCGCCGACTCCTCAACATGCTGGTGGAGAGAAAGAAGAAGAATGGCGAATTCGTGGATCTGCACGAAGTGGAAATCAAGTAAGATTGTTTTTCATCTCTCACAGATTACAGGATTTATCGGATTATTTTGCCCGAAAGCAGGGCTAATTAAAATAAAAGTTTTATCTTTGCACGCGTAATTATAAGACTAGTGAAAAAAGGAAAATGGAAATACGACAACTCAAATATTTTCTGAAGGTAGCCGAGACGCTCAATTTTTCGGAGGCATCGCGCAAGCTCTACATCACGCAGAGTACCCTCTCGCAGCAGATTTCGCATCTGGAACAGGAAATAGGCTTGCCGCTCTTCGAACGTAACTCGCACGAGGTTTATCTCACCGAGGCAGGAAAGGAGCTTCTTCCCTATGCCCAGAATGCCGTAAACTGCACCATGGCATGCGTTGACCACATGAACGACCTGAAGGAGATGCTCACCGGCGAACTGAACATCGGCGTCACCTACTCCTTCAGCAACATCATGGCAGAAACGCTCATCGCCTTCCTCCATGCTTATCCTCACGTGAAGCTGAACATCCAGTACCGTTCGATGCAGGAGCTGATGGATGGATTGAAAAAGCGTGAGCTCGACCTTGTGCTTGCCTTCAAGCCAATCAAGACAGACAAGGCGATTGACAGCCGTGCCATCTTCAGCAACCGTCTGGCGGCAATCGTGAACGAGAACCATCCCCTGGCACGCCTCTCATCGGTGAAGCTCTCAGAGCTGGAGCGCTACGACCTCATCCTTCCATGCAAGGGGCTGCAGGCTCGCAACGCCTTCGATTACCTGATAGAGGGCAAGGATCTCGACTTCAAGATCATGGTAGAGGTGAATAATGTGAACATCATCTTCGACCTCTTGCATCGCAGCAACCTGGTAACGGTTCTTTCAGAATCCACCACCATCCTGGAAAAAGGCATGAGAGCGATTCCGATAGATGCTGCCGACAACGAGATGGATGGCTGCATCCACATCCTGAAGGATGCCTACATGAAGAACTCGGCGCAGGAGTTCATCCGCATGCTGAGCCAGAGCACCAGCATCCTCGCCAATTTTGCGCTCAAGGATATTCTGAGATAGAATCGGGAAAGGATAGAAAGAATAAAATGAAATAAAGGGAAGATTGTAATTCAATCTAAAAAGGCTGTCTCCGACTTGATTGCGGAGGCAGCCTTCATTTTTTTTATTTCTAATAAAAGTTCTTGCTCTTTAAAATTGAGAATGCATTATTTCTTTCGGGCGATAATGATGGTTACACCAGCCAGGATGGCAAGGATGCCGATGGCAAGCTGGAAGGAGAAACTCTCGCCGAAGATACAGACGCCGATGATAACTGCCGTTACAGACTCCAACGCTCCCATGATGGCAGCAGGAGTACTGCCGATGAGATTGATGGAAATCGTCATGAAGAAGAGCGACAGTACCGTTGGCAACAACGCCAGCTGGGCAGCATAGAGCCAATGCATAGGAGTCTGCAGCATCAGAATCTTCTCGCCTGCAATAAACGAATAGATGAACATCGTGATGAGTCCGAACAACAGGATGTAAAAGGTGAACTTGATGTTCGACATTCCCGGATTCTTCCACTGGTTCACCGAGATGATGTAGAGCGAATAAAGCAGCGACGAACACATCACCAGCGCAAAACCAGCCGTACTCAACTTGTCGTTGCCGTCGCCCTGATAGAGCAAGCCCACTCCCGATACAGCCAGGAGGATAGCCAGGGTAGTTGACCACGTCACCTTCTCATGGAAGAATACCGTCATCAGGATTGCCGTCATGATTGGATAGACGAAGAGGATGGTACTGGCAATACCTGCCGCCATGTAGTGGAAGCTCACATAGAGCGTGGCAGAAGAAAGAGAGAACATGCAACCCAGCGTAGCGAGTCGGATCAAGTGTCCCCACTTTACCTTGAAACTCTCCTTGCGGAACAGCATCACCACGGCAAACATCGCCACAGCCAGGAGATAGCGGTAGATGAGTACCGAACTGGAATTGAATCCATCCCCATAAAGTTCCAACGTACCCAAAGGATTGGTACCATAACACACGGCGGCAATAACACCCGCCGCAAAGCCCTTAACTTTATTACTGCTTGTCATTGAACTAAAAATGCTTTTTTATTTTACTAAGTTTTTTCTTATACCTTATTATATAATATCATTTATTTCGAGCTGCAAAAGTACGGCATTTTTTCGAGATAAACTAACAAAATCGTATAAATCTCTTGCCATCTTTGAGAAAATCAGCCCGATTCTTGCTCTTTATCAAAATAAATCGTATCTTTGCAAAGATTATGTAGCAAAGCAGAAATCAATATGATACTAAACAATAAACATTTGTAACTATGGAACAAATTAAAAACGATCAGCTCACCGTTGAAATTTCAGCGCACGGAGCAGAACTCAAGAGCATCAAGGATGCCAATGGTAACGAGTATCTCTGGGATGGCGACAAGGAATTCTGGGGCGGACAGTCTCCTCTCCTCTTCCCTATCGTTGGCGGATTGTGGAAAGGCGTTTACCGCATCGGCGACAAGGAATACACCCTGCCACGCCACGGCTTCGGTAAGCTCGTAGATTTCAAGCTCGTTGGCAAGACCGGCGATCGCCTTACCTTCGCCCTCATCGACAACGAGGAGACCTTCGAGAACTATCCTTACCACTTCAACCTCGCCGTTTCCTATCGCCTTGCCGGCAACGAACTCCACGTTATCTGGCACGTTGAGAATACCGATGACAAGGTAATCTACTTCCAGATTGGCGGTCACCCTGCATTCAAGGTACCAGGCTGCAAGAAGGGAGAGAAGCTGAAGGCATTCCTCAAGCTCGACAACGAGGCTCCTACCCGTCTCTTCGCTACCATCGGAGGCTGCATCGACCCTAACGCACGCGAGACTGTTCAGACCGACAACGGTATCCTGGAGGTAACAGACGAATCATTCGCAGACGATGCCTACATCTTCGACAAGAGTCAGGTAAAGCAGATTTCCCTGCTCAACGAGAAGGGCGAGCCACACGTAACCGTAGAGTTCAAGACTCCAGCCGTAGGTGTCTGGAATCCGGGCAACCACGCTCCATTCGTCTGCATCGAACCTTGGTTCGGTACCTGCGACTGGGCAGAATACACCGGCGAGTTCAAGGATAAATACATGATGAACAGCCTGCAGCCAGGTGCCAGCTTCATGAGTGAATACATCATCAGAATTGAAAAATAATCCATCGTTCATAGCAATAAATAATGGAAGAAAAAGATAATTTGCAGCTCCCCGAGAACGCATTCCGCGAACTCAAGGATGGGGAGGAATATAAGCCGCTGATGTCGCCAGACAAGGTTTATCCCGAGGTGAACGGCTGGTCGGTAACATGGGGTATCGTGATGGCCGTCATCTTCTCTGCCGCCGCAGCCTATCTGGGCTTGAAGGTAGGTCAGGTGTTCGAGGCAGCCATCCCTATCGCCATCATCGCCGTAGGCGTAAGTACCGCCACCAAGCGAAGCAAGGCGCTCGGCGAGAATGTCATTATCCAGAGCATCGGAGCCTGCTCGGGTGCCGTAGTGGCAGGAGCCATCTTTACCCTGCCAGCCATCTACATCCTGCAGGCTAAATATCCGGAAATGACTACTTCGTTTATGAAAATCTTCATGGCTTCTGCCCTGGGAGGCGTGTTGGGAATCCTTTTCCTGATTCCTTTCCGCAAGTACTTCGTAAGCGACATGCACGGAAAATATCCGTTCCCTGAAGCTACAGCCACCACGCAGGTGCTGGTGAGCGGAGCCAAGGGCGGCGACCAGGCTAAACCCCTGCTCATCGCCGGACTGGTGGGTGGTCTTTACGATTTCATCGTAGCCAGTCTGGGATGGTGGAACGAGAACTTCACCTCTCGTGTGGTAAGTCTGGGATGCGACCTTGCCGACAAGGCGAAGCTCGTGTTCAAGGTGAACACAGGTGCAGCCGTATTGGGATTGGGTTACATCATCGGATTGAAATACGCCTTCTACACCTGCCTGGGTTCGCTCGTGGTATGGTGGCTGATTGTGCCAGGCATGAGCGTCATTTTCCACGACAGCGTGCTGAGCGCCTGGGATCCTAGCATTGTGAAGACCGTGGGTGCGATGAGTCCGGAAGAAATCTTCCGTGCCTATGCGCGCAGTATCGGTATCGGCGGTATCGCCATGGCAGGTATCATCGGCATCATCAAGAGCTGGGGCATCATCAAGAGCGCCGTAGGACTTGCCGCCAAGGAGCTGAAGGGCAAGAGCGATGTGGATGAGAACGTGAAGCGAACCCAGCGCGACATCTCTTTCAAGATTATCGCCATCGGATCGCTCGTCACCATCCTCATCACCTTCCTCTTCTTCTGGTTTGGTGTGATGGATGGCAACCTGCTCTTCGCCGTTATCGCCATCCTGCTGGTGGCAGCCATCGCTTTCCTCTTTACTACCGTGGCAGCCAATGCCATCGCCATCGTGGGTTCCAACCCTGTATCGGGAATGACCCTGATGACGCTCATCTTCGCCTCTGTGGTGATGGTGGCTGTAGGTTTGAGAGGTCCTGGCGGAATGCTTGCCGCCCTGATTATGGGCGGTGTGGTTTGTACCGCTCTCTCTGTGGCAGGTTCGTTCATTACCGACCTAAAGATTGGTTACTGGCTGGGTACTACGCCTAAGAAGCAGGAGGGATGGAAATTCCTCGGCACCCTGGTGAGTGCTGCTACCGTAGGCGGCGTGATGATGCTGCTCAACGAGACCTACGGATTCGCTTCCGGCTCTCTGGCTGCTCCTCAGGCGAATGCGATGGCTGCGGTCATCGACCCACTGATGAATGGTGTGGGTGCACCTTGGATTCTCTACGGCATCGGAGCCGTGATTGCCATCGTGCTCACTTACTTCAAGATTCCTGCTCTTGCCTTTGCCCTGGGTATGTTCATTCCGCTGGAACTGAACGTTCCGCTGCTGGTAGGTGGTGCCATCAACTGGTATGTTACTTCGCGCAGCAAGGATGCCAAGGTGAATGCGGAGCGTGGCGAGAAGGGTACGCTCATCGCCAGCGGTTTCATTGCCGGTGGAGCCTTGATGGGTGTAGTCAGCGCCCTGCTGAAGTTTGGCGGCATTGAGGCCAGCATCGCAGACAGCTGGTGGGCGAACCCAATGTCTGAGGTTTGCTCACTCATCGCCTACATCTGCCTGATCGGCTTCTTCATCAGAGCAACGAAGAAATAATCTGATTCTAAAAAAAATAATCTGATTAAAAAGAATAAAAACAAAAAGAGGGTGTGTCAAAAGTCCAAGACACACCCTCTTTTTCTTTTTTATCCCATTTCAGCAAATTCGGCAGGTTTCATGCCAAACTGCTTCTGGAAACATTTTGTGAAATAGCTAGGACTGCTGAAGCCCACCATGTAGCTCACTTCGCTGATGCGATAGTGCTTCTCACGCAGCAGGCGAGCTGCCTTCTTGAGCCTGATTACCTGAATCATCTCGTTAGGCGTAACATCAGCCAAACCGCGAATCTTGTTAAACAGCGAGCTTCGGCTCATTCCCAACTGTGCAGCCAGGAACGCCACGTTCATCTCCGGATTCGAGAGATTCTCCTCTATCTCCTTCTCCATCTGCACCAGGAAATCATTATCAATCTTGGTTGGCGCAATCTCCTGGATAGGTTCCAGCGGCGTATGCGAGAACTTGCTCTTCAGCAGCCTGCGCATCTCTATCAGATGATTCACACTCGCCTCCAGATACTTCATCGAAAATGGCTTTTCGATAAAGATATCGGCTCCGCAGTTCATTCCTTCTGCCTTGCTGGCATCATCGGTCTTTGCCGTGAGCATGATGAATGGCAGATGACTGGTCTTCGGATTCGTTCTTACACTACGGCAGAACTCCGGGCCATCCATTTCCGGCATCATCCAGTCGCTCACTATCAGCGTTACATCACATTTGTTCAGAATGTGCAGCGCCTGCTTGCCGTCTTCTGCCGTCAGCACCCGATACGTCTTGGCGAAATGTGCCTGCACGAAGTTTCTCATGTCCTCGTCGTCATCCACGACCAGCATCGTAGGGCGATAACCCTTCTGGGCTTCTTCCGCATTCTCTGCAGTTGATGCATCTTCAGGATTTCCGTCTGCCTCCATCACCGTTTCAGCCTCCTCTGAGATAGGATTCTTCAAGGCATCCTCTTCCTTCTCTACCACGGCATCTTCCTGGTTGACGGGCAGGGTGACGATAAAGGTGGCGCCCTTACCCTCTTCCGATTTCACCTCAACCATTCCATGATGAGCCTCCACCAGATTCTTCACGATGTTGAGTCCGATACCGGTTCCCGGCTTGTTGTCGTGAGCCTGATAGAAGGCGGCAAAAATCTTCAGCTGTTCGTCAGGACTGATTCCCATGCCATTATCCTCTACCGAGATGATGAAATGCTCGCCATCTTCGGCAAGTCGGCACGAGAGATGCACGTAATCCTGGGTGTACTTGGTGGCATTGGTCATCAGATTACTGATTACCTTGGTAATCGCCTCGCTATCGATGATTGCCGAAAAGTCGTCGGCAGGATAATCCACCTCCAGTCGGGCTCCCTTCTGCTGCAAAGTAGGCTCAAACCGCTCAACGACCGCATGCATCAGCTTGGAAATATTCTGCAATCGGAAATGAACCAGCAGTCCCTTCTGCTGCACCTTGTTGAAATCGAGCAACTGGTTGACAAGCGTCAGGAGTCGCTGGGCATTTCTGTCTATCACGTTCAGGGTCTGGTTCATCGCCTCACCATCCTTCACACTCTCGCTGATCTTCTGCCATTGCTCCTTCAGATTCTCCAGCGGTCCGATGATCAGCGTAACCGGAGTACGGATTTCGTGGGCAATCATGGTGAAGAACTGCAGTCTGGCATCACGCATCTCCTGCTCCTGCTTCTCTTCCAGATGGTCGAGTTCCTCCTGATGGCGGCGCTTCTCTCTCTTCACCCTCGACTGGGTATAGAGCCAGATGAGCCAGCCGATAAGCAGCAGATACAGAATCTTGGCAGGCAACGACCACCAGAAAGGCGGATGCACCACAATCTTGAGCATGGCTTCATTCTGCGACCACACGCCGTCGTTATTGGCAGCCTTCACTCGGAACGTATAGGTTCCGGCAGGCAGATTGGTGTAGGTGGCACGATGCTCGCTCGTGGTAACCCAGTCCTTGTCGAATCCCTCGAGCATGTAGGAATAGAGGTTCTTCTCCGGAGAAACATAACTCAAAGCCGCAAACGAGAGATTGATCATATTCTCATCATACGAGAGATCCAGCTGCCCGATGTGGTTCAGCGACTCCGGCAATTTCTCGGACCCCACTTCCACGTGCTTGTTGAAAAGCTCGAGAGAGGTGATTGCCACCGGAGGTACCACGTGATTGATCTTTACCTGATAAGGATAGAAGGTATTGAACCCCTGCGTAGTGCCCAGATACACCTTGCCGTCAGAAGCCAGAAGGCGGGCATTCGGTATAAACTGGTCGCAGGTGAGTCCGTCATAACGGTTGAACAGCAGCGTAGGCTCTCCCGGCACATACTTGATGAGTCCCTTGTCAGAAGAGAGCCACATCTCATCCTGATTGATGATGATGGATGCAAAATCCTGACTAGGCGCATCGATGGCGATGCGGCGGAAGGAATCTGAGGATGGCTGATACTCGCACAAACCCATATTCGTAGCCACGAGAAGTCTGCCCTTGGAATCTTCCTGCACGCAGTTTACCTGATTGCTGCAGATAGAAGTGGTGTCATTCGCATCATTCAGATACTGCTTCCAGGTCTTGTTGCGGCGATAGCACCAGAGTCCATTTCCCTGGGTAGCAAACCAGATGTTGCCCTTCTTATCTTCCTTGATGTCGATGGTAAGGCTATTGAATGATTTCACCTGCCGGAAAGTCTGCTTCTGCTCATCGAGCATACAGGCTCCGCTCATGGAAGTAGCCCAGAGCTGGCGCCTGCTGTCTCTGAACAGGCAATAGCAGCTGCCGCTCAAGGCTTCATCTAAAGCAGGAAAAGGCTTCAGCGCCCCGGAAGACAGACTCATCCTGAAAACTCCGTTGCCATAAGTTCCTATCCAGAGATCATCCCCTTCAGCCAGCAATCCGTGCACATTATACCGTGCTATCGCCTGCTTGCCCGGGAAATCAACAAAGCTGTCCGTTGCCGGATCAAAGCAATCCACTCCCGCATCATCAGTAGCTACCCAGATGCGATGCCTGGCATCCTCGGCAAATCTTCCTACCACGTTACCTTTCTGTCCGCCGGTACCAGCAGAATGCATCTCGAATCGGTTTCTCATGGTAGGAGAAGGAATGTAACTTACTCCGCCATAGAAGGTTCCTATCCAGATGCCGCCCTCCTCATCCGAAGTGATGCTATACACAAATCGCTCGGCAGAACTGCGGCTCGGATTATCCACTTCCGAAACCATTCGCCAACTGCGTTTCTGGATATCGTATTCCACCAATCCATCATCGCTACCAATCAGCACGTTGATATTCCGGTCGTTATAGAGCTTATGGATGTGATGCACGGAATTGCTTACCGAGGCATTGATCAGCTGGGTGGTAGTACCATCGGTATCCACCTGAAACAACCCATCGTTCCAGGTTCCCACCAGAATGCTTCCATCCGAATTAGCGAGCATGGCTATTCCATAGAGCCGGGATGCATCTCCCTTTAAAGGTACCATCGCAAAGCTGTCATTCGCCTTATTGAGTCGGACAAGTGATGATGGAAGATGATTGCAGAGTGCCCACACTTGGTTGTTGACATCCACCAGGGTAGCCACTACTTCTCCCTTGCTTCCCTTAATCTGATAATTTCGACATTCATGGTTTATGAGATTGTATCTGAAGAGTCCCTGTCCTTGAGTAGAAACCCACACATTTCGATTTCCATCAATAGAAAAAGAAGTAATGGTGGAAGTTATCTTATCGCTTAATTTCTGAAACTGTTCGGTTTTAAAGTTAAAGAGGAAGGCACCCTTGGGAGTACCCACCAGCAGCCCTTCATCACAGGCTTCCAGCGCACTTACATACTGGTCGAACTTCATTTGCGGGTTATAGAAATTCTGCACCTGATAGCCATCATACCGACAGAGACCGTTATCGGTACCAAACCAGATGAATCCATTCTTATCCTGCACGATGTTTCTCACGGCATTGCTCGGCAATCCCGTGTTCATCGTGATGGTACGCACTTGCGGCTCCCTCACCGCATTCCTGCTCCAGGCAGAAGCAGGCGTCATCGCCATCAGAAAGACGGCAGCTAGGATTGTTATGATCTTTCTCATTGTTCTTGTCTTTTCGATTATTGGTGCAAAATTACAAAATTATATTCAAAAGAAAGAGTTCTTAGAAAAGAAAATGACAAGAGATTAACCTATCATCATTATTTGCAGTTTACCTGATTCCATTTCGGCGGATTCACGCCCAGCAGATTCTTCACAAAGAAGTCGTAGCGTTTGTGCTCGCCATAGAGTTCGCCCATGGTATGATGAGCTCCCGGAATCACCACGAGTTCGAAATCCTTGTTGGCTTTCTGCAGGGCATTCACCACCTGATAGGTGCTCGAAGGATCTACGTTGTCGTCTATCTCGCCTACCACCAACATCAACGGGCGCTCCAGCTTGTGGGCATTCTCCACGTTGCTGCACTCCACGTAACAGGAATCTACAGGCCAGCTCATCCATTGCTCGTTCCACCAGATTTTATCCATCCGGTTGTCATGGCAACCGCAAAGGGCGACTGCAACCTTATAAAAATCGTTATGGAACAGCAAAGCAGCCATCGCATTCTGACCTCCGGCCGACCAGCCATAGAAGATCGG
>OKVK01001389.1_pt1 | contig 12610 bp, 12 predicted proteins | sample 1604771 | NCBI WGS metagenome assembly OKVK01 (sample SAMN01760906, study PRJEB22395) | human gut metagenome | reverse complement strand
AGCTAGAAGCAGCAGATTTACAGTCTGCCCCATTTGGCCACTCTGGAAACCACCCGTGCTTTTGATTGGAAAAGCGATTGGTGGGCGTTGACGGATTCGAACCGCCGACCCTCTGCTTGTAAGGCAGATGCTCTAAACCAACTGAGCTAAACGCCCTTCTTCCGAAATGCGGGTGCAAAGGTACGCCTTATTTCCGACACCTGCAAATTTAGAGGGGATTTTTTCGCCAATCACGACTTTTCTATTGCACACGCCACGCTGAGGAGCCATGACAGAAACGTGGACTGAAAGCCCACACGCAGAGCCAAGGGCCCGCGTTATTTCTCAGGGCCATATAGAAAAACCACATGGACAGCAAGGTTGTTTGGACTGACTACTCTTGCCTGTTTCCCGAAACCATCCCGAAACCATCCCGAAGCTTTGCTAACTGCCTTGAAAAGAAAAAGCGGATACCGTCCCACAGAGCAGCAGGACCAGACAAAGACAAAGCCACAGGAGCGAGCCACAAAGCCAAGCGTTTCTGCGTTTCAGTGTTTCAGCGCTTCAATCAAAAAAAAGCATGCCCCACTACTCCCTCCTCCCTATCAGCCCATACCTTAATTTTACCATTTACACTTATTACGGAGACTAATTGTTATAACATATTATATATTACATATTATATATTATATATAATAATAAACAATACAACAATAGGAGAAAGGAAAGGAAAAACTACACCTAAGTTATATTTGCATTGAAACGCTGAAACACTGAAACATTTCGAGTAAACTAATCTCACAAAACACTAATAACCAACCACTTACACCAACTACAAGGACAATATCATCAAACCAACAAGCGTATCAAAGCCCGCTACCGCAGTCTTTTCTTCGCCAAAAGACTGATAAAAATATCGTTTTCCTCTCCTCATAGGCCCGTCACCCACACTTCGACCCGCTTTTCGACTCGGCAGACGAAGCAGAGTTTGGGCGGCAAACTCTCAAAAAGGACTGCCGATACCACGGAAGCCTTCCGCGATCCCACTTTGCGAGAGCCATTTTGCCTTTCTGCGACGCAATAAAACCCACCTTGAGACCGTTTATAAAGATGTTATGCAATGGACGGACAGGATACGGCAGGTGAAGATTCTCCTCGTGGCCGCGGCAGTACTGATCGCCGTGGCCTCGCTGATCGTGTCCCACTTCCTGACGCGCGACCTCTCCAAGGAGGAGCGGGCACGCATGGAGGTGTGGGCGCAGGCCATGAAGTCGCTCTCGCAGGCCGACGAGAACACGGACCTGAGCCTCGTGCTGCGCGTGCTCAACGACAACAACACCATCCCTGTGGTGGTGACGGACCGCGACGGCGTCGTGACCGACTTCCGCAACGTACGCGTGAGCGGCAAGGACTACGCCGACTCGCTGCGCTACCTGACCCACATGGCCGAGCGGCTGCAGGCCTCGGGGCGCTGCATACGCATCTCGCTGAGCGAGCAGGTGAAGAGCGACTACATGAACGTCTGCTACGACGACTCGCTGATGCTCAAGCGCCTGGCCTGGTACCCGTTTATCCAGCTGGGCGTGGTGATGATCTTCGTCGTCGTGGCCATCTTCGCCCTGCTCACCTCCAAGCGGGCCGAGCAGAACAAGGTGTGGGTGGGACTCTCCAAGGAGACGGCCCACCAGCTCGGCACGCCCATCTCCTCGCTCATGGCCTGGCAGGAAATACTCAAGGAGAGCTACCCCGAAGACCCGCTCGTGGCCGAGATGGGCAAGGACGTGGAGCGACTGCAGCTCATCGCCGACCGATTCTCCAAGATCGGATCGCTCCCCGAGCCCGTGCCCTCCAGCCTCAACGACGTCATCGACCACGTCATCGACTACATGGACCGAAGGACCTCGCGCAAGGTAAGCATGGTCAAGGAGCTGCCCAAGGAGGACATCGTCGTCAGCCTCAACGCATCGCTCTTCGAGTGGGTGATAGAAAACCTCTGCAAGAACGCCGTCGATGCCATGGGCGGCGGGCAGGGCACCATCACGATCCACGTGGAGGAGACGGAGACGAAGGCCATCCTCGACGTCACGGACACGGGCAAAGGCATCCGCAAGAAAGACATCGGCAACGTCTTCCGGCCCGGCTTCACGACCAAGAAGCGAGGCTGGGGACTGGGACTGAGCCTGGCGAAGCGCATCGTGGAGGAATATCACCACGGACGCATCTACGTGCGCAGCTCGGAGGTGGGCAAGGGCACGACCTTCCGTATCGAGCTGCGGAAGTAGGAAGCAGCCGCGAAAAAGGCCCACAGATGCGCCACACCCCCCCAAGCCGCCCCAAGGAGCCGCACTATGGCCCCCGCGGGGTGAAGAAATACCATTTTTTAACTGCAAATTGTTGATAATCGGAAAAATGTTCGTACCTTTGCACCCCGATTATGGACTTAGACTACCTCCACATAGATCTGAAAAGCTTGGACTATGGCCGCACGGAGCGGACGCTGAGCTTGGACGACGCTTACTTCGAGGCGATAGACGCACCCGAGGTGAGGAGGGGAAACCTGTCCGTGAGGATCGCCATCGATCGCACCTCGCAGGACGCCTTTCTCCTCGACTTCCACATCACGGGCACGGTGACAGTCAGCTGCGACCGCTGCCTGGAAGACATGGAGTTGCCCATCGAGGCCCAGGAGCGCATGGAGGCTAAGTTTGGAGAGGAAAGCTCAGAGGATGACGCTTGTGTGACGGTGGCCGAGGACGAAGGAATACTCGATGTCGCATGGCTCATCTACGAGTTGACGGCGCTCGCCATCCCCGTCAGGCACGTGCATGCACCTGGAAAATGCAACCCTGCCATGATACGGGTGCTCGAGGAGCACTCGGCCGTCCGAAGCGGAGAGGGAGACGAGAAAGCCACAGACCCGCGCTGGGCAGCACTCGAACAACTCAAGAAAAAGAATTAAAAAACAAAACAGATTAAAAAATTATGGCACATCCTAAAAGAAGACAATCGAAGACTCGTACGCTCAAGCGCAGAACGCATGACAAGGCAGTAGCTCCCACGCTCGCCGTATGCCCCAACTGTGGCGCCTACTACGTCTATCACACCGTATGCCCCACGTGCGGCTACTACCGCGGCAAGCTGGCCGTGGAGGTCGCTACCGCCGAGTAAACACCTTCTCATTGACATAAATGGAGAAGATAAACGCTATCATCACCGGTATCGGCGGCTACGTGCCCGACTACATCCTCACCAACCAGGAGTTGTCGCGCATGGTCGATACCACCGATGAGTGGATCCAGACGCGCGTCGGCATCAAGGAGCGGCGCATCCTCACCGAGGAGGGGCTGGGTACGAGCTACATGGCTCGCAAGGCCGCAAGCCAGCTGCTGGAGAAGACGGGAGCCGATCCCGACTCCATCGACGCGCTTATCGTCGCCACGACTACTCCCGACTACAAGTTTCCCTCGACGGCCTCCATCGTCGTCGGGCGACTGGGGATGCACAACGCCTTCGCCATGGACACGGCGGCGGCCTGCAGCGGATTCCTCTACACGCTCGACCTGGCCTGCTCGATGATAGAGAGCGGACGCTACAAGCGCATCATCGTCATCGGAGCCGACAAGATGTCGTCGATGGTCGACTACACCGACCGCAACACCTGCGTCCTCTTCGGCGACGGAGCGGGCGCGGTGCTCGTAGAGGGAACGACGGAGGAGGGTGTCGGCATGCAGGGATCCTACCTGCGTACCGATGGCAAGGGACTGCCGTTCCTTCACCTGAAAGCGGGCGGATCGGTATGCCCCCCGTCACAGTTCACGGTGTCGCACAAGCTCCACTATATCTATCAGGAGGGGCGCACGGTCTTCCGCTATGCCGTCACGGAGATGAGCAACGACGTTGGGATGATGATGAGCCGATTCGGGCTGACTCCCGAGACCATCAACTGGGTGATACCCCACGAGGCCAACCGCCGCATCATCGAGGCCGTGGCCAAGCGCGCGGAGATACCGCTCGATAAGGTCATCATCAACATCGACCGCTACGGCAACACGTCGGCAGCAACGATTCCGCTGGCCATGTGGGACAACGAGAAGCTGCTCAAGAAGGGCGACAACGTCATCTTCACGGCCTTCGCAGCCGGATTTGCCCATGGAGCATCCTACTGCAAGTGGGCCTACGACGGCGACGCGGTAGGAGCGGCGAAGTAGCGCGGACGGCTTCACAACAAATAAGTATGGGGCTCAGAACGTGAGGCGCAAGGGAGCGGCGACGCATCCCCGTGGCCTGACGCTCTGAGCTTTTTTCACTTTGGGCAGGAGACGGACTCCACACCCGGCCTTCTTCTCAATCCGCCAAATTGGTTTACTCGACAACAACATCATTATGCAGCACAAAGCAGGATTCGTCAACATCGTGGGCAACCCGAATGTGGGCAAGAGCACGCTCATGAACCAACTCGTGGGCGAACAGATCAGTATAGCGACCTTCAAGGCCCAGACCACACGCCATCGCATCATGGGCATCGTCAACACGCCAGAGGCACAGGTAGTATTCTCCGACACCCCGGGCGTGCTGAAGCCCAACTACAAGATGCAGGAGATGATGCTGGCATTCTCGGAGAGCGCACTCGCCGACGCCGACATCTTGCTCTACGTGACGGACGTGCGCGAGACGCCAACCAAGAACATGGACTTCCTGGAGAAAGTCTCGAAGATGGAGATACCCGTCATCCTCCTGATCAACAAGATCGACGAGAGCGAGCAAAACCAGCTCGGCGACCTCGTGGAGACATGGCACAAGCTGCTCCCGAAAGCCGAGATACTGCCCATCTCGGCCAAGAACAAGTTTGGCACGGAGATCCTGATGAAGCGCATCCTGGAACTCCTGCCCGAGAGCCCGGCCTACTTCGACAAGGACCAGCTCACGGACAAACCCGCCAAGTTTTTCGTCTCCGAGATCATCCGCGAGAAGATCCTCCGCTACTACGACAAGGAGATACCCTACTCCGTAGAGGTGGCCGTGGAGCGATTCAAGGAGGACGACCGGCTGATCCGCATCAACGCCGTCATCTACGTGGAGCGCGACAGCCAGAAAGGCATCATCATCGGCCACCAGGGACAGGCCCTCAAGAAAGTATCGGCAGAGGCACGCAAGTCGCTCGAGCAGTTCTTCGGCAAGAAGATCTTCCTGGAGACCTACGTCAAGGTCGATAAGGACTGGCGAAGCTCCAAGCGCGAGCTGCGCCTTTTCGGCTACGACCCACAATAAGGGCGCGCTCTCTCGCAAGCCACATCCCCCGGGAGAGGCAGCACCCCCAAAAAACGCTCACCCCTACCCCGCCCGCCAAACGACGGACGGGACAAATGACAAGAAAAAAAACGGCCCTAACTGTATGCAGGGCATACTCTCGCCATCGGATGGCGAGGGCCGAAGAATGTTAAACTTCAGTAATTAAACAGACATCATGGCAAATTTAGTAGCTATCGTTGGCCGCCCGAACGTGGGCAAATCAACGCTTTTCAACCGTCTCACCAATAGCCGCCGCGCCATCGTGAGCGAGACGGCAGGCACCACCCGCGACCGCCAGTATGGCAAATGTCTCTGGAACGGGCGCGAGTTTTCGCTTGTTGATACAGGAGGCTGGGTCGTCAAGTCGGACGACATCTTCGAGGACGCCATCCGCAAGCAGGTGCGCGTAGCCACGGACGAGGCCGACCTGGTGCTCTTCGTGGTGGACAACGAGACGGGCATCACGGACTGGGACGAGGACGTGGCACAGATCTTGCGCCGCGCAAGCGTACCCATCCTGCTCGTGGCCAACAAGATAGACAATAGCGGACGATCGTACGAGGCTGCCGAGTTTTACAAGCTGGGACTGGGCGACCCGATCTGCGTGAGCGCAATCACGGGTGGCGGCACGGGCGACCTGCTCGACATCATCCTGGAGAAACTGGAGGACGTGCCCGAGGAGGAGGTCGACGACAACCTGCCGCGCTTCGCCGTCGTGGGACGCCCCAATGTCGGCAAGTCGAGCATCATCAACGCCTTCATCGGCGAGGACCGCAACATCGTCACCGAGATAGCAGGAACCACCCGCGACAGCATCTACACGCGCTACAACAAGTTTGGCTTCGACTTCTACCTCGTTGATACGGCAGGCATCCGACGCAAAAACAAGGTGAGCGAGGACCTGGAGTTCTATAGCGTGATGCGATCCATCCGCGCCATCGAGAACAGCGACGTCTGCATCCTGATGATCGACGCCACGCGTGGCATCGAGGGACAGGACATGAACATCTTCCAGATCATCCAGAGAAACAAGAAGTCGCTCGTCGTGGTGGTCAACAAATGGGACCTGGTGGAGGAGAAAACCCAGAAGCACATCGACACCTTCACCAACGCCATCCGCAGCCGCATGGCGCCCTTCACCGACTTCCCCATCATCTTCACCTCGGCCCTGACCAAGCAGCGCATCTTCAAGGTGCTCGAACTGGCTAAGGCTGTCTTCGACAGCCGCAAGATCCACATCGGCACCAACAAGCTCAACGAGGTGATGCTGCCCATCATCGAGAACACGCCGCCCCCCTCGACCAAGGGCAAGTATATCAAGATCAAGTATTGCTCGCAGCTGCCCAACACGCAGATCCCCTCGTTTGTCTACTACGCCAACCTGCCGCAATACATCAAGGAGCCCTACCGTCGCTTCCTGGAGAACAAGATGCGAGAGCATTGGTCGCTCATCGGCACCCCGATCAACATCTTCATCCGTCAGAAATGATGCACGCATTCTCTCTACGCCCCTTCCTCGGCTCGCTGCTGGGGACGGGGGCTCTCGCCCTGTCGCTGCTCCTGGGGTCGTGCTCCGACAAGCCGCAGGAGACGGTCAACCAAGGCGAATTGGCGGCCCGAACGGCCAAGATCTACTACGACAGCTTGGCGGCAGGCCGCTTCGACAGTTTCTATGAGGGGAAGTTGAAGGCCGATACCGTGCCCGAGACTTACCGACAGCAGATGAAAGCCATCCTGAAGCAGTTTGCCGACAACGAACAGAAGCGCCACAAAGGCATCGACAGCGTCCGCATCAGCACCTACCAGTATGCTGAGAAGACGCAGACGGCCAACGTGTTTCTCACGCTCGTCTATGGCGACAAGACACAGGAGCAGGTGGTCGTGCCGATGGTGAGGCGCGACAGTCTGTGGTATATGCGATAGGAAACGTTCCATTACATGGCACCTTTTCTCGCCATGGCATAACTCGTGCAAGCTCGGTTCTGCTCATTTGGCTTAACGAAAAGGTTCTTATTTCTCCTCCCGCTCCACCTCTCTGACTTTCTTGAAGAGGTCGGAGGCGAAGACCAGGTCGTTGAGCTTCTTGTTGCGCGAGGAGATGACGGAGTCTTTGTCGCCCTGCCACTCCTTTCTGCCGTCGGCAATGAAGACGATGTTCTCGCCAATACCCATGACGGAGTTCATGTCGTGGGTATTGATGATCGTCGTGATGCCATACTCCTTGGTGATGCCGGAGAGGAGCTCGTCGATGACGAGCGAGGTCTTCGGGTCGAGGCCGGAGTTGGGCTCGTCGCAGAAGAGATACTTCGGATTCATGACGATGGCGCGAGCGATGGCGACACGCTTCTGCATACCACCCGAGATTTCGCCTGGAAACTTGCTTCCCGTCCCGTTGAGGTTGACGCGGTCGAGACACTCCTGCGCCCTTCGGTCGCGCTCGGCGGCAGTCATATTGGAGAACATATCAAGGGGAAAGCGCACATTCTCCAGGACGGAGAGGGAGTCGAAGAGGGCCGCACTCTGGAAGATCATGCCCATCTCACGGCGCATCTGCACGCGCTCGCGCTTCGACATGCGCACAAAGTCGCGCCCGTCGTAGAGCACCTCGCCACCCGTCGGATCGAGGAGGCCCACAAGGATCTTCATCAGCACAGTCTTGCCCGCGCCCGACTGACCGATAATGAGGTTGGTCTTGCCGTCGTCGAAGACGGCGTTGATGTCGCGCAGGACGGCTTTATCGCCAAAGGACTTGTCTATATGCTTGACTTCTATCATGGCTTTCTACTGTTTTGACTAACTGAGCAACTGGGTGAGGAACACATCACAGAAAAGGATCAGCACCGAACTATTGACCACGGCTGCCGTGCTGGCCTTGCCCACTTCTACGGATCCGCCACCGACGGTATAGCCGAAATAGGAGCTGACGCTGGTGATGATATAGGCATAGACAAGGCTCTTGATGATACTCGTCCACAAGAACCAGGGCACGAAATCGTGCTGCAGTCCGGCCGTGAGGTCCTCAGGGGTGATGATATGGCCGACATAGGCCGTGGAGTAGGCTCCCACCACGCCCAGCGCGGAAGAGAAGATCACGAGGAAGGGCATGATCGTCACCAAGCCGAGTATCTTCGGCAGGATGAGGTAGTTGGCCGAATTGACACCCATGATCTCCAGGGCGTCGATCTGCTGCGTGACGCGCATCGTGCCCAGCTCAGAGGCGATATTGGACCCCACCTTGCCCGCCAGGATCAAGCACATGATGGAGGAAGAAAACTCTAGGAGCATGATCTCGCGCATGGCGTAGCCCGCCACCCAATGGGGCATCCACGGACTTTGGATATTGACCTTCATCTGGATGCAGATGACGGCTCCGATGAAGAAGGAGATGAGCAGGACGATGCCAATGGAGTCGATGCCGAGCTGCGACATCTCCTTGACATACTGCTTGAGAAACATCCGCATACGCTCGGGACGAGAGAAGGCGCGCCCCATCAGAATGAGGTATTTGCCGAAGGTGGTGAGCCACTTATGTATTAACATGCGATGGGTTTATATGAAACTTTGGTGCAAAAGTAACCAAAATCCCCTTAAAAACTGCATCCGCAGGGATAGTTTTTGTCCTTGACGGGCGATATTAGCATCTTTTTTCTTACTTTTGCAATCCAAAAATGAATACAACGGATATGAGCGACAACGATAGCGAGCGACTGGTGGCGACACCTATCGGCAGCGAGGAGACCGAGGGCGAAGGTGCAACCGAGCAGCGGGCCATGCTCCACGCCAAGGGTTTGGTGAAGCGGTATGGCAAGCGAACCGTGGTGAGCGACGTCAACTTCAACGTCCGCCAAGGAGAGATTGTAGGACTGCTGGGACCCAACGGAGCCGGCAAGACCACGTCTTTCTACATGACGACAGGACTGGTAGTGCCCAATGACGGCCATGTCTATCTCGGCGACACGGAAATCACGGACTACCCGGTCTATAAGCACGCCCATGCTGGCATCGGCTACCTGCCGCAGGAGGCAAGCGTGTTTCGCAAGATGAGCGTCGAGGACAACATCATGGCCGTGCTGGAGCGCACCAAGCTCTCCCACGACGAGCAGATAGCAAAGATGGAGAGCCTCATCAAGGAGTTTCGCCTGCAGAAGGTGCGCAAGAACCTGGGAGACCGACTCTCGGGAGGCGAGCGGCGACGCACGGAGATAGCACGCTGCCTGGCCATCGACCCGAAGTTTATCATGCTCGACGAGCCCTTCGCGGGCGTGGACCCCATAGCCGTGGAGGACATCCAGAGCGTCGTTTGGCGACTGAAGTTTCGCAACATCGGCATCCTCATCACCGACCACAACGTCCAGGACACGCTCTGCATCACAGACCGCGCCTACATGTTGTTTGAGGGCCGCATCCTCTTTCAGGGCACACCAGAGGAACTGGCCAACAACAAGATCGTCAAGGAGAAGTACCTCACCAACAGCTTTGTGCTACGCAAAAAAGACTTCCAGCTCATCGAGGAACAGCGCAAGGCCAAGGAGCAAGAAGGAGAGAGCGAGGGATCAGCCGATAAACCCGAGGAAAGATACTTTGATTCTACAGAAAATCAACAACCTTGCACCATGAGCAATCAAGGACTAATAGCATTGGCACAGTTGATTCTGCCATCAGAGATACTTTCAAATTTTGAAGTAGTACGCGTAGAAGAAGTATCGTCCCTCACCCGCATCTATCTTGACGAATCTGCTAAGGCTGACTACAAAGAGAACCCGGAGATTGAATCCAAAGGGTTCTGCGAAGCCGTAACTATACGTGACTTCCCGATCCGTGACAAAAGTGTTGGCCTGATCGTCAGAAGGCGCAAATGGTACGACAAACAGAACAACCGATACTTCTCCGACTCTTATGGCATGAAGGCAGAAGGAACCAGCTACTCCAAGGAGTTTGCGACGTTTTTAAAAGAAGTGTATGGAGACGATTCCCACGACCTCCCGTTCGCTTGACCGCTATTGTCACATAAACGTGGATACGTTTGAAAAGCAAGGTAAGGAATGGTCAGCGGTTATCGGGTGAGCCGAGCGAACAGTAGGACTTTTCCTTTACACTTTGCTCCAAAAGCGGACAAAGAAAGGCGAGACCATGGTCTATGAATGCCCACGAAATGCTATTTCGCGAGGCGGGAAAGCCATGGCTTGCCGTTAAAAAATCAAATTTTACACCTTGATATTAGGTAATTGCCTAAATTATAGCTAACTTTGCAACCCTATTTGTGGCCTCGTGCGAACGGGCCACGATACGCCCAAGGAAAATTAATAATAATATAACAAAATAACGAAGAAATGCAGATTTCATTTGAGAGCCCCGAGAAGGTGGGCGGCGTGCTGACGCTGACCGTCGAAGAGGGTGACTACAAGGCAGATGTCGAGAAGAAACTCAAGGAATACCGCCGCCGCGCCAACATGCCGGGCTTCCGTCCGGGCCAGGTGCCGATGGGCTTGATCCGTCGCCAGATGGGCAACTCCGTCAAGGTGGACATCATCAACGAGCTTCTGGGCAAGGAGATGCAGAAGTACATCACCGACAACAAACTGGCCGTCCTCGGCCAGCCGATAGCCCACGAGGGCGACGAGCCGATCGACCTGGAGAAGGACGCTCCCTACGTGTTCCGCTTCGACCTCGCCATCGAGCCTGAGTTCGAACTCAAGTTGAACAAGCGCGACAAGGTGGAGTACTTTGACATCACGGTGGACGACAAGCTCATCGACCAGCAGGTGGAGATGTTCAGCCGCCGCTTTGGCAAGATGGACGACAAGGCCGAGAGCTACGACGCCGAGGCCAACGACCTGCTGCAGGGCGACCTGCGCCAGCTCGACGCCGAGGGCAACACGATCGAGGGTGGCCTGACCCTGGAGGCAGCCAAGCTGATGCCGTCACAGATCAAGGTGGAGGCCCAGCGCGACCTCTTCAAGGGCGCAAAGCTCGGCGACATCATCACCTTCAATCCCCGCAACGCCTATCCTGAGAGCGATGGCGAGATGGCAGCCCTGCTGAAGGTCGAGAAGGACCAGCTGGCAGACTACACGGGCGACTTCTCTTTCCAGATCACGCAGATCTCCCACTTCGTGCCTGCTGAGAACAACGAGGAGCTCTGGAAGGCCGTCTATGGCCAGGACGCCGACATCAAGGACGAGGCTGCTTTCCGCCAGACCATCGCCGAGGGCGTGCGCCAGCAGCTCGTGCAGGACGAGGACTTCAAGTTCATGCAGGACGTTCGCAAGCATTGCGAGAAGAAGGTGGGCGAACTGACCTTCGCCAACGACATCCTCAAGCGCGTCATGCTGCAGAACAACCAGGACAAGGGTGAGAAGTTTGTCGAGGAGAACTACGACCGCAGCATCAAGGAGCTCACCTGGCACCTCATCAAGAACAAGCTGGTCGAGCAGACCGGCGTGAAGGTAGAGGAGCAGGATATCCGCGAGATCGCCCGCCAGTCCACCCGCGCACAGTTCGCACAGTACGGCATGGGCAACATCCCCGACGAGCTGATCGAAAAGTATGCCGACGAGATGCTGAAGAAGCGCGAAAATGTGGAGCCGCTCGTGGAGGCTGCCATCGACCGCAAGCTGGCCGTCGCCCTGAAGGAGGTGGTGAAGCTCGACACGAAGGAGATTTCCCTCGAAGACTTCAATAAGATGCTGGAGGCTTAAAAACAAGCCTTTTTCAGAAAAAAACTTCTTTTTTCAAGAGGTTATCGATTTTTTTTCTTAACTTTGTGTGTGGATAATGACCACCATCCCCATCAAGGGTGGCGCGATCCTTGTCCACAGACAAAGGGAAGGAGGTCGATAGCCTCTTTGCTTTTTGTCTAACAGCTAACAAACAGAAAGGTAAAAATGAACGATTTTAGAAAGTACGCCGTCGGCCATCTGGGCATGAACGGCCTCGTACTCGACGAAGTGATGAGGGCCCAGCAGCAGTACGTCAACCCCTACATCCTCGAGGAGCGCCAGCTCAACGTGACGCAGATGGACGTGTTCTCACGACTGATGATGGACCGCGTCATCTTCCTCGGCACGGAGGTGAACGACTATACCGCCAACACGCTGCAGGCGCAGCTGCTCTACCTCGACTCCGTAGATCCGGACAAAGACATTTCCATCTATATCAATTCGCCGGGCGGAAGCGTCACGGCAGGACTTGCCATCTACGACACCATGCAGTTTATCTCCTCCGACGTGGCTACCCTCTGCTCGGGCATGGCGGCCTCGATGGCAGCCGTACTCCTCGTGGCAGGCAAGGAAGGCAAACGCTCCGCGCTCAAGCATAGCCGCGTGATGATCCACCAGCCGCT
>OKVK01001386.1_pt1 | contig 12618 bp, 12 predicted proteins | sample 1604771 | NCBI WGS metagenome assembly OKVK01 (sample SAMN01760906, study PRJEB22395) | human gut metagenome | reverse complement strand
GCAGAATGGTCAGCTTTCCGAAGGGGATATACGGATACCACAGCCAGTCCACCTCCCGCAGCTGCACCTCCGACATTCGGAGGATTTCGGGTTCGTCGTGTATCATAATGTTTTCCTTTCTTTTCTGTTGTTTTCTTCTTCGGTCGGCACAGTCATATACATCCCGCCTTTCATAAAAACTTGTTTTGCGGCGCACGGCTCTGTTCCGCGAGAGAAAGTTCACCGTCCTTTCCCGCGCTCCGCAGTTTTTCCTGTACACCCGACAGCGTTCCTACGCTCCTTCTGACCGTGTATCGCATCGGCGTTTGTGCTTTGCTTGCCGTGTCCTCCTTCGAGAGCGCATGGTCTGCGCCTTTCTCCTACGGCACGATCCCTCGGATCGCTGTCCCCGCAAAGTCCGCCGCCGCATATCCTGTCGGCAGGGTATTCGGTTGTGTTTGAGAGGATATCCCCTCATTCTTCTTTGGGAAACGATTCTCCGGCTGTCATAGTTGTGTCATAACGGCGGAGAGGAGAGAAAAATATCCCTTCACTTTTCCTGCCGATTCAATGCCTGTCTGACACAGTCCTGACATAACGGCAGAAAAGAAATATGTCCGGCGGGGAAAAGTCCTTTGCCTGTTTCCTCACTCAGAGGTGCTTTTTAGCCCCTGTTTCAGAAAATTTATCCTCTCAATTGTCCAAAGGAAAAAATGCAGGGGGATACAACCAAAAATTTTTCCTCTCACTTTTTAAGCCGAAAAATCGGGGAGTTGACTACCCGAAAAACGAAAAGTTTACAAAATATTCAAAGTTAACGGAGCAATTTGAGCGCAAAAAAAGACGCCTGCTTTTTTACAAGCAGACGCCCATTGAAAATATGTTGATTCTATTTTTGGCGCAGACGGCAGATGCCGTCCGAATCATCTCTTGCCTTGAGAACGGCGGCAAGCTCCGCAATGAATTTCCGATTGAGGTGATCCACGCTGCCGCGGTTCATACCGTGCGCCTCGGCATATTTGCGGACGGACTTGCCCTCGATATACCGTTCCTTGACATACGCGCCGTAGTCCTTGAGAACGGTTTTGAGACAGTCGTTCAGAAAGGACAAGTCCTCCTTGAGAATATCGAATTCTTCCTTCTCCAACAAGCCGATATACCGTTTCTGCGACACGCACAGCCTGTATCGGCGCAGGTCGGTTTTATAGTTTTTGCAAAGGTCTTTGGCATAGTCGGTATAGGTCTGAGAAGATCGACCGCGACGGTATTCGTATGCAAGCTCTTCCTCGTCCTTCGGCTTCTTCCTTCGAACGGGGCCGCTAAAGCCGCCGCCTTTCAGATTTTCTATATGCGTGTCCGTGATCCTGACCTGCGGCTGACGGGTGAACTTATCTACCCGTTCGCCGTTCACCTCTACCGTTTCACAGAAGGATTCCTTTGTCATGCAGTAATATTTACACTCGCAGGCGTCGATCCCCTCGTGGAAGATGACCATCTGCTCTCCAGTATCCGCATCGGGAACGACGGCTGCCACATAGACGAATTTGCTGTCGTACCGCCTGTAAAAGCCGGCGAATATTCTTCTGCTGCGTTTTTCCATAGGCACCCCTTCCTGCGCTTGCGGAATATATTTGATTTTATGCTTTCCGTATCTCTTTGAAAATGGAGACTATCGTCGGTTTTCTTCCGTAAAGCAATACCCCCACACGATATATCTTGGCAGAAAGAAAGCCGATTCCTACGGTTGAACCGATAAGAACCGCAATGGAGATTGCGATTTCATACCACGCTACCGTGCTCATGCAGATTCTCGTAAACATCGCCATGGGTGAAATGAACGGGATATACGAGCAGATTTTCATCAGCGTCGTATCAACGTTTCCTCCCGACATAGCAAACACGACAATCATAAAGGCAATAATAAACAAAAACGTGATCGGCAACACCAAGGTATTTATATCCTCCAGTTTTGAAGCCGTCGATCCGACCGCGGCGTAAAGAAAGGCATAAACAAGAAAACCGAGAGCGAAGAAGACAAGCATATAGACAAACAGGTCAACGGGGATATTGAAGAAGGATGCGATCATCATGTTATCGTTCCATGCGGATTTATTGACACCGTAAAACAGAATCGCGGAGCCGAATACCGCTATAAGCTGAGCAAATCCGGCAATACAGGAGGCCAGAACCTTGCCGAACATCATGCTTGCGGGCTTTGCGCTGGTTATCAGCACTTCCATCGCTCTTGAGCTTTTTTCCGTCGCTACGTTGGTTGCAACCAGTTGACCGTAAAGCATGATCACCATATACAAAGCAAAAACCATGATATAGGTGTAGAAAAAGTTCTGTGTCTGATCTTTTCCGAGCACACTCGTATTCCCACGGATGTTGGCGGACATAATCTCTCCTACCTGGTCGGGCGTAAAGCCGTACCGAATCATCGCATTTGCTCTGTAGGCCTCCTGCAATGCGGCATTGGCAACAGACATGTTATAATCGGAGATAGAAAGATTGTTTACGTAATACGTGTATGAATCCGCACCGTCCATAACAAACGCGCATTCTGCATCTCCCGAAATTACCTGTTCTTTGATGTTCTCAACCGTTCCGCCGGACACCGTTACATTGTAACCGGTAAAGGCTGCGGAGAAATACTCTTTGACGAAACCCGAAAGAGCTTCATCCTCCGCATATACGATCATCACGGGCTTTTCTTTCGTACTGTCGCTTTGGAACGCAGATTTGATGTTGGGAATGAACATAACAACTGCGAGCACCACAACGAGAAAAATCGTACTGCCCACAAAAATCTTGTTTTTCAGATAGCCTTTGATTTCAAATCTGAATATTTTTCCAAACTGTTTCATAATCGTCCTGCCTCCTTATTCCTGTTCGACCGCATATTCCACGAATATATCGTTCAGGGAGGGTTCAAACACCTTGATCTCGTCAATATCATACTTTTCCGCAAGGTGTTTCATTGCGGTCTGCTTATCGTTGGGACTTGCAAGCCGAAGTATGAGAGAGCCATCCTCCTGTACGGTGCAGTCGTCTTTGAAATCTGCTTTGATCTGTTCGGGATTATCCGTGCGCACGACTAAACGGTCGCGGACATAATTTCTCTTGATTTCGCGGAGGTCGCCGTGAAGCACGACTTTTCCCGCATTGAGAATGGCAATGCTGTCACAAAACTCCTCTATGTAGCTCATCTGATGGCTTGAAAACAAAACGATTTTTCCCCGCGCAATCTGTTCCTTCACCACATCCTTCAGAAGTATTGCATTGACCGGATCAAGTCCGGAAAACGGCTCGTCGAGAATAACGATTTGGGGATCGTGTGCAAGTGCTGTGATCAACTGTATTTTCTGTTGATTCCCTTTGGATAGAGTATCCAAGCGTTTATTGCGATACTCGTACAACTCCAGTCTTTTCAGCCAACGATCCACCGACTGCACGGCGTCTGTGCGCTTCATGCCTTTCAGCTCGGCAAAATAGACGAGTTGGTCTATAATCAACTTTTTAGGGTACAAACCCCGTTCTTCTGGAAGATATCCAAGGCTTATCTTATCATAGTCAATCGGCTTGCCGTCTGTCAGCACCTCGCCGGCATCAGCGGGAAACACATTCATCAGAATACGGATAGAGGTTGTTTTTCCGGCGCCGTTTCTTCCGAGCAACCCAAACGCCTTTCCGCTTTCTGCGACAAACGAAACTCCCTTGAGAACTTTCTTTTCGCCGAAAGACTTGTCGATGTTTTTCAGTTCAAGCAACATATTTTGTACACCTCGCAAAAATCTTTTTAATGGAAAGATACTGCTTTTAAGTTTTTATTGGTTGAAAACGGCGTTCGCTCATGGAAAAGCAGGCACGGAACAAGAAGGCAGGGTGCACACGCACTCTGCCTTCTGACATAACAACCCTGTGAAATTACCGAGCGGACTGAATAGGTACGACAAGAAAGCGGTCACACGCCGCTCGAAGGATGCAGTTGTACCTCTGTGCATCGTCATAGCCTCGTCCTCGCTTTGCGCTTTTTCTTCACCTCGATATTTTGGAAAGCGGAGAGTCCTCCGCGTGACTATACTATTATATATAGTATAGCATAAAATCGTGACAAATACAATCCCTTTTCGCCTGATTTCGAATTTTTTCCGAAGATTTCAGCCATTCTGCGAACAAAACTTCTGACCTAAGCTAAAAAAGCAGGAAAGCGGAAGCCTTTTTGACTCCCGCTTTCCTGCTTGTCCCGTATCGGCTTTAACCCACCGGTCATTTTTTGTCCCTTTGGGCGTAAAGCCTTGAAAACACGGCATTTTCGGGGTTCTCGCATCTGCCGTTATCTTCCGTCAAATTCCGCCAAGTTCGGTTTTGCCAACTTGACTCGAAATCAGTTTGCGAGCAATCGCACATGGGTTCGAATCCCATCCTCTCCGCCAACGGAAGCCGCATAAACCCAGTGTTTATGCGGCTTTTCCATGCCTATATTGCAAAAGTAAGCAGTATCTATATTGGGGAGCAAATCTTGATGTAAATTTCACCTTTTGTTCCCCAATTTTAATCCGTGTTTTTGAATCGGCGAAAAATGAGAGGGAGCCAAAAAGCGGATAGCGCAAAGGAAAAACTTCCTTATTTCTTGCCGTAATGTAATCGCATCTTTGAAAAACAACGGTTTGCTGCGATATTAGCGAAACATATTTTAATATAAAAATCCGGCAGTTAAAAAACTGTCGGATTTTTTACGCATATTAGCAACTTTTCTTTACTCCATATCAAGTATTTCAATATGGCCGATCAAGATATCGCTGTATTGCAGGGTATGCTTTTTCGGTAAACCGCTGCTTCGTTCTTCAATTTGAAAAATGTGCGGGTAAATGCCGGTAATCGTTACCTGCTCATTTTTCAGATTGATTTTCGGATTCGTTAACGCCACATTAATGCGAATATGCGGATCGGTTTTGTAGAGTCTCTGAAGCTTGGCTCTTATAGTATCAAGAGAGTTCATTTTCTGCCTCCGTAAAGTAATAAGGTAAGCCGCCCGATATGCTCAGGCGGCTTTGGGGATTTACTCGAAGTATTCGGAAACATCAGCTTTGTCGTTGTACTGCTTTCTGACATGAACTACAACAGAGCCGTCTTCCTGCTCGACGGTATCAACGATCTGATATCTCGTCTTGGCACGTTCGAGAGCCGCTTTGTAATGCTCGACTTCTTCTTTGTTGATCTGCAATGCACGGTCCTTGGTGTAACCCATTTCCGGCTTCTGTGCAAAAATCAAGGTTTGAAGAATACAAGCTGCCTTCACACGCTTCACGGCAAACACCTCCTTTTGGTACAATACATTACGGCAGAAGTATCAGACCTATAATGCGGAGAGATGTTTGAGCAAAAACAGTGACGGTGATAAGACGGCTGCCGTCGAATTATCGGCTGAAATCACTCTCGCGGTAGCTTTGCTACATATACATTATAGCATATTTTTTCAAAAAAAATCACGCAAAAACATTTGAAAAATTTTGAGTTTCCTGCTATAATAATGATATCGTGTAGCAGAAAATGCGTAAGTCCAGGTTAACGGACTTACGCATTTTCTATTTTTTTTGAAAGAAGGTTGATTTTTATGGATACCGAAAATCAGTTTTTGGGGACGGAGCGCATCGGTAAGCTCATGAGCAAATATGCCACCCCCTGCATCATCTCGCTGCTGGTGGGCGCACTGTATAACATCGTTGACCAGCTCTTTATTGCCAATGCAAGCTACCTCGGCTCTTACGGCAATGCGGCAAACACCGTTGTGTTTCCGCTTACGGTGGTTGCCCTTGGTATTGCCGTGTTCATCGGCGACGGCTGCTGTGCATTTGTGAGTATTGCGCTGGGGCGAAACACCCGCGAGGATGCGCATAATAGGTCCGTCGGCAACGCTGTGGTGCTTTGCGTAGTAAGCAGCCTTGTGCTGACAGCTATTTACCTCATTTTCAATGAGCCGATCCTTGCTATGTTCGGCGGAACGGTAAACGAGGAAACCCACGCATTTGCGAAGGAATACTTTTTCTATATTACGCTGGGAGTTCCGTTCTATATGTTCGGGCAGGCGATGAATTCTGTGATCCGCAGTGACGGCAGTCCTAAATTTGCAATGATCGCCACTGTTTCCGGTGCGATCACGAATGTGATCCTTGACCCCATTTTCATTTACGGATTCCGCTGGGGCATGATGGGGGCGGCAGTAGCCACGGTCATCGGTCAGGTATTGACAGCTGCCCTCTCCATTTGGTATCTGCGGCGCATGAAGGTTATCAAACTGGAAAAGAGCAGCTTCCGCCTTGATTGGAAACTGATCCCGAAATTTCTTGTGCTGGGTCTTACCAGTTTCCTTGCGCAAATTTCGCTCGTCATCTCTATGGCGGCAGTGCAGAATATGTGCATGAAATACGGTGCAAAAGATCCCGTCTTCGGACAGCCGGAGTATGCGCAGATCCCGCTTGCCGTCCTCGGCATCGTCATGAAGTTCTTCCAAATCGCTATCTCCATTGCCATCGGCATGGCGGCAGGATGTATCCCTATAGCAGGCTATAATATCGGCGCAAAGAAAAAAGATCGTGCCAAGGCGCTGTTTTCCCGCCTGTTGCTGGCGGAGTTTATCGTCGGTGCCGTTGCGCTGGTGATCGTAGAGGTATTCCCGCTGCAAATTGCTACGCTGTTCGGTGCGGCTAACGAGAGCGCCTATTATGCGGACTTTACCGTGAAATGCTTCCGCATTTATCTCTGCCTGATGCCGCTTGCGACTTTGAATAAGGGCACCTTTATCTACTTGCAGGCACTGGGCAAGGCATTTGCTTCAACTGCGGTTTCCATGACCCGTGAGATCATTTTCGGCGTGTCGCTGCCCATTATTCTGCCGATTTTCTTCGGATTGGACGGACTCTTGTGGTCGTTCCCGGCAGCGGATATAATGACATTTATTATTGCCGTTTTCTTTATCCGGCAAACCTATCGTGAGCTTTCCGTTCCCGATATAAATACTTTGAAGGAGGAACAGTAAATGAAAAACAGAGTTATTACCATCAGCCGCGAGTTTGGCAGCGGCGGACGCACCATCGGGAAAAAGGTGGCGGAAAAGCTGGGCATCCCCTGCTATGACGCGGAGATCATTCAGGAGATGGCAAAGGAGACCGGCTTTGCGCCGGACTATGTGAAGGAGGCGGGAAAATACGCCCCCGGCAGCTTCCTGTCCTCCGCCTTTTCCAATCGGATGTTCGGACCTACCAACGAGGATATTCTGTGGGAACACCAATATAAAGTCATCTCAGACCTTGCCGAAAAGGGCCCCTGCGTAATCGTCGGGCGCTGTGCCGACTACATTTTGCAGAACAAGGCGGACTGTCTGAAGGTCTTTATCCATGCGGATATGAAATTCCGTACCGAGCGTATCGTCAAGGTGTACGGAGAACGGGAGCATTCCCCGGAGGAGCGCCTGCGTGACAAGGACAAGTGCCGCGCCGCCTACCATCGTTTCTACACCAACATGAAGTGGGGTCATGCGCAGAACTACCACCTGACGCTGGACAGCGGCGTGCTGGGTATAGACAAGTGCGTGGATATTATCGCAGAATTGTTCTGATACAGCAAGCATCTCCTTTATGGTTGCAAGGTCTGCAAGCCCGGCACCGGTAAAGTAGATGTCAATGCGCACTCGCTTATCGTACTTGATATAGGTAGATTTCCGAATGCTCGTTTGAGCTTTTGCAGCCACGAATCACAGTAAAAAGCAAAGCGATGGCGTGTACCGGTCTGCAGTGTCGGTTTGCCTGCAAGCAGCGCCTCCTTGAACTTTGCTTCTTTCTCTTTAGCTTCTTGATATCTCCTGCCGCAGCAAAAGCCGTACTTGATTTCACCGGACAGCTTGTATCCCTTGATATACCGAGCCTCCCACCGCCCGTCTTTTCTTTTGAAAATGTTTTCACCTTTCTTCGTTGTTTGAATCCTCCTGCTTTTATTGTCTGATCGGACACCATATTATTTAGCGAATAGAATTAATCGTTTTATGACTGCGTATCTGACTGTCCATTCCCATCGGAAAATAGTGTTCACTTATGGCGGAACACTTTCCGACAGCCAAAATTCTGCAATTTTCTGAAAAAACAGCAGAAATCAATTGAATTCACTTGATTTTTCCGAATAATGGTGTTACAATAATTTTGGTTATGTGGTTGAATAGTGCTTACTTAACCGACACAGAGTGATAAACTCTATGAAAAAAAGCACCGATCATAAATAACGAAATAAGTAATTGCCATGCAAAAGGTGATGCACCACATTCTCGACACCCTGCTCGGTGAGGCGATGAAACAAATTGAGAACCCCAAGGTAGGCAACAGTATTGCGGGTGTGTTGAGCTTCCGGCCGATCTTTTCCGTAGTGAAAAACTATGTGAAGCAAACCAAGCCGGAGCCGCAGGAATAAAAAATAACGAAAGGAGGGAGCCGGAGTGGAACAGAAAAAGAAAATCAGAATAATAATCATCGTTCTTGCCATTCTGCTCGGACTCAGCCTTTTAGCCCTCGGCGGAACGCTTATATACAATAAAATAGCGAACGCCACCCCTGCCACCGTGACCGTGCCGGATAATCTGATTACACCGGATGAGGACACGACCAAGCCCGACAACAGCGATAGCCAAGCGCCCGACAGCAGCGATACCGAGAAGCCGGACAGTTCCGATACGCAAACACCGAACAGCTCCGCCGCCACTTCTTCTTCTGCCGTCCCTATGCAAAGCACGACCGCCGAAGTAAAGAAAGCAGCGACCGTTGAACTCTACAATAAACAGCCGGAGGAAAACACGCCGTTTCAGGTTGGCAATATGTTCCCCGGCGACAGCGAAACAAAATACTTCCGTGTGCGGGTGTCCTATCACGATACAATCACCGTGCATTACAAAGCCACCGTCCGCCCCGGCTATGAAAAATTAGCCGAAGTGCTGAAAGTACGAATCAGGCTGCTCTCCGCGGGCGAAACGATGTATGACGGACTTATGCGGGATATGCCCGAAAGTCTGACGCACAAATTGGCGTCAAAGAAATCCGCCACCGACGAGCTGTACTATGAAATCACAGCGTATTTAGATACAAGCGTAGGCAATGACTATCAGAATAAGGACTTGATTGCCGATTTCAAATGGTGGGTCGAGGAAACAGGAAACCTCGACGATTCTCCGCAGACAGGCGATACCTCTAACATTCTGCTGTGGGCGGTGCTTGCAGCCGGCTCACTCGGTATGATAATCATCCTGCTTGTAACCCGCAGGCGTAAGGAGGATGAGGAAAATGTCTGAAACAAAAACCGCTAAAAGGCTGACGGGCGGCATTATCGCCATTATCGTCCTTGCCGTTTGCCTTTGCATCACCACCTTTGCTCTTGTGTATGCTTCCGTTTCCGTTGAGAATAACCTGTTCCACACAGGCGAGGTCAAGATAAACCTCAACGACGGCGAGCCCGTCATTCGGGAACACGAATTTCTGTTTGAGCCGGGTATGACCGTTGTAAAGGACTTCTTTATTGAGAATGACAGCACCTGGGATGTGTATTACCGCCTTTATCTCGATAATGTTTCGGGCGGGCTCAGCCGTGTGCTGACCGTGACGATAAAGGACGGCGATAAGACCCTCTACTCCGGCACGGCAAACGACCTGACAAAACAGAATGTTATAGCCGCCGATGATACCCTCAAAATCGGGCAGCGCCGCACCCTAACCGTAGTGTTCCACTACCCCGAAAGCAGCGGCAATGACACCCAAAACCTCGACCTCACCTTTACGCTGTGCGCCGAGGCAACGCAAACGAAAAACAACCCGAATAAGCTGTTCGGGTAAAAAGGAAAGAACCAAGCAATGCAAACACCCGACACAGAAACCGACAAATGCGCTTGTTGCGGATGCGATACAGGAATCCCGAAGGACTTGCCCACATCCAATCGCAATTATTATATCGAAGGCAGCCGGGCGTTATGCAACAAATGCTATACCTAATTATATATCAATAAATCCGAGGACGAAGCCACCGTTTTCCTCTATAAAATGAACGAGCTGATTCGGTTGAGCCGGGAATAAGCTGTAAGGAGTGAGCAAATGAAAGCATTAAAAATAATCCGGTGTATATTTGTGTGGCTGATGGTAGCTCTTGCCGTGGGAATGATGATATTCACCATTGTTTCGGTATCCACCTTTGACCGTGCCAACCGCAATCTGTTCGGCTATAAGGCGTTCATTGTTCTGTCTGACTCCATGAGCAAGACCGACTTCAGCGCAGGCGATTTGGTACTTGTAAAAGAGGTTGACCCCTCCGCTCTGAAAGAGGGCGACATCATCGCCTACACCTCGCAGAATACATCCAATTACGGCGAAACCGTAACCCATAAGATCCGCAAGATCACAACCGATGCAAACGGCGAACCGGGCTTTGTCACCTACGGCACAACCACCGACACCGACGATGAAACCGTTGTGACCTACCCTTATGTGCTGGGCAAATACAGCTCCCATATTCCGAAGGTTGGCTCATTCTTTCAGTTTTTGAAATCGACCCCCGGCTATATCGTTTGTATCCTCATTCCGTTTCTGCTCCTCATTCTGTTAGAGGGCATCCGCTGCATCCGTCTGTTCCGCAAATATAAAGCTGAACAGCAGGCGGAACTGCAAGCCGAGCGGGATAAAATCGAGGCCGAACGTGCCGAAACACAGCGTATGATGCAGAAGCTGCTGCAAATGAAAGCGCAGATGGCGCAAAACGGCGGCGAAACGCCGAAAAAGGACGACACTCCGTCCGACACCACTACGGTGTAACTCACTGTAAAACCAGTGTCTACATATTGTCATTGAAATTGTCATTGAAAAAATATTGAATAAGGAGGCAAACAAACAATGACAAGCAGTAAATCTACCAAGCGGGCATTGATTACGAGCGCGCTGGCGATCCTTATGTGCGCCGCAATGCTCATCGGAACCACCTTTGCGTGGTTCACCGACACCGCATCCACCGGGGTCAATAAGATTGTGTCCGGCAATCTGAAAGTGGATATTATCGGCGCGGACAGCGATTCTCATATTGAGAAGCTGAACTTCACCAAAGCTGCTACGACGGATGCAGAAGCTGGCGCAGAGATTCTCTGGGAGCCGGGCTGCCGTTATCTGACCGAGGGCTTCAGAATTGCCAACAAGGGTAATTTGGCTTTGAAGTGGAAAGCACAGGTCAACACGGGCACTACCGCTGCTAATGAGGGTAATTTCGATCTGTTGGATGTTATTGACTTCTATCTGGTAACAAAGGCAGCCGATGGAACAGAAACAGAAACTGCGCTTGACGAGTTCACCGGCAATCTGAAAAAGACCGAAACCAGCGATGTATATTACATCAAGGGCGTGATGCAGACCACTGCCGGCAATGACTATCAGGGCCTGACGCTGGACGGCATCTCCATCACCGTTGTCGCGACGCAGGACACGGTTGAGAGCGACAGCTTTGACAATCAGTACGACAAAGATGCTGAATATCCTATTTTAGTTACAACGGGAGACGAACTGCAGGCCATTGTGAGCAATGCAACAGCTCCTGTCAATATCGTGCTGACGAACAGCATTACGACCAACAACTTCGTCATCCCTGAGGATAAGGATGTAACCCTGGATTTGAATGGTCGCACTGTAACGAATGCTGGATCGCACACCATTCTGAATAAAGGCCATCTTACTCTGACAGATTCAAGCGCAGATAAAAGCGGTCAAATCATCTCCCTCAAGGGCAACACTGCAGCACTTCGCAACGGAGATAATGCAGTCTGTGTAGTCGAGGGCGGAACAATTTCTCGTGACGGGGCCAATGGAAATACATGGCATGTAGTTGAAAACTTTGGCAAGATGACCTTCAATGGTGGTAAGGTCGTCCTAAAGAACGGAAATGGCTTTGCTATCACCAATGGCTGGAATTATTTTGATCCTGGTGCTTCTACTACGCATGCAGTGATGGAAATCAACGCTTTGGAACTTGATACCGATTCCAGTGGAATTAAGAATTGCAGATATGGCGATCTAACCGTAAATGATGTGACCGTGACCTCCACCGGATATTGGGCCCTTTCCAACGACTATCTTGGAACAGCCGTAATCAACGGTGGAACCTTAACTTCAAATTCTTTCAAAGCAGTTTCCAACGGTGCTGCAATGACGGTGAATGGCGGAACCTTTGACGGAACACAAGGGTTTTTCGTTCAGAGCTATGCCACATCCACAGTTCTCAACGGCGGAACCTTTACAAACATGAACGTTAACGCACTCTCTAACTATGTCGGTACGGGACACACCGCACAGCAAAGCGGCACATCCGTGATTATTAAGTAAAACCCTATTTCCACCCTCTCCGCCTTCGGGCGGAGGGGCAATCAAAGGGCATAAGTTATGCTTGTGTCTTTTGATTGCTTTGGTGTAATCACGGCAAATCCGTGTTTACATATTGCCATTGAAAAAATACGATAAGGAGGAAAAACAACAATGACAAGCAGTAAATCTACCAAGCGGGCATTGATTACCAGCGCTCTGGCGATCCTTATGTGCGCCGCAATGCTCATCGGAACCACCTTTGCGTGGTTCA
>OKVK01001381.1_pt1 | contig 12654 bp, 6 predicted proteins | sample 1604771 | NCBI WGS metagenome assembly OKVK01 (sample SAMN01760906, study PRJEB22395) | human gut metagenome | reverse complement strand
ATATAAATATTCATTTTTATTGTTGTTTATACAAAAAATCACTATTGTAACAAATTCGATTTTTCTGTATTGTTTTGTCTTTTTGTGATTTTTAATATATTGAATTTCAAATTTTTTATTAACAAAAAAGAAGCTACGGAATAGTACCTCTTACTAGTACTAATCCATAGCCTCTGTTTACTTAATTATGATTACCTACTGTAATCTTATTTTTTAACTTTAATCTTAGTTGCCTTTGACCACTGGCTTGCAACTGTCTTTCCGTTAACTTTCTTGTAAACTTTAACTCTTACATAGAGTTTCTTCTTACCTTTAAGTTTCTTAGATTTAACTGTAAATACTGCCTTCTTAGATGTCTTCTTAGCAACAACTTTCTTGAAGTTCTTTGTTGTTGAAATCTGTACAGCGTATTTGCTTGCTCCTGCTACTTTCTTAACTGAAAGTTTAACCTTGTTAGAAGATAACTTCTTAGCTGTTGCCTTAACCGTTGTTTTCTTAACTGTTGTTTTCTTAACTGTTGCTGGAGCTGCTGTTGTACTAATAGCCTTAGTTGTTGGTGCAACTGTTGTTGTTTCATTCTGTGCAGGTGCTGCTGTTGTTGTTTCATTCTGTGCAGGTGCTGCTGTTGTTGTTTCGTTCTGTGCAGGTGCTGCTGTTGTTGTTTCGTCCTGCTTAGCCGGTGTTGTTGTTTCGTCCTGCTTAGCTGGTGTTGTTGTTTCACCTGTTCCAGGTTCTACAACTGGTGTATTTGTAGTTGTTTCAACTTCAGCTACTTCTGTTCCATATACACCCATTTCCCAAAGAGAATATCCATAATTAATAGCATTCTTAACGCATTCAATTCTTACATATCTTGCTTCAACTGCTTCATCTAATGGCACTTCTATTGTTTCTGCTTTATCTGCTGTCATAGTTTTTACTGTGTCATATGCTTTACCATCTTTTGAAACCTGAATGTTATATTCTGTTGCATATGCATTTTCCCACTTGAAAGCAACACTTGAAACTTTATATGTCTTACCCAAATCTACTCCAAGTGTCACGCCACTCTCATATGATGCTGCTGCATATCTTAAACCTAAATTTCCGTCAAAAGCTTCTTCTGGCTGGTAATCTTTTTCCTTCACAGAATTTGAAAATGCTGTCTTTCCTTTGGCAATGTTTTTATCACCAGTTAATAAAGCTTCAACTCTTTCCTTTTCAATCTGTTCTTCTGACTTTTCTGTTTTCTCTAATTTAAGGTTTGAAATTGAAACATCATATGTTCCAACTTCATCATCACTAAATGAACCAAAAGCAACAATAATATTTACCTTATCATTATTTGCTACAAATGTCTGCTCAATATGTCCTACTGTTGTATCGTATTCCTTTTCAACATATTCTCCACCTGAAAGTGTCTGGACTAAAATTTTTTTAGCTGGTGTAGAACTTACATCTAATGATACCTTATATGCCTGTCCTGCTTCAACTGTTACATCATTAACTTTGGCTTGTCCTTGCCATTTGCTATCTCCACCCCATGAACGGTCTGTCTCGAAGCCTTTGTATTCTGCTCCGCGTACTTCTTCTGTGGAAGTATCTTTAATTGTCGCTTTTCCTAATCCGTCAGTTAATTCTGACCACTCTAAGGCTTCTGCTGCATTTGCTGTCTGTGGCTGAACTGTAATACCTGCGATAACCATTGCAATAGCACTTACAATAGCCACTAGTTTCTTGAAACTTTTACTCATATTAAAGTCTCCTTTCCCCTTTTAGTTTCTTACTTTTGTTTAAAAATTTCTCTTCTTTAAAACAATAATTGCATTTTATCACAATCTCTTATGCGATTCAATAATCTGAAACGTTTAAAAGTGTTTTTATTTGTGCATTTTTGACAAGCTATATATGTGACTTGTTCCTTTTTTATAACATTCCTTTTACATATGCTACATTTTCAATCTCAAAAAATATATGTTTTCCACAATTTTCTTTAGTTTTTTTACATTTTTGACACTATTTAACCATTGTTTATTTTAAAAACCGTTTTTATTATTTTTCTATATATAAAAGAAAAAAGAGCCTGTTTTAAAGCTCTTTTCTTCATAAAAATATTTCAATTCTGTTTTTTCACTTTTTCAATACTAGCTTTGGAGTTCTGTCTTCGTTGAATATTCCCCAATGTTTTTCTGCTTCATTAGGTCTGTTTCCACCTTTCCAAGGCTCATCGAAAGCTTCAAACATATAAGAAATAATCTGTTCCCTGTCGCTCCATTTCCAAAATTCTTCGTAATACTTCTTCTGATTTTCCTCGTTAGCCTGGCCTTCTCTCATCTGTTTAAAGTCAGCACAGTCCGTAGCCCAGCCTACTTCTGAGAATACTATAGGCTTGCCAGGATACCATTCCTTAACTTTTTTGTACCATGTCTTATTTACTTCAAGGGCTTCTTCTACAGTATTACCATTCCACAATGGATACGAGTGAATACTAATTATGTCAAGTTCATCTGCTAACTGTTTTAAATGCTCCCATTCGTAAACACCTTCATTGAAAGTTACAGGCTTGCCTGTTCCCTCTTTAAGTCTTCTTGCAAAACTTATAAGACGTTCAATTGGAACATTGTTTTCACCCCACTGTGGTGTGTTTTCATTTCCAACTGAAACTGAATTAATTACATCGCTGTTCTCATTTGCTATTCTGATTAATTCATCAATATTTCTATCATTACGTTCTGCACGCTGCTTTAATTCTTCTTCTGAATAATTAGTCTTGTTCCATGGACATCCCGGATTGTTAACTTCCGATATTAACCCGGGTCCTAACATTAATTGCATATCAAAACCACAATCTCTTATAACCTTGCATGTTTCTTCTGCATATCTTATAGGATCGTACATTCTTAAATATTTGAAACCTAATTCATTTAATAATGTCAAATCCTCTTTAATCTGTTCATAAGTAGGATATGTGGCTGTCTTTGGACTTTGTCCATTTCTATACCCGGAATAACAGATTGCCCTTCCCCATTCAAACATATTTTACCTCTTTCCTTTGTTTGCAAAACTTTATTTTATAATCTAAGGGAGAAAATCTCCCACAGACATTTGTTAATCAAGTATAGCTACTATATTTACAGTATCGTTTAACTTCATTACATCCTCTTTTAATACAGTATCGCAATCGCCATATTTATTACCGTCAATATAGATTTCCTTAACGCTATACTGTCCTACATCAAGTGCCTTGTCATTTTTGTATGTAACTGTAATGTTTTTACCGTTAAACATACATGTTGCTGAAGCTTTACCATTTTCAAACTGTTCTTTTAAAAGCTGTGGTTTTAATTTAAGGGCACCATATTCACCTTTTACACCGTACATTTCATTAAGAACTGTAAGAAGCATCCAACTTGCCGCACCTGTAAGATAATGGTACATTCCACGGCCTCTCTGACTTACATATTCAGGGATTCCCGGATAAATACCACTCTTTGAATAGTTATCGCAATGTTTAAATAAGCTGTTTATAACCTTATATCCTTCTTTTGCATAACCTCTATGATAAAGTGAGTTAGCATACATAGTTGCCATATGTGAGAACACTGCTCCGTTCTCCTTGTGGCCAAAAGCAAAACCAAATAATCTTCCAAGGTCTGTTTTTACTTCCTTAAAATTTGTATTTAATCTGTATCCGCCAATGGCTTCATCATAAAGATACTTGTCCGCTGATTTTGCAATTGCTACAACCTGTTCGTCTGTTGCCACGTCAGCCATTACTGTAAATACCTGACCTGTCAACATCATTCTGATACCTGTAGGGAAATCTCCCTCAACAGCATTCCCACTATTATCATAGTAACCGTTAAACCAACCATCTCCATCTTTGTCAGTTGTCCATTCAGTAGTTCTGATATGTTCTCCAATCCAGTCACCCATACTGTCAAGAATACTGCAAAGTTCATCACATCTTACATTAACTTTTTCACCACTGATTGTATGTTTTACTGTTTCGCAATATGCGTCAAGTACCTGTTTCTTTTCATCTATTCTGTCAAATACTGTTTTGTCTACATTTAATAATATAAGTAATTCTTTTGCAAGAAGTACTGTTTCATTGCCTGTCTTTTCTGCATAAGCCTTAATGTCTTTTGCAAGATTCTTAAGGTTTCCGCCATATAAAGCTGTAAATGCAACACTTTCGCCACGCTTAGCTGCCATGTCAAGTCCGTCATTCCAGTCAGCACCACGAAGTCTTATATGATTATGTTCACCAACATCATAGAATGCTGTCAAATGCTGAATTAACATATGTTCAAGAACTGTTCCTGCATATACTTCATTATTTTCTGCAAGCTGTTTGTTGCCCTGTTCGTCGTTCCAAATCATGTCTTTTTCTTCGCCACGGCAAACCTGCGGATCTTTAAAATACGAGTTTTCTTCAACTAAAAATTCAACATCACCTGTCTGCTGCATATACAATTCTGTTGTAAGATATGGCCAAGCACCGTGGTCCATCCAAACTCTTGTAATATTATTTCTGTCCGCAATAAATTCTCCCTGCTTAGAACCGATAATTGTGGCATTTGTTCCATCAAATCTTACTCCGCCAAAGTTATCAATAAGCATCTGTCTAACCTGTTCAGGCTCCATAATAAGAAGTGCAAGACAGTCTTGCCAAAGGTCTCTCCATCCACGACCGCCTTTTCCGTAATCATGATGTGGAAGGAATGAACATCCGTAAATTCTTCTAAGCATTGGCTGGAAGTTAACCCAATGCATCCAGTTATCAAAATTCTTGTCTGCTGAATTATAACTTACGTTAATCTTATCCTGCCAGTAATTCTTTGTTTCTTCTAAATATTTATCAAAAACATCTACGTCAATATATTTATTTCCAATACTTTCAAGCTCTTCCTTAGAAGTACCATATTCTAAAGCTATAACATAACTTCTTGATTCTTCCGGCTTTAATTCACAATCATTAAAACGGATAGCTGCAACTGTTTCGTAACCGTCTACTTCCTGTCCCTCTGTATATGGAAGTGGCTTATTCTTTGCAACATAATATGGGTTTTCAAAATTTCCACCCTCACCAATAAACTCCTCTGTTACAGGACAGAAGCTAAATGGTGACTCCATTTTTCCGTTAACCATTTCCTTTGCAAGGGCACCATAGAAAACAGTATTCTTGTTATGTCCTCTTTCATCAAATGTAAGAGTCGGATAAATCATAATACCGTCTTTAATAGTAAACGTTCTGTGAAGTAATGATGTTACATGCCTGTGGTCTCTAATATTTGATGCAGAACGTGCATACATTGGAATTGCAACTGTTGATGTAATCTTCTGTGTTGTATCTGCAGTATTTGTGATTGTTACTTTTGTTAGCTCAACCTTGTCCTGTGTATATGGTACAAAAGTAGTTAATTCTGCTTTTAATCCCATTTCATCGGTCTGTCTTTCAACCTTATGCCACATAATACCTGCTGTAAGCTTTACCTGCTCCTTGTCATCATCAAAAAGCTTAGCCTGCTGCTTAGCAGAACGTCCTGTGGCTGACCAGGCACCTTTTCCATCAACATAAACCCAAAAATTTCTTGTTGACTTGTTATTATGTAAGTTTTCACTGCTAACAGGTTCCAATAAAAATGTATTCTGGTCCAGCTTAATGTCTCCACCTAAGTCAGGTGTAATAGCACTCATCATTCCTGCTTCATTAGCCAATGGAAAATACATATAACTTGTAAGATCCGGATTGTCTAATGTAAATGTTCCCCTCTTATCTAAATACTTTAATTCACTCATTTAATTCTCCTAACTTTCCTTTTACTAAATTTAAGTTAAGCCTCTGCTTTAATACAATAATAGCAGATAATATATTCAGTTACAATAAGAAATTGAAACGTTTCAGGTATTTTGTTTCCAGAAGAAAAGCCCTGACTACATAGTAGCCGGGGCTTTTCTTGAAACTGTTTTTAAAAGTTTCCTTTAAAGTTGCAATTTTTATTTAAAATAAACTGTAATATTATTTATTTTACCATCTCTAACTGCTTCAGCCATTTCTCCAACAATCTTGTTTTCTGTTGAAACTGTTTCTCCATTAATTTCAACTCTGTCTACAACTGCTGCGTCGTCGCCAAATGTATTCTTACCTGTTTCATTTACATAAGTAATGTCACAAGATGAAAGTAATCTGAATGTTACCTTTCCTTCATCAAATAACCAGTTTGAAAGCTTTGGTGTAAAGTTAAGAACAAGCTTGCCATCTTCATATGTAAATACTTTTCCCCCCATAAACATTTCAATCCAGATTGAAAGCATTTCTGTTGTTGAACCTGAAAGTCTTGCAACAAATCCTCTACCATGAATGTCCGGATTTGGATTTACGCTTGAAGCTATAAATGACGAATTTTCAAGTGTACTTCTTCCATACATATTTGGATCAAGGAATGGAATAAGTGCTCTTGTAATTGTATCATAGAATTCAGGGCAAATTCCTGCTCTAATCATTGAGAGAATGTACTTATATTCCATATGAAGGAATACGTTTTCTCTTTCCTGCCATCCAGGTGTAAATGCTCTACAACGTCCTGCTTCCATTGAACATCCTTCAATAGATGCTGATGTTTTGTACATTGCTAATTTTTCATCATAAAGACCTGTCTTCTTAACATTGTTGTACATTTCTCTAGCTGTTTCTTCATTTACATTTCCCATCATTCTTGCAGGTCCTTCAAGGAAATATGGAAGAGCAACTGTCTTAAATTCTTTTACAACTGCTTTCTGTAATCCATAATGGCTCATTACAGGATTTCCATTTTCATCAACTACAGGTTCGAAATCAACTGCTTCATGTGTAAAGTATGTTGGAACAAGACCATTTCCCATTTCAACTGCCTTTTCGATACCCTTATCAATCTTAGCTGCAAAAGCGCTGAATACTTCATTGATATAGTCTTTTGAAACTTCTGTTTCTTCACCGCTTAAGTATAACTTAACGCTTTCTCTGTAGTTTTCTCTGATAGTAGCAACTTCATCCCAGTATTCAAAGTCTGAAACCTGTCCGTTGTTGTACTTGTCTAAAACTGCCTTAACATCATCTAAGTATTTTGCAATTTCAGCAGGCATAACAACTGTTTCGCTACCATTAAAGTTATCAGTAATAAACTTGATTAATCTCTTTAATTCAAATGTTTCAGGTGTACCTGAACCAAATAATCCAGGAAGTCCGTTCATGGCATCATTCCATCCCGGCTTTCCACCTTCCATTTCAACACCCATACCATCCACATCTAACTGTGCGAATTTGCTAAGTGCCAATGTAATCATTTTAACTGCAAGAGTTGTGTTATAAATCTTTTCATCAGGAGTCTTTAACCAGTTAGTCGCCCACTTGTTAAATCCTGGTCTTGCAAGTTTAGCTTCATCTTCAACTTCCATACCATACTGACGAACAGCACCCTTCTTGTTGATTACATATTTTTCTGATCTAGGAACAACATAAGCTACACTATCATAGAACTTGTATGTATTATCCTTAAATACTAATTCATCTAATTTGTCTGGGAAAATAGATAAGTAGTTATCTACTAAATCCATGTTGTAATCCCAATGGTCACTCCAGTAGCCTTCAGCAAAACCTGCTTCAATGTTCTGGTCGCAATCATTAAGAATGTTTGCGATAAAGTCACCATCATCTACTTTTAATTCTAACTGAAGTTTTGCAATAGTATTAGAAATCTGTCCCGGTGTAAATTTACCTGCAACAATGTTCTGAATTGCTGTAGCATCACCTGAAATGCTATCAGCTACATATGCCTTAACTTCATCTTCTTTTCCTTCTTTTATATTGAAGAGACTTGGACGAACCTCTAATGGGTTGTATCCGTCAGCCTGAATTAAGCTAAAGAATGTTTTAACATTAAATTCTCCAACGTCCTTATTAAAGAATACGTCATTTCTTCTGTTCTGTGAAACATCACGGAAGTTACCATTACCCTGTGAATAATATTCAGCGGCAATTGAGAAGAAGTTGTAATCTCTTTCAGGATCACCGTGTTTACGGCTAAATAAATGTATAATAGACTTGTTTCCATCTTTGTTAAGTACATATGGATAACCACCTCTTAAGAAGTTATCTAAGTAACACTGTTCAATGTATTGGTCAAACTTTCCTGCTGCTGTATGTGTCTTAACATCAGATGTAAAACTGTCTACCAATTCTTCTGCTTCTACAAATTTATTTGCAAGGTAATCCTTTCCACAGAATGTATCAAGTTTTGCATTAATCTGTTCTGTTGAACCTGCAAAGCCCATCATTGTGTCAAAAGCTAATTCCTTGCCTGGTTCAACAACTTCCTTAAATGGAGTAAATCCACATGGAACCTTGTTAGCAAAGCACTGTTCTTTAGAAAGAACACCTTCAATTGAACCATCAATAAAGTTAACAGGTGTCATTAATGATAAATCATATCCAAATACTGTATCTACATCATAGATTACATCCTGTAACTTTCCGTCTCTTACTGTTAAATAGTAATATCCACCCTCAACATCAGATACTTCTGCTGAATCCTTTGTTGATGCTCTAAGTGTATAATATGGAACCTTGTTTTCAAGATTTCTAATATCTGCCCAACTCTTAAATAAGTTTGACATTTCTTTAAACTCGCCGTTCGCGATACCATATGTAATAATTTTTGGAAGGCCGTCAATTACCTGAACTTCTTTAGCACTGTCTCCAATATTCTTTACAGATACCTGTCGTACAAGTGCTCCTATGCTTTCATTTGGTAAAACATAGTAATTAACTGTAACTTCTATTCCATACTTTTCGTTTGTTTCAATTATCTTAAAACTGTTCTTATTCATTCTCATCTGACGTTTTGCTTCTTTTTCATAAGTGAAAAATGGCTCATAATATTCTCCGTCAATTTTTAAGAATGTTCTAAAACCTTTTACCTGAGTATTTTCAAATGCTGTGTTAGCTGAATTAAATTCCATAATGGCATTACCCTTATTGTCAATACCAAAACTGTTCATTCCCTGACCTCTGTTAGTGTAGAATGTCCAAAGTGGAATTCCCTTAACTCCTGCAAGACCTGGTAAAAAACTGGAAAAAGCCGGCTTTCTGTCATAATCATCTATAACAAAAGTCTGTCCTTCAAGTCTATAACTTTCCATTATATTCCTCCTTTAGTTGTACAACTGCGTTACCAACTGAATAATTTTAACCTTTTTTATTATTAATATTTATTATTATTTGCGTTCCTTATGCTTTCCACATGAGCTTCTGTAAACCATTGTTGGTGACAACTTAGTTACTGTACCACTTTTGTCTCCCTCACTGTTTAACAATCTGAATAACTCATTTGCACTTGCACTACCCATTTCGACAATTGGACTGTGAACTGTTGTAAGTGGAACTCCATAATACGCACTTAAAGTACTATCATCATATCCGATAACACTTACATCTTCAGGAACCTTAATTCCAACGTCCTGTAATGCCTGAATACATCCCCATGCCATTTCATCATTGGCACAAAACATAGCATCAGGAAGTTTGATTCCACTTGATAACATTGAACGCATTTCACTATATGCTAATGCTTCTTCGTAATATCCTCTTAAAATTATGTCTTCATCAATTGGAAGATTATTTTTTTCCATCATTTCCTTATATCCCTGGAAACGGTGCTTATCATCTCCTGTTTCATTTCCGTGAATATATCCGATTCGCTTATGACCAAGTTTGATTAAATGGTCAACTGCCATTGTTGCCCCAAGCTTATCATCAACTAATACACCTGAAATGTTTTTGTCTTTACTATCTCTGTCAATAAATACCATTGGAATATTGACTGTTGCGATTCTTTTTACATAATCACCTGTCAAATCTTCATGATAAATAATGGCTCCTGCTACACCTGATACAATAATCATTCTATAAATTTCATCCGGTGAATTATCATTGCTTACGTAAATATTAAGCATATAATTATTTAATTTACACTGTAAATGAATCGCCTGTGTTAATACGTTATAGAAATCACCCTGTAAACTTGTTACAAAAAGTCCTATAGTATTTTTTCTATTAGATTTTAATAATTTGGCATTCATGTTAGGTATATAATGCAGTTTTTCAACAGCTTCTAAAACTTTCTGCTTTGTTTCTTCACTAACAATGTCACCATTGTTAAATACATTTGATACTGTTGAAATTGCTACACCTGCTTCTCGTGCAACATCTTTAATTGTAACCATACAATGTTCCTCCCTAGTTGCTTAAACCCTTTTTCAATCTTGTTTAAATTCTATTCTCAAATCAATTTCTGCTTTGAAATTTTTTTCAATTTTCCTTCAAATTCCTGCTAAACGTTTCAAACATTTAGTATTTTTAGGCAGGTCACCCAACAGGATGACCTGCCTGATTTTTTCTATCCTTCTTATTAGATTTCTACTGGTAAACTCTTACATAATCAACATAGTAGTAATCCTCCCATGTTGTAACTCCATTTACAGTTCCCTTGTTTGTCCATCCATCTGTTGAAACCTCACCTGCAGCATTTCCGCCTACTGCACAGTTTAAAATAAAGAAGAATGGATGATCAAATGCCCAACACTGATCATAAATGCTTGCGTCGTACATTGATGGATCATATAATCCCTTGTTTACTCCGTCAACTGTAAACTGAATATATTTGTCTGTCCAGATAATTCCATAAGTATGATATGCCTCAGCACTCTTAGCCTGTGTTAAACCTGTTGCATAGTTTTTATTACCATGTGACCATGACTGGTTGTTGAATCTTTCGCAATGGATAGTCTGTGGAACTCCACCTGACATAGCTTCCATAATGTCGATTTCGCCATCATATGGCCAACCTCTCTGGTCACCTGTACCATCGCCTAACATCCAACCTGCTGACCATGTTCCTTTTCCAACAGCTGCCTTAGCTCTGATTTCCATCTTACCATACTTAAATGTTTTCTTATTCTTTGTAATAATTCTTGTTGAAGTTACCTTTGATGGAGCGTTGTTACCATTCTTCCATTCCATTCTTGGAATGATAACAAGATTACCGTTTTCTACTTTAGCGTTATCTCCTGCTGTGTAAGTCTGCCATTCCTGATTACCCCAACCGCCATCGCCTGTACCTGTCTCATAAGTCCAGTTATTCATGTCAAGTGATGAACCATTAAATTCATCAGACCATACTAATTTCCAAACCTTAACTGATACAGCCTTTGAATATTTCTTTGAAGTAATTGTTTTCTTTCCTGATTTTCCAAAAGCCTTAACTTTGAAATATGTTGTTCCTGATGCAAGATTCTTAATTGTTGCTGAAGTCTTCTTTGCACCCTTAACTGTTGCTACTTTCTTAAATCCGCTGTTAGCGTTTGTTGATTTGTATACATAGTATCCTTTTACGCCTTTTACCTTTTTCCAAGTAACCTTTGCTGTTGTTCCTGATAAAGTAGCTGCTTTAATTGTTACATTTTTAGGTACTACTGTAACTTTAGAATTCTTTGAACTGCTTCCTACTGTGATTTTAATTTTACATGTACCAATACCTTTTGCTTTTACAACACCTTTCCTGTTAACAGTTGCAACCTTTTTGTTGCTTGTTTTAAACTTAGCACCTTTCTGCTTTAAGTAAATCTTTTCAGATTTACCAATAGTTAAAGTAATCTTCTTTCCTGAGTAAATTGTAACAGCCGCATTTGCATCTGTACTTGGTGTAATAGTTACAAGAGTAACAACCATAGCCACAACAAGAAAAGCTGAAACTAATTTCTTAAATTCTTTCATTGTTTCCTCCTTTTTAAAAAATAAAATGCCTGATTCTCTATATAGGGGAACCTGCAATGCAGGTCCCTAATATTTTTATTCACCGGTAATACCTGTATTTTCAATACCCTGAATGAACTGTTTCTGTACTACCATGTACAATGCTAACAATGGAGCAATTGAAATAAGTGTTGCTGCCATTCGGTTTGCTTCGTTTACTACGTTACCTGTAGCCCCTGTTGAACCATTATCGAATAATGCAAGTTTTGCAGGTACAAGAGTTAATGCATCACCAAGCATTGTGTTTGTTGTATATGTTTCATTCCAGTTAAATACGAATGAAAACAGGAATACAACAAGTATTGTTGAAATTGATAATCTAACTGCAATATGATAGAAAACTCTAAATGAACCGGCACCGTCAATCATGGCTGCTTCATCTAATGACTTAGGTATCATATTAAAGAAGTTAAACGCAATCAAAATTAACATTGTTGAATATGTTCCCTGTCCTAATAATGACATTAGGAACTGTGGAATAATTGTTCCAATAACCTTAAATCCTACAATAGATTCAATTTCCGTAAATACCATAATTCTTGGGATTGTAAGAAGTGGTATTGGTAAAATAAATGCTAAGATTAACATTATGTACCAGAAATTACGTCCCTTAAATGAGTATCTTGATAATGCAAAACCTGTTGTAAGTGATACTGCTGTCTGAGCTAATGCCAACAATGCTGAAAACCAGATTGAATTAAACAATGAGCCAGGCATTTCAAGAGTTTTTATTGCGTTTTTAAAGTTACTAAGTGTAGCATGCTTTGCAATCCATGTTACAGAAGGATCAATTAAGTCTTTAGAAGTCATAATTGCCTTTG
>OKVK01001378.1_pt1 | contig 12674 bp, 9 predicted proteins | sample 1604771 | NCBI WGS metagenome assembly OKVK01 (sample SAMN01760906, study PRJEB22395) | human gut metagenome | reverse complement strand
TGCAAAGGTACGAATAAATGAGAAGTCTACAATGTATAAACGCGGAGCCGCTTACGGAAGGACGACTCACCGTCACCTTATAAACCATATTCATTTTCACATTCCCGATAGGAAAGGTCAAGGACACATTCGGAAAGAAATGGTCGTACTTACGACTCTGGTCGGGCACGAAATAATCCTTATTCTCCTCGCTCCAATAATCACCACCTGTATTATAGTAATTGGAAGAAACATGTTCGTATCTGAGGCCAGCATTCAGTTCTACCTTGTTCAGTCTCAATCCATAAGAAACAAAGGCTGCAAGATTACTTTCCTTCACCTGGTCGTCCGTCTTGCCTGGCAAGTCAGTTCCCTGTTCATCTATAGTATAAAGATTGGCACGGCAACTTTCGGTAAACTCATTACCAACTTTCAGAGTACCTTTCCATACCGGAAAGCTCAGTACCAGCTTAGATGCATGCATCCAACTATCAGCTGTGAAATCAGATTCTATCGCACGAGAATCTCCGCCCTCCATTCCTGTTTCTTCAGAATATTGAGTCTGTCCTGTTTTACGAAGATATATTTCCCCATTCCATTCTATGCTCATTTTTCCTATCTGTCCGGCATAATAAGCCGTAATATCCTGCGTAGGTCGGCTTTTGAAACGACAATACATATCATTTGTATAGCTTTCTGTCTTGGAGCCATTCTTCCAGACATCCATCAGCGAATTCCATCCACCCCGACTATAAGGATTGATGTTCACCTCGTAAGTGGCACCCACGGAATGCCTATCATTGAAAACATAATTAAAACCAAGACTTCCACTGGTATAGTAACTCTTGTTTTTGATAATCAAGTCTTCGTTGATACTCATGAGCGTCTTGCCGTAGAGTCTGTTATCATTATGCTGATTCTGATAGCCCTGAGACAAACCGCCATACAAATTGGAGAAGATATCCAATCCCCGATAGCGATAATTCAAATCTAGGACTTCACGATGATTGTTCTGATGATTGCGCTGATAGACTTGCCGATAAGTCAATCCCAGTCCTTCTCCCTTCTTTCTTGTCGTCTTGATTCTGATGACGGCCTGATAGATTGCATCGTATTCAGCACCCGGCTCGGTTATCACCTCTACATGTTTGATGTCAGAAGAACTCAATCTGTCGAGATCAACGGTTCCCTTGATTTTCTTGTTATCGATATAAATCAAAGGTTTACCTTTGCCCAAGACTTCTATTTCTCCATTCTTCTGCATCACTCTCGGAAGATGTTTCAAAACATCTTCTGCCGAGCCCATTTTCTCCAAGGATGTACCTTCTACCTGAGCCACCAATCCTTCAGAAGTCATTCTGAAAGGCTGTCGATGTCCTTTCACTACAATTTTCTGCAGGTTCATTGTTGCCTCTTTCAGAGTTATTGTCCCTATCTTACCTATATTAAAGGTATTGCTTGTCGTAATATAGCCCACGCAACTTACCCTTACTATCGCCTTTCTCGCCTCGCAGGGAATCACGAACTGGCCGTTTTCATTCGTCACGCCACCATTAATCAAAGAAGAGTCACGGACATTCAGCAGGGCAACATTGGCGAAATCTACAGGGCGATTCTTATTGTCGATGATGCGGCCTATCATCTTGGTGGGAGTCTTCTGCGTACACTCCACCATGATATTATCCTCCACCTGCGTCATCCTGATGGGATAGAATCCTATCAGTTGCATGATGGCATCGGGAACACTCTGGTTTCGGATGCTCTTGGTTACCCTGAAATCCTCCAGTTCATCATACACGAAGTTGATGGTGTACTTATGCTGGCGGGCGTTCAAATCCTTCAACGCTGCAGAGAACGACACATTATTATATTGTCGGGTGATGCGCTGGGCATAAGACTGCTGAATCCAAAGCAACAGGAAGAGAAGAAGAAGCTCTCTGATTAGCTTGCCACTAACGGGCATTGATTTCCAAAAATCTCTCATAAATATATCCTCCTATCTTATTTCACCAACAATGTACCGTCAATATACTCTATCTGTATGCGGTCGAAAGCATTCAAAATCTCCAGGTTCTGCTCCAAAGTCTTCGTCTTGTTCCAGTTGAAGAAGAGACGGATGTGCTGGGCACCGGCATCCACATACTCCACCTTGACATGATAGAAACCGGATAACTGAGCCAGGATGGTTCCCAATTCAGCATCATCAAACACCTCGGGTTTCATATCAAGCGAATCCTTCTTCTCTGCTGTTGCAGCACGAAGACTGTCGTTCGGCAGCGCCTGGGTTGTTGCCATCTGTTCTGTAGCAGCCTTGTTATCCGTTGCCTGATCAGAAGCCGAGAACCCTAACCAGCCATTATGAATCGCAGCCAAGGCTACCCCCGAAAGGAAGATGATGCCGACGATGGATGCGGCAATCTTCATCCGGTTGCGATAAGCGCCCTTAGATTTGCCGGCATCTATCGCCAACTTATCCTCATGATGTGCCTGAACAAACTCATCCCAAGCCTCATCCACATCCACATTCTTCGGATTGGCTTTCTTGCCAGCCATTCTCGCCATCGCCAGTTCATGGAAGAACTCCTTCACTTCTTCATCGGCAAGCAGGTGCTCCACCTGCTCATCGGTATATTTCTCGGGATGCTCCTGCATGTCAAAGAGCATCATCCGCTTTTCTTCTTTACTCATGTTTGTCATTGTCTTGCTCATTTAAATTGTTTCTTAATCCAGTCCATCGCCTTCGAGAGATGGTTGAATACCGTCACCTTGCTCACTCCCACTTCATCAGCCACCTCCTGATAAGATTTCTCCTGAAGATAGCGCAGACGGAAAATGAGTTGTCGGATAGGCGGTTCCAGATCTTCGATGAGAAGCATCAGCCGGTCGAGCCGTTCATCGGTCTCTTCCGAGAGAATCACGTCGGCATCATCCAGCAGCAGCTTCGCCACCCTTTCCTTCACGCTCTTATGAGCTATCAGGTTGAGACAGCGGTTGCGTACGCTCCGCATCAAGTAACCATCCTCACTCCCAGGCACCAGAACCACATCATCGGCAAGAATCTGGGCGAATACTTCACTCACCACATCCTTGCTCTCGTCATCATCCGAAAGAATGCATCTGGCCAGATTGTACATCTTCGCGTAATGCCGACGGAATAACTGTTCTATGTCCTTTTTTCTGTTCATATACTATCTATACAGTTGAGCCAAGCGAAAAACTAAGCAAAACATCAACTTTTTTGTTTTTTTCTTTAAATCCGAATCGAAATCACCAAGAATCTCCCCGGATTGGAATGCAAAAGTACACAAACTATCGGAGATAGAAGACAAATGGTAAGGATAAATCGATTTTCTGTTGATTTATTTGTTCATTCCAACATTTTTTAGTACTTTTGCCCATCAAATTACGAACAAGTAAATAAGATTGGTATAAAATAGGTATTACCAAGATAAAATAAAGAATAGATTAGATAAAGGAGAATAAGATTATGTCAACGATTATTTATCCATCACCGATATTCGGACCTGTGAACTCCCGCCGTCTGGGAGTTTCACTGGGCATCAACCTCATGCCATCTGATGGCAAGGTCTGCTCATTCGACTGCGTTTATTGCGAATGCGGATTCAACGCCGACTTCCGTCCTAAGAAGAAGCGCCCTACCCGCGAGGAGGTAAGAGAAGGATTGGAGAAGGTTCTGAAAGAGCGCCACGACAACAACCAGCCTCTGGATGACATCACCTTCGCAGGAAATGGTGAACCTACGGGACACCCAGACTTCAAGGGAATCGTGGAAGATACGATGGAACTCTGCAAAAAATATTTCCCTGAAGCACAAGTATCCGTACTCAGCAACGCCACCTATATATATAAGGAGGAAGTGAGAGAGGCGCTGATGCTCGTGGATAACAACATTCTGAAACTGGATACCGTGGATATGGATTACATCAAGAAGCTGGACCGCCCTCAGCAGCCTAACTACGACGTGAAGGATGTAATCAAATATCTGAAGATGTTCAAGGGTCACGTCATCATCCAGACCATGTTCCTGAGAGGTGACGGTTTGGACAATACCAGCGAGCATTTCGTAGCTCCTTGGCTGGAGGCAGTGAAAGACATCCAGCCTCAGCAGGTAATGGTTTATACCATCGCCCGTGAAACACCAGACAAGTTGCTGGAAAAGGCACCAAAGGAAGTACTCGATGCCATCAAGGAACGAGTAGAGGCATTGGGCATCAAGTGTACAGCCAGCTATTAAGAGATAATCAGGATAAGAAAGAAAAGCAAGTAGAAAAAAGAAAGAATGAAAGCGAAAAGTAATATCCTTATTATCAGCGATATGTGTGGCTACGGAAAGGTATCTGCCGCAGTTCAGATGCCTATCCTCTCTTATATGGGACTCGACGTGTTCAATCTGCCAACCATGCTCATCAGCAACACCTTCCCATACGGCAAGTACGCCATTCTGGAATGCACTTCATATATCGAGGAAGCCTTGCAGAAGTGGAACGAACTGGGCATTCACTTCGATGCCATCACCACGGGTTTCATGGCTTCGGAGCGTCAGGCTAAGCTGGTGGCACGTTATTGCAGAGAACAGGCTGCACTGGGCACCGACATCTATGTGGATCCCGTGATGGGCGATTACGGCAAGCTCTATGGTGGAGCCAGTGAGAGTACCGTGAGATGCATGAAGGAGATGCTGAGCGTATCGCATCTCTGTTTTCCCAACTATACCGAAGCTTGCCTGCTGACGGATTCGGAATACAAGGAAGAGGGAATCTCGGAGAAGGAAGCCTATGAACTGATAGATAAACTGAGAGCCATCGGTTCCCACTCCGTGCTCATCACCTCGTGCATCGTAGAGGGTCAGCATGCCGTGGTAGGTTTCAATCATCTTACAGAAGAGTATTTCCTCCTGCCCTACGAAGAAATCCCCGTTCAGTTCCCGGGCACCGGCGACATCTTCTCCAGCATCATCGTGGGCAGACTGAAGGATGGCGATCATCTCCGCCATGCCACCCGCATCGCCATGGATACCCTGCGCAACTGGATAGACATCAACAAGGATGACAAGGACAAGAACCGCGGTATTCCTATAGAAAGACATCTGGGGGACTTGTAGATTGCCATTTAGCAAACACAGAAGCAAGGGAATATCAATTAAGTTATAATGGAAAAGAAAGAAACAAATACACTCAGTATATTTCAGCGCCCGGTATGGGTAAGCCTGTTCGCCCTTACGGCTGCAATCTCGTGGGGATGGGCTTACCCATTGATCAAAATGGGAATGGAGGAATATCAGATTACAGCAGACATGACCGGAAGCAAGATGCTTTTTGCAGGCATCCGCTTCTTCATCTCCGGCATCATCATCCTAGCCATCGCCAGAAGTTCACACCGTAAATTCGGATTCAAGAAGAAAGCTGTTCAAGAGAATGTCTGGTTCCTTCTCCTCTATTCACTCCTCAACACCACCCTTCATTATGCTTTCTTCTATTTCGGACTCTCGCATAATGCTGGAGCACGTTCGGCGATACTCAATTCTATGAGCGTCTTCACGGTGGTTATCCTTGCCTGTATCTTCTTCAAGAGCGACAGGATGACGTGGCGAAAGGCATTAGGCTGCATCATCGGCTTCCTGGGCATCCTTGCCTTGAACCTTGGCGGAAAGGAAAGCGGAAGTTTCACCTTCCTGGGCGATGGTATGATTATCCTCAATGCCCTGTGTGGAGCCAGTGCTTCCCTGCTGACCCGAGGCTTGAGCAAGAGGGTGGATGTTTTCGTAGGAACCGGTTATTCGCTGAGCATCGGTGGAGCCTTGCTGGTGATTCCTGCATTGTTAATGGGTGGCTATCTGCCAGTCATCAGCCTCTGGGGCATCACTATCCTTCTGCTGCTCATTGCCATCTCAACCATCAGTTTCGCTCTCTACAACAAACTATTGAGCTGCAATCCCGTAGGAAAGGTAGCGATATACAATTCGCTCATCCCCGTAGTAGGAGCCATCACCTCCTGTCTCTGTCTTGGCGAAACCTTCTACTGGAAGTATCTGATAGCAGGCGCATTGGCTACTGCCGGAATTTATATCATCAATAAAGGGAAGAAATAAATTCCGGCTGTTGCCCATGCAACCCATATAGAAAGTAAAGCCAACTATTTCAAGATACCCGTTTCGCGCTCCTCATTGTTGATATTCCGCTGTATCTTACGGTATTCCTTTCCCCGATTGATATTCCAGGCAACACCGATACGGAGCAAATTACCTCCCGAATTGTCATAACCACGAACCTGCTTACGAAGCAAGGCGTTGACGATTTCTGCTGAATAGGATTTCGGATGAGCCATAAACGGATTATGCATATAGAGCGTAAAATCGAAATCACCTATATGATAACTGGCTGAGGCAGCCAATGAAGGAGGATTATGCCCGATGTTCTCTCCCTCCATAAAATTCCAACCGTTATCAGCATACAGCATCACTGTCCATTTTCCCCAATATCCCTGTAATGTTCCACCATAATTATAAGCGGTATAACAATGACTGTACTCATCGCCCTTATTGAAAAAACGGTCAATACCTGCATTCACAGATAATATAAGGTGATCGGGAATAATGTCAAACCGGGTATCATTCGTAAGATACAACATATTACAATGGGGCTGATTCTCCTGGGTATAAAGAAACTGATCATTTTCCGTGCGGGTGTATTTCGCCAAATCACAATGACGATTGATGCGATAATTCAAGGTAAAATCAGTATTTATCCTTGGTTTACTGAAAGAGAATACCACCCAGTTCTCATATATACTGTTAGGCTTAAGCGAAGGATTACCCACAGTCCATTCCATACTGTTCTTTCGAATACGGGTATCCGAAATCATAGCTATCTGCGAAATATGCTGTGATAATTCACTTCCCAAGCGGATCTGAAACGAAGATGTCAAGGAATAAGCCAATGTGAGTTTCGGACGACAAAGCCAAAAACTAAATTCCTCATCTCCCTGTCGATAAGACTGATTACTCAACCCGAAGCCAGCCACATAAGTTAAACGGGATGTTCCTTCCTTTAATTGTCCCAAACTTCCCTTGATTTGTGCAAAACCATAAATACCCAATGAACGGATACCATTCTCGCTAACCACATCACCCAAATACCGATTATCCATATATTTCCAGTTCAAGTTGGTTCCTGCAGAAAAAGTAAAGGGTTTCAACCGGTTTTCATAGATAGCCTCGGCTATGAGCGAATAGGTCTTTCCATCTACCTGATATTGATAGGGTTCGCCCTCACCTTCATAATAGGCTCCTTTGGTGTGGATATAAGTGCCCAAAACATCTGCCGACAAAGACTGATGCTTGCCCAACCGATGATAGAAATACAAATCGAGAGCAGGAGTAAAATCCCTACCCTTGCTGGTTCTGTAAACAGGATACGCAGGCTTTCCAGATTCAGAAAACCACATCTCATTCGATGTATAAGGCTGATTGCAGAAATCCGTGGTAAGCGTTGTCTGGAATACATATAAGGCAGAATCAGCCAGATTATACTTCAACTGCAATGTATTATCATAATTTCGAGTTGCCACATTCATGATTTTTCGAGATATCTGATACTCAGAACCATCATGTAGAAGATATTGAGCATCCTCATTATATTCGGATGCCTTATTATCCACATAAGTCTGCTCATATAAAATATTTAATTGGCTCTTGCCCCTATTGACAGATGCATAGACATCGTTCGAACCGAGCTTGGTAGTTAGCGCATTAGTCAGGTTGAAGCCCAAACTGCCACCCGATGAAGCCCTGCGGGTATGAATATCTATCACGTATGCAATATTCTTTCCATATCTTACGCCAGGGCTATCGATATAATCTACACTCATAATAGAAGCTACATCCAGCATCTGCACGTCATGCATATTGGCGAGAATGCCATTGATACGAATCTGCACTTCTCCTTTATTATCGGTAGCAGAAATGGAACGGCCTGCCTCATCAACCCTGATATGAGGCAAAGCCAACTTTCCTAAAAGCGAAAAACCAGAAAAAGAACGCTGCTTCTGTATATCGCTTGGGAATATCAACTTGCCATCTTCCTTGTTGACCACTCGTGCCGCCTTCACAACAACCTCTTGCAAGGCTATAGAATCTTTCGATACCTTCTGGATTTCCTGGGCACTTATTTCTGCACAAGAGATCAATGCCCACAGCATCACCATAGGTGTTAACAATTTACCTTTCTTCATTGTCATCATATACTTTTTCTAAAACTTGTTTTCTGCTGCAAAGGTATCAAAAAGAGAAGACCGAAGCGAAAAATATGGCTGACATGAGTCTGACATTTATCAATTAACGAATATTATATCTAGTTTTATACCATCTTTCATAGAATTTCTGTACTTTTGCATTTGAATCTTTAAACAGTATATCATTTAAACAGAATAGATAATATGAAACTGAAAGCATATCATTCCATCCTCATCTTCGCCATCCTTGTGATGTCTGCGGCATTCTCCAGCGTGAGCAACTACCGCAAGGCACAGTATGCCATTGTACAAGATATGAACAAAGCTTTGGCTCTGACACTTCAGGAAAATAAATATCAATGGATTACGCCTGATACCATCCAGAGCTACCGCTCACATCTCAGCATCGACCTGCTGAAATCGACCAGTAATCTCTGCTATGTGATGGAAGACAGAAGAAGAGGCAAGAACAATTCCCAGTTGGTAAATAGCGCCAACCTGCTCAGCAGCAAAGAGATGCTCCTCAACGAGCATTCTATCCAAAGTTATGCTAACTGTTCGATGGCAGATGTTTTGAGTATGAGCAACCAGCGGACATCTTTGACGCTTACCCTCATGGCTATGATTTGGGCAATTGCATCGCTATACTATCATCGCAGAAAACAACCCTGGAATCATGAGGCCGATATGTTCGGCACCATGTGCTATTCTCAAGACGAGGATTCCTTCTACAATCAGGAAAACAGACAAGCCATCAAGTTTACTCCGATGCAGCACCAGCTGATGCAACTCTTCTTCAACAATACGCATCATCAACTCTCCAAACAGGAGATTTGTGATGCTCTTTGGCCCAAGAAACCGGATGCCAGCGAAACGCTCTATACCTTGATTCGCCGTATCAAACCGGTGATTGAGCAGAATAGCAACCTCATGATTGAATCGGAAAGAGGCAAGTCTTATCGACTGATTATCAGATAAGTTCAGAAATGTCAGCCAAATGTCATACTTGTTATTTGGCTGTTTCCCATCTTCTTCATACCTTTGCTGCTAAAATATAAAAGTGGCAAAGATATGAAGAAGATTTTTTTGATAGCAGTTGTCTTGCTGATGATGATAAACTTCATCATCAACTATCATCATGAGGTTACGAAAGAGCAGCATACACCGATAGCGGATTTCAAGACCAAGGTAGAGATGGCGCCCATGAAGGAATACAATGATCCGGACTTCGGCTACGTTGTCAAGTATCCTTGCTTCTTCCAACAGGAGGATACTTCGGTATCGGGATACCAGGGCTATGCCCGCTTCTCATTCACCAATCATGCCAACATCATCCTGGAGAGTTACGTTACCCCCAACTATAGCAACACCCTCCAGGCTTGTGCCGATTCTCTAGCCCAGAAGCTTCATTCGGAGAGGACGATGCAGGCTTCGAATAAGGCATTCATCCTCTCCGGTCCTGTCTATGAAAACGGAGTAAGAGTAGATGGCTACAGTCATTACGATAAATTCATCAAGAGTGGCAGAATACTCTTCGTCTATTCCCTCACCTATCCCGACAGTTACAAGCCAGCCATGCCCCGACTATTCAAACTCATAGACGACTGGAGGGTTTTAGGGGCATATTAATCAGACTTGAAGACATCCTCACGAGCCTCTTGGGATTGTATAAAAACAGCTTTCAAAGAAGATAAAAGCGCTTGATTATTTGCATATATCAAATATTAATTGTAAATTTGCGGTGGAAATATAAACATCGAAGATTATGGCACTTAAGTTATATCCATTAGGCATACAGACTTTCGAGCGAATCCGCAAGGAAAACAAGCTCTATATCGACAAGACGGAATACGTTTACCGCCTGACGCACACCAGCGGTACCTATTTCTTCTTGGGACGTCCACGCCGCTTTGGAAAATCCCTGTTTCTCACCACCCTCCAAAGTTACTTTGAAGGCAAGAAAGACTTATTCAATGGTCTTGCCATCGAAAAGCTGGAAAAAGAGTGGACAGAATATCCTGTGCTCCACTTTGATTTGAGCGGAGGCAAACACATGAATAAAGAACAGCTGGAGAGATATCTCGCATTCATACTGGAAACAGAAGAAAAGAAATGGGGTATCACACAGCCACAAATTGATGCCAATAACCGATTGACAGAACTGATCAATACTGCATACGAGAAATCCGGAAAACAGGTAGTCGTACTTATTGATGAATATGATGCGCCCATGCTGGATGTGGCTCACGAGCAAGAGCAGTTGGATACCTTGCGCAATATCATGCGCAACTTTTTCAGTCCTTTGAAATACAGCGAAGCTAAACTACGCTTTGTCTTCCTGACAGGCATCACCAAGTTCTCGCAAATCAGCATCTTCAGCGAACTGAACAACATCACCAACATATCCATGAATGATGACTATGCTGGTATCTGTGGCATCACCAAAGAAGAACTTCTGATGCAGATGTCGGAAGATATTGAGGAGCTTGCCCGAAGAAGAAACATAACGAAAGAGCAAGTAATCGACAAGTTGAAAGAGAATTATGACGGCTATCATTTTACAAGATTCTCACCTGATATCTTCAATCCATATAGCCTGCTGAATTGTTTTGCTGAAAACAAGTTCGGATCCTATTGGTTTACTTCCGGCACTCCAACTTATCTCATCAATATGATGCGCAAATATCAGGTAGTTCCTACAGACATCATCACACGAGTGGAGGCTGATGCCAGTGAGTTTGATGCTCCTACGGAGAATATGCCAACCATCATGCCGCTGCTTTACCAAAGTGGATATATCACCATCAAGGAATATCATGAAGACTACAACTATTACGTTCTTGATGTTCCTAACAAGGAGGTGAAAATGGGACTGACCAAGGCACTGATTCCATCATACGTCACACAGAATACGCTTGCAACAACCAATACAGCCCGTCGTATCGCACAGGCATTGGATAAGCAGAATATGGAGGAGGCATTAACCCTACTCCAGACATTCCTGGGAACAGTTCCTTACTGCAACAACGCTCATTATGAGGGACATTACCAGCAGATGCTCTTCATCATATTCTCTCTGCTTACAGACTATCAGGTGGACGTTGAAGTTCATACACCCAACGGCAGAGTTGACATCGTATTGCTCACCCATACAGACCTTTTCCTGTTGGAGATTAAGTTAGACAAGAGTGCGAAGTCTGCAATGCAGCAAATCAACCTGAAGAACTATCACAAACGATTTGCGCTAAGCGGCAAGCCAATAACCAAGGTCGGCATCAACTTCGACAGTAAAACTGGGAATATCGAAAATTGGATAATCGAAAAAGCATAAGATAAAAATATCTGTCTGCGACATCATAGAGGAAGGTATGGTCTATGCATAGATAAGACAGCTTTCTGATACATCTAAAAAGCAAAAAAGAAAAGTTTATTATGTCAATTTTCAGTCGCCTCTTTGGAAGGAAGAACAATCTCACCGTAAGTTCTGACATCAAGAAGAAAGATGCCAGAAGCAGAAATATAGCCTTCGTGGATACCGAAGTGGGACTGAAAGACCATAAAATACACGACATCGGAGCATTGCGTTATGACGGAGCCAACTTTCACCAAGCATCGCAGACGGCACTGAACAAGTTCCTGCAAGAAGGAAAGATTGACTATATCTGCGGACATAACCTCATTCATCACGATGCCCGCTATCTCCAACTCAACGGCATACTGATAGATACCCTCTATCTCTCCCCACTCCTCTTCCCCAAGCGCCCTTACCATCATCTGGTAAAGGACGACAAACTGATGAGCGAGCAGATGAATAATCCAGTCAATGACTGCGAGAAAGCCAAGGAGCTTTTGATGGATGAAATCGCTGCATGGAATCAATTATCAGAAAGAAAGAGGAAAATCTTCACCTTGCTGCTACAGCATGAAGAGGAATTCAGAGGATTCCTGATGTATGTGGGAGCCATCGACACGGATTATACTATATCAGCTAACGCTATATCAGCTGATACCATATCTAATCATGCAATCATAGAAGTTTCAGAATTCATTCTTTCGGAATACAAGAATCATATTTGCGCCCATGCCGACATTCCGGCTCTTGCAGCCCAGTCGCCTTGCGGCTTGGCATACGCCTTGGCTCTCATAGGCACAGACGATTACCAATCTGTAACCCCAGGTTGGGTACTCTTCCATTATCCCGAAGTAGAACATATCATCTATATGCTCTGCCATACCCAATGCACCGATGGCTGCGAGTATTGCAACCGCATGCTCGACATTCATCACAACCTGAAACAGCTCTTCGGCTATGATGCCTTCCGTACCTATGACGGCGAACCACTGCAGGAACAGGCATCGCAGGCAGCAGTGGATGGTAAGTCATTATTGGCGATATTTCCTACGGGTGGCGGCAAGTCGCTCACCTTCCAGTTGCCAGCCCTGAT
>OKVK01001370.1_pt1 | contig 12729 bp, 19 predicted proteins | sample 1604771 | NCBI WGS metagenome assembly OKVK01 (sample SAMN01760906, study PRJEB22395) | human gut metagenome | reverse complement strand
CCGCATCCGCTACAATGCTCAGCGGCACACCATCGATATTTCGCCCCGCGCATGGCAGGCCATTCAGGCCGGGGCCATCAGCGAGAACCTGCTGACCAAGATTCTCCGCTTCGCCGACCAGGATCAGGTGCGCTCCTACGCTACGCCACGCGCCAGAAACACGCTGTCTGCCGGGAAGCAGGCCAGAATCCGCGCAATGCGCGCTTCCGGCTACACAACCAGCCAGATCGCCGAGGCGCTGGGCGTGTCCGCCTCTACCGTGTCCAGATACATCGCCGGAAAGGAGTGAACGGAATGAACCAAAACGGCAAATGCGCCCTTACAACCTTCGACAATCCCTACAATCCGTTCACGCAATTCAGCAAGTGGTTCCTGTTTGACACGGAAAAGGGGTACAATTCCTGCGCTTACCTGGGCCGTATCGCCCGTACAAGCGAGGAATTCACCGAGGAAGAGAATGAGCGCGAAATCGAGCGCGCTATTGATGAGATCATTCGGTATGATTTCATGAACATCTACAAAAAAATATATCATACGGGTAAATGAGGGCTATATATTCCGCTATACCATAGGGAGGGGGTCGCGAAAAACACACCCCCTCCCTGCATCGCCGGCCTCCTTGGATTTTCCCCGGGGGGAATTTTGGCTGGAAGTTGATAGCCTACGGCGATGATTCTGGGGTTTAGAGGGGCTTGCGGATACCGTTTCTTTGGATTGCTTTTGGGTTTTTTCTTCATTTTTCTCCTTTCAGCGATTGAATGAAAGCGGCACGCAAGTTCTTCTAAACCCCAGAAAAGTAAAGAGAAGGGAGGTTGAGGTGGCATGAGACGAGCGAAAAACGAACCAGCGGCTGAGAAACGTCTTATCGGGCGACCGGCGTTGACGCCCGAAGCACGGGAAGGACAGCTGATTGCATTGGCGACAGACCTGGCAGAGCAGAGACTGCGGAATGGCACAGCGACCTCCCAGGAGGTAGTGCATTTTCTTCGGCTGGGCTCCATGCGGGAGCGCTTGGAACGCGAACGTCTGGAGAACGAAAACATTCTGCTGCGGGCAAAAACGGAAGCGATTGAAGCGCAGGCGAAGAGTGAGGAACTATATTTGAACGCCATCAAGGCAATGAAGCGCTACAGCGGAAGCAACGAGCTGGAGGACGAAGCGGATGACGACGATGACGAGCCCGAGTATTAGGACATATTCTGATCTCATTCGGCTTCCGACGTTTATGGAACGGTTTGAGTATCTGAGGCTGAACGGGCAGGTAGGAAGCGAGACATTCGGATTCGACCGATATTTGAACCAGCAGTTTTATCATTCGCGAGAATGGAAAACAGTGCGCGACTATGTAATTACCCGCGACCTTGGGCGCGACCTTGCGAAGGACGGGTATGAGATTCACGGTAAAATTTATATTCACCACATGAACCCGATAACACAAACGGATATCGTTCGTTCGCGTGCGAGTATGGTTGACCCGGAGTTTCTGATCTGTGTTTCGCATAACACGCATAACGCGATCCATTACGGGGACGCATCGCTTCTGGTGACGGAGCCGATTGAGCGAAAACCCGGAGATACAAATTTATGGAGCTGAACGGAGGAGAAAAATGATCGGCTGGTTTGAATACATTGATTCCTGGCCCAAGGTGAAGCGCGCCGCCAGGACAACCGTCAGCAAGGACGGCGGCGGAGCTTACCCGACGGACGCCTGGAAGAAAACCATTCTTCTGGCAGAGCATAGCCCGATTCGAAGGATCAGGGTTTCGTGGCAATGGGTCAGGCTGAAGAGCTGGGTGTCCGTCCATTTTGTGCGGCATAAGAATGGCATCGAGCATTGGGTTTCCACACAGAGAGCGGACAGAACCGGCGTTGACCGGGACAAGAGCCCGCAGGACACGCCGGTGATGCACGAGTGCGAAGCAAATGCGCAGGCGCTTATCTTTATCAGCCGCAGGCGATTGTGCCGGCAGGCGTCGCCCGAGACCCGCGCCGCGTGGCAGGAAGTGAAAGCAAAGGTGACGGAGGCCGATCCCGTGCTTGGTTCCGTGATGGTGCCCGAGTGCATCTACCGGGGCTTCTGTCCCGAATTTCATTCCTGCGGTTATGCCGACACGGAGGAATTCGCGAAAGCGCTTGCAGAATACAGGCGCAGGGAGGGACAGAGATGAGCAGCATTCTCACATCCATCAAGAAATCGATTGGCATTGTCGAAAGCGATGAGAACTTTGACCAAGACATTCAGATGCACATCAACACCTATCTTTCCGTGCTGTGTCAGCTTGGTGTCGGACCGAAAGAAGGTTTTTCCATCCGGGACAAATCGGCTACGTGGGAGGACTTTCTTGGGGAGGGTACGTCGAACCTGGATGCGGTTCAGACCTACGTGTACATTAAGGTGCGTCTGGTGTTCGACCCGCCCGCATCGTCGGCTGTTATCGACAGCATGACAAGAACGGCAAACGAATTGGAATGGCGATTGAATGAAGCGGCAGACAAAAGCGGAACCTTGTGACTTCCAACCATCGTGAAATTTTGTAACAATAAGTTAATGATTTACACGGCCCGATGTGATATAATAGAAAAAAACTAAGGGGGCAAGTGTAAATGAAAAAAACTTTCGCAGTGCTACTGGCGATGGTTCTTACGATTCTGCTGTTAGCGACAGCATCTATGGCTGAGGACAATGATGCTATTGCGCAAGGTCTAGCGGCGAATGAAAATTTGACCATTGAAAATTGTGATGAACTGGCTGAGTTATTCGCTTTGAAAAACGAATTTGATGAAAGTATCGCGGCCTTTGCTGAAAAATACGCGGGGCGTGTGATTGAATTTGATGGGAACATTGGATATATATCCAATCATGGTACCTATAAGACCCGCTACGACATACTCGTCTATGCCGGTGATTACAGTGAAACATCTGTAAGCGGACCCAACTTCCAGTTTGTAGACGTAGGTATTCGCGATTTAGGAATAAGCGGTTTGTTTCTACCCGATTTTGTTCACGCTGGCGCGAACATTCATGTGACCGCGAAGGTGCAGGAATTTAAGGAAAAACAAGGCTTATTCATTCTTGACCCGGTTCTGATTGAAGCCCGATAATTGGCAACGTTAACAGACCTCGCTGAAAGATGCGAGGTCTTTTTTTTATTCTCTGAGCAAGAAGGGAGGAACAGATATGGAAGCGAGCCTGGAGCACCATGGGATTCTTGGCATGAAGTGGGGAGTCCGCCGGACGCCGGAAGAACTGGGCCACGCGCCCAAGGGGAAACGGGATCAAAAAGCGAACGCCGAAAAAGCGCAAGCCAAAAAGGAAAAAACCAAAACGCCAGGCAAATCCAAGAAGCAGACTTCTGCGATGAGCGATGAAGAGCTGCAAAAGCGGATTACCCGGATGAATATGGAGGAGCAATACGAAAACCTTGTGGCCCGCCAGAAGCAGCGCGGCACGGGAACGGTAAAAAAGCTGCTTGCGGAAGCCGCCGAGAACCTGGGGCGTCGAGCATTGGGGCTTGGCGTGGACATGGTGATTGACAAAATCAAAGAAAGCCAAAAAAAGGACTCCCCCAAATTTGACCCTCGGGACTGGAAAGATGTTGACGTAGACAAGATGGATCTGGATACGGTTCAAAAAATGTCCAAATGGTACTCAAACGCGAAGGTGATTGCATCGGCCAGAAAAGACGCGGAAGATAAGAAAGACGGGGAATCGTAATGCTGTCCAACACGGCTGTGCCCGAATACTACGGCCGGTTTCGAGCGGCTGTGATGCGGGGAGAAATCCCCATCAATGCGGAAATCGAGATGGAGATGCACCGAATTGACGCACTGATTGAGAACCCCGGCATATGGTACGACAACAAAGCGATTAACGGCTTTATTGCTTACTGTGAAAACGAGCTGACGCTGACGGACGGTTCGGATGTAAAGCTGCTGGACAGTTTCAAGCTTTGGGCAGAGCAGATTTTCGGCTGGTATTATTACGAAGAACGCGTGATTCCAAAACCGCGGAAGAATGGCACGATTCGCTACGTCCGCCGGAATGTGAAGTAGCGGCTGACGAACAAGCAGTTTTTGATTGTAGCCAGAGGCGCGGCGAAAACGATGTACGCCAGTTTTCTGCAAAGCTACTTTCTGACAATGGACACCAGCACGACGCACCAGATTGCGACTGCGTATACGATGCGGCAGGCGGAGGAAACCCTCTCCCCCATTCGGACGGCTATCGCGCGGGCGCGGGGGCCGCTGTTCAAGTTTCTGACAGAAGGAAGCCTGCAGAACACCACCGGCAGCAAGGCCAACCGCGTAAAGCTGGCCAGTACCAAAAAGGGCATACAAAACTTCTGTACCGACAGCTACATTGAAACCGTACCCATGAGCATCGATAAGCTGCAGTCCCTTCGAACCAAGCTGGCCACCATTGACGAATGGCTATCCTGCGATGTACGGGATAACGTGGTAAACGCCATAGAGCAGGGATCATCCAAAATTGACGATTACCTGATTGTGGCAATCAGCTCCGAAGGGACAATCCGAAATGCCATCGGCGACACCATGAAAATGGAGCTGATGAAGATATTGCGCGGCGAGCTGATTCAGCCATGGGTAAGCATCTGGTATTACAGGCTTGATTCCATCGACGAGGTGAAGAAGCCCGAAATGTGGCTGAAGGCGAACCCGAATCTCGGAAAGACCGTTTCCTACGACACGTATCAGCGCGACGCAGACAAAATTGAAAAATCGCCTGCGGATAAAAACGAGATTCTGGCGAAGCGATTCGGCATTCCCAGAGAGGGGCTTTCGTATTACTTCACCTATGAGGAAATACAGAAGCACCCGAAGCACAGCTATTGGCAGATGCCCTGTGCGCTGGGAGCGGATCTATCGCAGGGAAACGATTTCTGCGCGTTCACCTTTCTGTTTCCCATGGGAGACGGAAGCTTCGGCGTGAAGACGCGAAACTATATTTCGCAATTGACGCTGGACCGGCTTCCCGCGGCCATGCACAACAAATACGAAGAGTTCATGCGCGAGGGAAGCCTGGTGATTATGGACGGCACCATCCTTGACACAATGGCGGTATACGAGGATCTGGACCAGCATATTTCCGAAATGGAGTATGACGTGCGGTGCTTAGGCTATGACCCGTACAACGCGAAAGAATTCATTGCACGATGGGAATCGGAAAACGGGCCGTTCGGCATTGAAAAAGTGATACAGGGCGCGAAGACGGAATCGGTTCCGCTTGGGGAATTGAAAAAGCTGTCGGAAGAGCGGATGCTTGTGTTTGACGAGGGGCTTATGAGCTACGCCATGGGCAACTGCATTGCCATTGAGGATACCAACGGAAACCGCAAGCTGGTGAAAAAACGCTACGAGCAGAAGATTGACGCGGTTGCGGCCATGATGGACGCCTACATCGCTTACAAGATTAACAGGGAGGCGTTTGATTGAGTTTATATGCAAGCGCTTATCGCGGATCGATCTGGCACCATGGAGTGAAAGGACAAAAATGGGGCGTTCGCCGCACGGCAGAAGAACTTGGGCACAAACCGCCCGAAAAAGATGCTATAATAAAGCAGCCGGAGGTCTACCACAGCCAAAAGGGGTTTGCAGTCGCAGCGGCTAAGCTGGCCCGTTACTGCCTGAACCCGGAGAAAAAGCATTCGAAAGAATTCCTCGATGTGGGGTACACAGAGAACGATTCGAGCAGGTTATTCAAAGACATCGAAAACGAGTTTGACCCGGCAAAGAAGCGCGATGCGCGGAAAGGCCCAAGAGGGGACGAGCAGTTCAGCATTTCGATGAGTTTGGGCGTTACGAAGAAGCGAATGTTTACCACGGCGTGGCAGATAGATAATGGCGAAACCGAACCGAGGCTGATAACGGCTTACAGGGACAGGCGCATAGAGGAGGAGGAATAAAAATGTTTGCGGAATACGATCGCGTTCGAATTAAGGGAAAAAACGTGATCGGGGATATTGTAGACGTACAAACAACCTCAGACGGAACGAAGGTTTACCTAGTGGAAAGCGATCAGGAAGGGCCTTCCGACGATCCGGACGCCTGGAACCTGAGATACCCTATTTTTACATGCACGGAAGACCAGCTTGAACCGATCTGACGGTTCTTTTCCCAAACCGACCGAGTCTTAACAGGCTCGGCTTTTTTTTGTATATTTTTCCGATTTCAGAACATAGGAGGAAACCGACATGCCGCTTTTGGACAAAATGAAACATGTCTGGAATATTTTCAGAAACAAGGATCCTACCGTTTATGCCATGGTCGGCCCGGGCTACAGCGGATGCCGTCCGGACCGGATGCGTTTTACAAGAGGAAACGAACGATCCATTGTGTCCTCCGTTTACAACCGAATTGCCATGGATGCCGCTGCTATGAACGTAAGGCATGTGCGGCTGGATCAAAACGGACGCTTTCTGGAAGAGATGCGATCCGGGCTGAACAACTGCCTGACGCTTGAAGCGAACCTGGACCAGACCGGGCGGGCATTTCTTCAGGATGTAATACTGAGCATGCTGGATGAAGGCTGCGTAGCTGTTGTTCCGGTTGACATTGATACGGATACTGACCCGTCGGAGGGCGGGAGCATCAAAATTTTGACGATGCGGACCGGCAAGATTCTGGACTGGTATCCGGCACACGTGCGGGTGCAGCTGTATAACGACGCATCCGGAAGACAGGAAGAGCTTCTTCTGCCGAAAGCCAATGTCGCGATTATCGAAAACCCGCTTTATGCGGTGATTAACGAGCCGAACTCCACGATGCAGCGGCTGATTCGAAAGCTCAGCCTGCTGGACGTGGTGGATGAAAAGACGAGCAGCGGCAAGCTGGATTTGATTATTCAGCTTCCCTACATCATCAAGACCGAAGCGCGGCGGCAGCAGGCAGAAGCACGGCGGCGGGACATTGAAACACAGCTGGCCGAAGGGAAATACGGCATTGCCTACACGGACGGCACGGAACGGATTACGCAGCTGAACCGGCCCGTGGAAAACAATCTGATGGCACAGATTGAGTACCTGACCAACATGCTCTACAGTCAGCTGGGGCTGACCCAGACCATTCTGGACGGATCGGCAGACGATAAAACGATGCTGAATTATTACAACCGAACAATCGAGCCGATTCTATCAGCCATTACCGATGAAATGAAACGCAAGTTTCTGAGCAAAACCGCCCGGACTCAGCGGCAGACCGTGACCTTCTTCCGTGATCCGTTCAAGCTGGTGCCGGTGAACGACATTGCCGAAATTGCCGACAAATTTACACGGAATGAGATTATGACCTCCAACGAGATTCGGCAGGTCATCGGTATGCAGCCCAGCAGCGACCCGAATGCCGATGTTCTGCGCAACAAAAACCTGAGCGCATCGGCAGAGGACACGAACGAAACGACTGCGGAAGACAGCAGTCATCAAGCAGAAAAGGAGACAGATCAAAATGGGGATGAAACCTGATTTCACCGGTTGGGCAACGCGAGCCAACATGCGCTGCTCAGACGGCCGCGTGATTATGAGGGACGCCTTTAAGGACTGCGACGGCAAGCAGGTGCCGCTGGTGTGGAACCATTGCCACAACGACCCGAACAACGTGCTGGGAAAAGCCATCCTGCATAACGAGGAGCAAGGCGTGCGCGCCGAATGCTACTTTAACAACAGCGAAAGCGGACAGACCGCTAAGGAGCTGGTGGAGCACGGCGACATCAACCAGCTTTCGATCCACGCGAACCGGCTTGTGGAAAAGGGCGGCAATGTGCTGCACGGCATCATCCGCGAGGTGAGCCTGGTGCTGGCGGGAGCGAACCCCGGCGCGTTTATCGACTCCGTTATCGCCCATAACGAGGACGGAACGGTGGTTGAGGATCGCGAACAGGGCGTTCTCTTTACCGGCGAGCTGATTGAAGTATGCCATGCGGACGAAGACGGCGAGAACGAGTCGGAAGAAAAAGCGGAACCGAAGAAAGACGCAGCCGGGGAAACCGCCCGCGACATTTTCAACACGCTGACGGACAAACAGCAGGTTGTGGTAATGGCGATGCTGGAGGAAGCCATTAAGGCGCATGACGAGCAGGCTGACGACGAGAGCGACGAAAACGACGATAACGAGGATAACGAGGAGGAAACCGAAATGAAGCACAATGTGTTTGACAAGGGCACCGAAAACCAGGATTCTTTTCTGACCCATGCTGACGGCGTTGCCATTCTGGATATGGCAAAGAGCTACGGCGGCGGTTCCATGAAGGCGGCCATGGAGGCCTACATCGACGAAAACAAGAGCGAGCTGACCCACGCGGCGGCGAGCAACATCGCCAACATTTCCCAGCTGTTTCCCGAGTACAAGGACGTAAAGCCCGGCGCGCCCGAAATGCTGACCAGCGACCAGGGCTGGATTGGCAAAGTGCTGGCGCGGGTGCACAAGAGCCCCATCAGCCGTATCCGTACCCGTCAGGCGGATGTGCGGGACATTACCACCCGCCGGGCGAAGGGCTACACCAAGGGCGCCCAGAAGACGGATGCCGGCACTATTGAGATGCTGAGCCGTACTACCGACCCCGTGACCGTATACATCCGCTCCCGGATCGACCGCGACGACATTGTGGATATTACCGACTTTGGCGTGGTTCAGTACATGTACAACATGGACCGGATGAACCTGAACGAGGAGCTGGCGCGCCAGATTGTGATCGGCGACGGCCGCAGCGGCGACGGCGCGATTGACGCTACCAAGATCCGCCCCATCTGGAAGGACAGCGATGTGTACTGCATTCACACCGAGGTGGACGTGGACGCCATGCGCACCGAAATGAACGGCACCAACGCTGCCGCCAACTTCGGCGAGAACTACGTTTACGCCGAGGCCGTGATCCAGAGCCTGCTGTACGCCCGGGAAAAGTACAAGGGTTCCGGCAACCCCGACTTCATCTGCACGCCTCATCTGGTGAACGTGATGCTGCTGGCCCGCGACCTGAACGGCCGCCGCATTTACGACAACGTGAACGAGCTGAAGGCTGCGCTGAACGTGAACGAGATTATTACCGCCGAGCAGTTTGAGGGCCAGACCCGGACGGTGACCAAGAAGGAACCGGCTTCCAGCGGCAGCGGCACGCAGGATGTACAGCACACCATGAAGCTGCTGGGCCTGATGGTGAACTTTGCCGACTACGACCTTGGCGCTACCAAGGGCGGCGAGATTACCCACTTCACCGACTTTGACCTGAACTTCAACCAGGAAGTCAGCCTGCTGGAGACCCGCTGCTCCGGCGCGCTGACCCGTCCCTATTCCGCCATCGCGCTGGAAGAGGACGTTACCGTTTCCGGCTGACAGGAGTCAAAATGGCAAAGTTTTACGGACAGGTAGGCTTTGCCGAAACAACGGAAACAAGGCCGGGTATTTGGGAAGAAACATTCACGGAGTGCGACCACTACGGGGACGTTCTTCCCAATATCCGGAAGCTTGAGCCGGGGCAAAGCATTAACGACAACGTTGTGCTGAACAACAAACTGAGCATCGTATCAGACCCCTATGCGCAGGAGCATTTTTTCAGCATACGGTACGTGCGCTGGCTGGGAACGCTTTGGAAGGTGACGAACGTGGAGGTATCAAGCCCGCGGCTGATCCTGACGATCGGAGGAGTATACAATGGACAGGCGGCTGAGCCTTGACCAGACACTGCGCTCCTTGACGGACAATGTTTACTTTCAGCCGCCGGAAAACCTGAAGCTGCGGTACCCATGCATTTTATACGAGCTGGAAAACATGAAAGCTACGCATGCCAACAACAGCCCTTATGCCGTGCATTACCGCTACAGCCTGACGGTGATTGACCGGGACCCGGAAAGCGCCATTGCCGGAAAAATAGCGCAGCTGCCGATGTGCCGCCACGAGCGGCATTTTGTGAACGACAACCTTCACCATGACGTATTCACAATTTACTAACCCCTTGACATATTTCGAAGGAGGAACATGAAAATGGCTGGTAAGAACAAAATTTCCTGGGATGCGATGGACGACCGTCTGTACGAGCTTGGCGTATCCAAGGGCGTGGTGTATCGCCAGGACGATAGCGGCGCCTACAACCGGGCGGAGGCCTGGAATGGTCTGATCAACGTCAGCGAGCAGCCTTCCGGTGCGGACAACAACAAATTTTATGCCGACAACATGGAGTACGCCGCGCTGCGCGCCGCCGAGACCTACGGCTGCAGTGTGGAGGCGTACACTTACCCCGATCTGTTTGCCGAGTGCGACGGCGCTAAGGCGATTGTTCCCGGTGTTTATGCCGGGCAGCAGAAGCGGGAGACCTTCGGCCTGTGCTACCGCACGGAAATCGGCAGCGCCGCCAAGGGCCTGGAAGCCGGATACAAGCTGCACCTGGCTTACGGTCTGACCGCGTCCCCCAGCGAGCAGAGCCACGACAGCATCAACGACAGCCCGGACGCTGTTACCATGAGCTGGGACATGGAAGCGACCCCTGTGCCTGTGACCGGCTTTAAGCCTACCGCCTGCCTGACCATCAGCAGCCTGGACCACACCGCGGATAAAATGGCCGCGCTGGAGGCTGTGCTGTACGGCTCCGAGACTGCCGACTCCAAGCTGCCGCTTCCCGATGAAGTGGCGGAGCTGATGAAGGTTGCTGCATAAGCAGCCAAACGGTATTCCGCAACCAATGCGAAGGGCCGCATCGAGCGGCGGGATGAATATTTTTGGGGAGCGTTGGCGGGGACGCTCCTTTTTTTTCTGACGAATGAAAGGAGAAAAAAATGCTGAAAAAGACCATTACCTATACGGACTACGACAACAACGAAAGAACCGAGGATTTTTACTTCAACCTTTCCCGGGCCGAAGTGATGGAGCTGGAATTCGGCTATACCGGCGGCATGACCAAGCTGATTGAGCAGATGGTGAACACCCAGGATACCGCGCGCATCATGGAAATGTTCAAGAAAATCATCATGGCATCCTACGGTGAAAAATCGCTGGACGGCAAAAAATTCATCAAGAGCCCGGAGCTGGCGCTGGCCTTTACCCAGACCGAAGCCTATTCCGAATTGTTTATGGAGCTATTGCAGGACCCCAAGCGCTTTGCGGAATTTATTGCGGCGGTTATTCCGTCCGCCCATATGGACGCAGGCGCTATTGAGGCGGCCGCGAAGCTGTAAATACAGAAAGGAGGGAGCGAATGCTGCAGGTGACCATTCCCGCGACGGAGTTTTTTGATGAAAAAACCGGCGAATTCCGCTCGACAAAAGAGACGACATTGCAGCTTGAGCATTCGCTCCTCTCGCTTTCCAAGTGGGAATCAAAATGGCAGAAGCCCTTTTTGGGCAAGGATGAAAAAACCGTGGAGGAGTGCCGAGATTACGTCCGCTGCATGACGGTGACCCAGAATGTGAACCCTGCCGTTTACCAGTTTTTGACAGACGAAAACTTCAGAGCGATTAACGCCTATATAGAGAACCCCATGACGGCAACGACCTTTAACGAGCGGGAAAACCGGAAATTTAACCGGGATATTATTACCGCCGAAATTATTTACTACTGGATGGTAGCGCTGAACATTCCCTTTGAATGCCAGCGCTGGCACCTGAACCGGCTGATTACGCTGGTGCGGGTTTGCAACATCAAGAACACCCCGCCCAAAAAGAGCAGCAAGCGGGACTTGGCAGAGCGCAACCGGCTGCTGAACGCCAAGCGGAGAAGCGCGCTGCACACGACCGGCTAAGAGAGGAGGCGGCAGGGTGCATGATCCGCTTCAAGCACAGCGGGAGCTTTAAGCATACGGAACGTTTTTTGAAGAATGCGAAGGCGCAAACCTATCTGGACATCCTGGAGAAATACGGGGAAGCCGGAGTGAACGCCCTTGCCGCCGCCACCCCCAATCAGACGGGCACGACCGCCGGAGCCTGGCGGTATGAAATTGCGAGAAGCCGAAACGGCTATTCCATCTACTGGTGCAACGACTATGTGCATAACGGCGTAAACATTGCCCTGATTCTGCAATACGGACACGGAACAGGCACCGGCGGATACGTAAAGGGAATCGATTACATCAATCCGGCCATCCGGCCGATTTTTGACACGATTGCAAACGATGCATGGAAGGAGGTAACGAGCCGATGAGCAGCATTGACAGAAGAATTGTAGAGATGCAATTCGACAACCGGGAATTTGAAAAGCATGTGCAGACCAGCGTAGATTCGCTGGACAAGCTGAAAAAGAGCCTTGATCTGGAGCAATCGGCAAAGAGCTTTTCGGAATTGGACAAGGCGGCCAAGAGTGTAAATCTGAGCGCCCTGACGGAAGCTGCGGAAGCCGTAAGCAAAAAGTTTTCCTTCATCGGCACCGTCTGCGACCAGGTGTTCCGGCGGATTACCGACGCAGTGCTGAATGCCGGGGCGAAGGTAAAGGGGTTTGTGGACGAACTGACGATCAAGCCCGTAGCGACGGGCTTCAGCGAATACGAAACCCAGATTAACGCCATCCAGACGATTCTATCCAACACCCGGGACGAGCTGACCAAGAAGGGACTGGACGATGGGGCCCGTCTGGAGCTGGTGAACGACAAGCTGGACGAGCTGAATTATTACGCCGATAAAACGATTTATAATTTTACGGAGATGACCAAGAACATCGGCACGTTTACGGCGGCAGGCGTTGAGCTGGAAACTGCCGTAGACTCCATTCAGGGTATCGCCAACCTGGCAGCCGTAT
>OKVK01001369.1_pt1 | contig 12731 bp, 10 predicted proteins | sample 1604771 | NCBI WGS metagenome assembly OKVK01 (sample SAMN01760906, study PRJEB22395) | human gut metagenome | reverse complement strand
CTTCTGCGCCGTATTTAATCTCTTTTGCCATAATAATCAGCCTCCAATTTATTTGCTCTTAGTCTTAATTTCTTTTTAGGTTTTGCTTTTACTGAATAATTGCAAGGATGTCGCTCTGCTTTACGATAATATACTCTTCGTCATCCAGCTTTACTTCGGTTCCGGAATATTTGGAATAGATGACCTGATCGCCAACCTTAACTTCCATCTTGACTTCCTTGCCGTCTACAACACCGCCGGGGCCTACTGCTACGACTTCTGCCTGCTGGGGTTTTTCCTTATTCTGACCGGGGAGTACGATACCGGACTTGGTAGTCTCCTCTGCAACTAACTGTTTTAATACGACTCTGTCACCTAACGGTTTCAAATTCATGATAACTGCCTCCTTAATAGCTATTTAAAAATATTATTACTCGTTTTCATTTGTTAGCACTCATTTTTATCGAGTGCTAATTGCTATAGCTTATATTAGTTTTATATGCCCAGTTTTTCAAACGTATTCACAACTGTTTAAAATCTCTATTCTCCTTTTTTCTCTCATTTTCTCATTTTATCTTTCGTTTTTATATAGCATAAGTGAAAATACGATTTAATATTTCGTTTATAATTATAAAAAAGAATCTCGCTTATTTCCTATGAATTAAAAAAACAGCCCGGTGCTATCACCGGACTGTTTCCCATACTTACCTATAAAATTGATTTACTTTATGCTATTTTGGCATCGTCATGGTATTTCTGCCACTTCTTCTTATAAATAAAGTAGCAGGGAATTCCTACGAATACCATTCCACCTAAAATATTACCGATGGTAACGGGAATAAAGTTGTTCAGACTGTGAAGTATCGTCAGTCCCTGAATCTGCTCTGCCGTCAATCCGTATGCTTCCTGTGCTTTCGCCACGTAAACAGGATTCTGCGCAGCCATCATGCCAACAGGAATGTAGAACATATTTGCAACGCAGTGTTCGAAGCCGCCGACCACAAACGCCATGATCGGGAAGAAGATCGCCCAGACCTTACCTACGATATCCGTAGCTGCCACTGCCATCAGAATAGCAATACATACCAAAATATTACACAGAATGCCTGAGGTGATTCCCTTCAGGGGAGAAATGCCCACTTTGCCGACTGCCACCTTGATGGCATAGGCACCCAGCAGCCCTCCGGTGTAATCCAGATTACCGGAAAAGTAGATCAGGGTATCAATGATCAGGGCGCCGATCAGATTGCTGAAGTACACCACGATCAGGTTGCGGATACATTCGAACCACGTTACCTTTTTGCCAACCACATCCATGACGATCAGGCAGTTACCGGTGAAAAGCTCTCCACCTACAAATACAATGATCATCAGTCCCACGGGGAAGATAATACCTGCCACAAATCGTGCCAGCCCTACATTGTCAATGGCATGTGCCGCGGTGCTGCTGGTGGCTCCGCCCAGCGCGATAAATGCACCCGCCATAATACCTAACAGGATCATCTTGCCTAAAGGAAGATGGGCTTTACCTTCTCCGGCTTTCATGTTGGTATCAATGACTTCTGACGGCGTATTAAAATGCTGTTCCATATAACCCTCATTTCTGCACAGCTCTCATCTGCTGTACTCTCTTAACTCATTTATTCCTTATATTACACTACTTTCATGATAGTAAGCAAGATATTCACTTCATGTATCTGATTATATACATTTCTGTTTTCAAAGTGGAATCTCGTTTACAAAACGGGAAACTCGGATGACTATTGAGCAGCGTCTGATTTTGTCGACAAAGAGTCTTTTTTTGTATTTTTTTTGCCTTTTTTTGCAAAAAAATGCTAGACAAAAGACATAATGTGTACTATACTAAACTTGTTCGGTGAGAGCCGAACCGCTTATATAAGTAGATTTCCGGAAGAATTCCCCTTTTACACAATTAAAGTGGCTGCAGGTTTCCCGCCTGCGGCTGCTTTAGTTGTGTTATAAGATAGTTTTTAAGCTTTGCTTTAAAATTGCAAAAGTTTTTGCAAAAATTTAAAATTTTCACTTGCTAAGTGATAAGTATCTATGCTATAATAGCTTTCGTCAGTGGTTCAGCTGATACAATTTCATAGGGGAATAGTACAGCGGTAGTGCGGCGGTCTCCAAAACCGTTAACGGGGGTTCGATCCCCTCTTCCCCTGCTAAGAAAAGTCGATTTTATCGGCTTTTTTTATTTCTGTTTTAGATACAATTTCACCCCGGCACGACGCGATTCATAGATCTGCGCCATGCCGGGGTGTTGTCTTTACAGCTATATTGTTATATCTCCTCTTTCTCCGAATCCGGTGCGATCACAGATCCGATGGCGGTCGCGTAATCAGAGTACTCCGGAATGCTGATCTTCACATCCCACAGGCTCTTGAAATCCTCGATGATCTGGCGGCACTCGAAGAATTTAGTCAGTCCGCCGATCAGGATATACTCTTTGATGCCGGTGCTCATAGATGCCAGGATTCCTGCCTGGCAGATATTCTCGATCACCATATGTACAATACCTGCCGCGATATCCTCCGGTTTGGACTGGGCATCTGCCTTACCAAAATTAGAAGCCGTCACATCCAGATTCAGGCCCGGCAACTTTTCTTTGGCCAGATCTGCGATCCGCAGGTCTATCTTCGCCACATCACCCTTACGGGACAACGGCACAATTTCATGAATGTCGCCGGTATTCAGCATGATCGAGGACAGTCCACAGATCGTTCCGCCTCCTAAGCCGACACCACCCAGGTGCTTCATCTCCTTCTCCGTCACTTTGACGAAGAAGCTTCCGGTACCCATACTGATGACAATGACTTCCTTTTTATCCGTAAGATAATATCCTCCGGTACCTGTAGCGACGAATTCATCCACTTTATAGGTAGGACGATCATATACCGCTTTCTCCACATATTTGCTTCCCACACCGGTGATATAGACTCCTTCCACATCAGCCAGTTCCAGATTATTCTCATACAGATATCTTCCGAATGCACCATAGAGAGATGCCACCTGGCTATCTGCCTTGACCGCCATGGGCGGAAGCATATGTTCTCCTTCAAAAGCTACGATTTTTGTCGTACTGCTACCGATATCGATTCCTATTTTGACAGGCATGTTTTCAACCTCCTCATATCACTTAACTGTTCATCGTCTCATTTCCAGATACATTTCCACAGTTCGAGACCGTCAGCCAAACACTTTATCCACAGCATCCTGTACAGAACTGACGCCAATGACCCGGATCTTACTTCCTTTTTTACACTCTTCCAACGAGACAAGCGGCACCACACATTCTTCGAAGCCCAGCTTCTCTGCCTCTGCCACGCGTTGTTTTGCCATGCTGACTGCCCGGACCTCGCCGCTTAATCCCACTTCACCGAAAGCGACCAGTTTCGGATTCAGTGCCTTATTCCGGAAGCTGGACAGAATCGCCAGCACGATTCCCAGATCGATCGCCGGTTCCTGGATCTTGATACCTCCGGTGATATTCACGTAGGCATCACAGGAAGATAATTGCACTCCGGAACGTTTCTCCAGCACTGCCATCAGGAGATTTACACGGTTGAAATCCGTACCGGTGGTCTGTCTTCTGGGAATTCCGAAATTGCTGTGGCACACCAGCGCCTGCAGTTCGATCAGAAGCGGCCTGGTGCCCTCCATAGTACATGCCACCACAGAGCCACTGGCATTCTCCGGCCGTCCGTTCAACATATATTCCGAAGGGTTCTTCACCTCCGCGAGTCCCGTCTCCCGCATCTCGAAAACACCGATCTCGTTCGTGGACCCGAAACGGTTCTTCACCCCACGCAGGATACGGTAGGAAGCATGTCTGTCCCCTTCAAAATAAAGTACCGTGTCCACCATATGTTCCAACACTCTGGGTCCCGCTACGGTTCCTTCTTTTGTTACATGTCCCACAATAAAAATAGAAATCCCCAATCCTTTTGCCAGTTGCAACAGGATGCCTGTGGATTCCCGCACCTGTGATACGCTTCCCGGTGCTGCAGATACATTTTCATTATACATGGTCTGAATAGAATCTATGATCACGACCTCCGGCTTGCTCCTGCGGATCACTTCGCCGATGATGTCCAGATTCGTCTCACACAGCAGGAGCATATGTTCCGAAAATGTGCCAAGCCTGTCCGCCCGCATCTTGATCTGTACCTTGGATTCCTCTCCGGAGATATACAATACCTTATGTCCGGCCTCTGACAGATTGTGACACACCTGAAGCAGCAGGGTAGATTTACCGATCCCCGGATCGCCTCCTACCAGAGTCAGGGAACCCTGTACGATTCCGCCACCGAGCACCCGGTCCAGTTCTTTTATACCGGTGAGTGTCTTGTTCTCCTCACGGATCGCGATTTCAGATAATACACAGGGTTCGGAAGCCTCTCTGCGCTCTCTTCTGCTCCCGGTGCCGGTGTTTTTCAATACCGTTTTATCTATCGTCTCTTCCACGAAAGTGTTCCACTCTCTGCAGCCGGGGCATTGTCCCAGCCATTTCGTGGATTCATAGCCACAGTTCTGACAGAAAAAAACGGTGGCTGTCTTACCTTTTGCCATGCTCTCTCCTCAATCGTTATAAAAAAGAGCCCAGACACGAAGTACTACAATATCCTCCGTGTCTGGACTCCTTTGCAGTGCGCCTTTACGCCTCTACGATCTTCACAGGTACTTCCCCTGCTGCTTCCAGTTCTACACTCAGGCTCAGCTTGCCGCCAAGTCCGGTCTTCATGGTTCCTACGTTCTTACCGTCAATAAATACTTCGTACTCGGTGTCGTCCTTTAATCCTACTGTGATCTGAGAATCTTCATCACCTTCTACGATGAATTCTACACTGTTATCGGACTCTTTGAACTCCAACACACTGGTTCCGGGAACAGATTCATATAAAAACATACCGTTCTTCTCCAGCTTTGTCATCTCATTGTAGGTCTTAACCTTCAGCAGATCCCCTGCATGCTCATAATCTTCTACCTTTGCCTTCTTGGCCAACTTATGATTACCAAAGCTGATAGATCCGTCTGCTTCACTGCGAAGTATTTCTTCCACTACTGCCATCTGTCTGTCCTCCTGAAAGTAACTGCATCCGCAACACTTCTTTATCTTTCGTCCTTTGCGAATGGGGTTTGAATAGTTACAGTATAATATATCTCACCCTGTTTTTCTACAAAAAAATTTTTAAATTTTGTAACTATTCAGAGTCATTTAAATATCATTGAATATTCGTCGAATGCTTGCATTCGTAAGAATATTTCATGATATTTATAAGACGAAGTAACCTCAATGAGCAAAAGGAAAGCTCTGCAAGAGCGATTTTGCGAATTGAGTGACTGAATAGTTACAAATGCTTAATTCTTAACCGTAAATACGACTTTACCATTCTTAAATCCTGCAGAAACCTTATCTCCCGGCACCACCTTTTTCAGCAGTATCTCTTCTGCCAGAGCATCCTCTACCACTGACTGGATCGCACGCTTTAAGGGTCTCGCTCCCATCTTATTGTCAGCATATTTTTTCACCAAATGCTCCTTCAGTGCTGCAGTGATCGTCAGATGGATGCCCAGCTGGTCCTCGCATCTCTTATACAGATTGGATGCCAGCAGATTTACGATCTCTTTCATATTCTCATTGTTCAGCTGGTGGAACACGATAATGTCATCGATACGGTTGATGAATTCCGGCTTGAAGCTGCGCTTTACCTCTTCCATGACATTGGATTTCATTTTCTCATAATCCTTCGTCTCGCTCTTCTCCGTTGCGAAGCCGAGATTCTTGGGATCTACAATCCGCTGTGCTCCGGCGTTGGATGTCATGATCAGCACCGTATTCTTGAAGCTGACCTTTCTGCCCTTGGAATCCGTAATATGACCGTCATCCAGCACCTGCAAAAGTACGTTGAACACATCCGGATGAGCCTTTTCGATCTCATCAAACAGAACGACAGAATAAGGATTCCTGCGGACCTTCTCGCTCAACTGGCCACCTTCTTCAAATCCCACATATCCGGGCGGGGAACCGATCATCTTGGATACCGAATGACCTTCCATATACTCCGACATATCCACACGGATCATGGCATCTTCCGAGCCGAACATAGCCTCTGCAAGCGCCTTGGATAATTCCGTCTTGCCGACGCCGGTAGGTCCTAAGAACAGGAAAGAACCGATGGGACGGTTCGGATCCTTCAGTCCCACACGGCCTCTGCGGATGGCTTTGGCCACGGCGGTAACTGCCTCTTCCTGACCAATCACACGCTTATGCAATGTCTTCTCCAGCTTCAGAAGTCTCTCGCTTTCCTTCTCTGCCAGCTTCTGCACCGGGATTTTGGTCCACTGGGCCACCACCTCGGCGATCTCATTTTCACCGATGCTTAAAGTATTTTCCTCTTCCCTTTTTTCACGCTTTTTCAGCAAACGCTCCTGCTTCTTTACCAGAGCATCCTGTTTCTTCTTGATCTCTGCCATCTGGGCAAAAGCTTCCACGCGGATAGCCTTCTCCATCTCCCAGTCCAGCTCCCGGATCTTATCCGAGATCTCCTTTGCCTTATCCGGTGCATCCATTGCATGCAGTCTGGCACTGGCCGCTGCCTCATCGATCAGGTCAATCGCCTTGTCGGGCAGATTCCTATCATTGATATAACGACTGGACAGTCTCACTGCCGCCTCCACCGCTTCCGGTGTAATGGTCACATGGTGATGTGCTTCGTACTTCCCCTTGATACCCTCCAGGATGCGGACAGCCTCTTCCTCTGTGGGTTCTTCCACCGTAACCGGCTGGAATCTCCGCTCCAGTGCAGCATCCTTCTCAATATACTTGCGATACTCCGCGATCGTGGTCGCACCGATCAGTTGGATCTCTCCGCGGGCCAGAGACGGTTTCATGATATTGGACGCATCAATAGCCCCCTCGGCACCTCCGGCACCGATGATCGTATGCAGTTCATCCAAAAACAGGATGATATTTCCATCATCCGTGACTTCTTTTATTACCTTTTTGATCCGTTCCTCGAATTCGCCACGATACTTACTGCCAGCTACCATCCCCGACAGATCAAGCGTCAACAATCTCTTGTTCTGCACCGTAAAAGGTACATCTCCCGCCACGATCCGGGCTGCCAGTCCTTCCACCACGGCGGTCTTGCCAACACCGGGTTCCCCGACCAGGCAGGGATTGTTCTTCGTCCGTCGGCTCAGGATCTGGATCACTCTGCGGATTTCTTCATCTCTTCCGACTACCGGATCCAGCTTTCCTTCCCTGGCCAGCGCCGTCAGATCCCGGCTGTACTGCTCCAACGTAGACTGTTTCGCCTTACGGTCTCCCTTTTTTCCAAGGTCTTCTTTGTACAGATTGCCGTCCTGTCCGATAGCGATCAAGGTATCCACATAAATTTTCTGTACATTGGCTCCCAATGTGTTCAACAGGCGTACCGCTACGTTTTCCCCCTCTTTGATCAGGGCCAGCAGCAAATGCTCCGTTCCGGTCTGCTTCTGTCCGAAACGTGCGGCCTGACTGTGTGCTTCTTCCAGGATCCGTGCGGCTCTGGGAGAATATCCCTCTCTGTCCTTCACTGCGACACCGTTCTCAAACGCGATCAGATCCCGGATCATATCCATAACCTGCCCGGTCTCCACACCGTTATCAGCCAATACCTTGGCCGCCACACCGGTGTCTTCCTTTAATAATCCTACCAGAATGTGTTCCGTTCCGATGTAACCCTGCTTCAGGCTCCTTGCACATCTGGAAGCCTGCGCCAGCGCATTTTGCGCCTTATCCGTAAACTGTGACTGCATCAATTCAGTCCTCCATACTCTTCATATATTTCATCAATCAGCTCATGAACTTCCTGCCTGGAAATATTCTTGCAGCTGCTCTTAGCCAGTATTACCTGCAATTCCTTCCGCAATTCATCTACCGCATGCATGCGATCCACATCGAGTGCAATTACCGCGCCTTTTCGCCGGTCTACCTTAACATAACCTTCCTGCTTCAGAACCGTATATGCCTTATTTACTGTATGCATATTGATCCCGATCGTATCCGCCAGCTGGCGCACGCTGGGCAGAGAATCTCCTTCATGAAATTGTGACGTGGCAATTCCCATGATGATCTGATTGCGTAATTGCATATAGAGTGCTTCATCACTGTTGAAATCTATCTCTATTATCATCAAACTCGCTCCCTTCCCATGTCACTGATTGTTATATTCCTATTATAACAGTGAACGCAGTACTGTCAACTGTAACCTGGGAAAGTTTATCGTTTTTTAATCAAAAACGGCATCTCACTTGTGCAAGATGCCGTTTGCATTTTATTGATCTTCGTCTCCGTCCCAGTTCAGGAATTCAAATTCAAATTCATCATCATCTGACATGAAGTTTTTGGACTTCCAGCCGGGATTCTGATTGCCTTCACTCTGCGGTACAGGCTTTGTGGGTCTTGCCACCGGTCTGCCGGCCTGCGGCGCGGGTCTTTCGCTCTGCGGTGCCGTGGGTCTGCCTCCCTGAGGTGCAGGTCTTCCCTGTCCGGGTGTCACCGGTCTGCCTCCCTGAGGTGCAGGTCTTCTCTCCTGCGGTGCCGCAGGTCTTACGGTCTGTCCAATGGGTCTCTCGCCCTGAGGTGCGGGTCTGCCATCTGGACGTGTTCCCTGGCCTGTCGGTCTGGATGCCGGTCTTCTCTCGGCTCCCACTTCATGCATTACTTTCTGGCTGCCTTGCGGCCTGCCGCCCTGCGGTCTGCCTCCCTGAGGTGCGGGTCTTCCGTTTTGGGGTCTGCCTCCCTGGGGTCTGTCCACTCTTCTTCTGCGGGCCGTTTCCTCTTCCACGCCGGAGAAATAGGATGCGTCATTCATATCTTTGATTTTGAAGATCAACAGTGTCACCGCTGCTACCGCCGCTACAAGCAGAATCACCAAAATAATGATGACTGCTTTCTGGCTGCTGATCTTTTTCTGATTGGTCTCATACTGTGCATTGATCTCTGTGATCTGGTTCAGGGAATTGAACAGATCTTCAATCTTATATTGCTTCTGCCCTGCCATGTCCAGCAGATACCATGCATCTCCCTGCATCTGAGTATCCCAGTCTTTGGATGTGGTCTGTGTATCTTCCGCAGGCTGCTCGTCTGTGGGTTGTTCCTCTACCGGCTGTTCTTCTACCGGTGCCTGCAGCTCTCCGGATAATGCAACATAATCCGAACGAATGAAGCCTGTCACCTCGACACTGTTGGAAATAAAGCTTATCTGATACCATGTCTTTCCATCGGTTCCTGTTGCCTGTCCGGTCACAGTCAGTGCCATTCCATTCTCCGCAGTAGTCACGATCTTGCTGGTGGTAGACGCATTGCTGCGCACACGAACAGACTGACCTCCGGTCACGGTCGCACTCAGGGGTTCCACTGCAGTAACCTCCACAGGAGTCTCATTCACAACAGGCGCCGGTGTTGCTGTGGTCGTAGTCGTTGTAGTAGTTGTTGTAGTTGTTGTACCTGAAGAAGACGGCGGGGTAGATCCGTCGGTAATGCTTACCAGATCGGAACGAATATATCCCAGCGTATTCGCATCCACATATACTTCATACCAGGTATAACCGTCTGCTCCCTTGGTCTGACTTTTGATGGAGATTGCCTTATCCTTGGCTGCGCTGCCGATCACTTCACTGGAAGAATCCGCAGTTTTACGGATCTTAGCACTGGATGCTGTTACCTTGGCTGCACTTTCCGCATGGCTGACAATTGCCAGATTCTCACTAAAAAGTCCTGCTCCCAACACAAATACCAGTGCCAGCATTCCCCAGAAAACCTTACATTTACTTATTCTCTGTACTGTCTTTTTCATCTGCAACTCCTTTTGTATCCTGACCTTGTCTTACGCTTCATCGATTGCTTTGCCAATGTCATGACGCATGTATTTATTCTCGAAAGAGATCCATTCCGTTGCCGCATAAGCGTTGGCACGGGCTTCTTTCAGATCTGCTCCCTTCGCCGTCACCCCCAGGACACGACCACCGTTTGTAACGATTCCCTTGTCCGTAAGCTTCGTTCCGGCATGGAAGCAATAATAACCGTCTTTTCCGTCGAAGTTCTCCAGACCGCTTATTACAAATCCCTTCTCATAGGATACGGGATAGCCGTCGCTTGCCAGGACCACACATACCGCAGCATTGTCCTCAAATTGCAGGTCGATCTGATCCAGTGTGCCGTCCACACAGGCTTCCATCACTTCGATAATATCATTTTTCATACGCGGCAGTACCACCTGCGCCTCCGGATCACCGAATCTGGCATTGTATTCTAATACCTTGGGGCCGTTTGGAGTCAGCATCAGTCCGAAGAAAATAACTCCCTTGAAAGGTCTGCCTTCCGCTGCCATGGCATCCACGGTAGCCTGGTAGATGTATTTCTTACTGAATGCATCCACTTCCTCTGTATAGAAGGGGCTGGGAGAAAAGGTTCCCATACCACCGGTGTTCAGCCCCTGATCGCCGTCCTTTGCTCTCTTATGGTCCTGCGCAGAAGTCATGATGCGGATGGTCTTGCCGTCCACAAAAGAAAGTACACTGACTTCTCTGCCTGTCATAAACTCTTCGATGACCATGCGGTTGCCGGCTGCACCGAACTTTTTATCCAGCATGATCTCATCCACGCCTGCCAGCGCTTCTTCTAAAGTATTGCAGATCAATACGCCCTTGCCCAGTGCAAGACCGTCCGCCTTCAGCACGATGGGGAAGCTTGCCTGCTCCTTCAAGTACTTAATAGCCTCCTCCGCGTTATCAAAATTCTCATAAGCTGCGGTGGGAATGTTGTATTTCTTCATGAGATCCTTGGAAAAGGCCTTGCTACCTTCCAGGATCGCTGCATTTTTACGGGGTCCAAAAGCCCGCAGGCCCTCTGCCTCCAGTGCATCCACCAGTCCGCCGACCAGGGGATCATCCATGCCTACGATGGTCAGGTCAATGGCCTGTTCCTTCGCAAATGCCACGATCTTATCAAATTCCATGGCTCCGATGGGAACACATTCTGCGATCTGACCGATCCCGGCATTGCCCGGAGCACAATAGATCTTATCTACTTTAGGACTTTTTGCCACACAGGTTGCAATGGCGTGCTCTCTGCCACCACCGCCTACGATCAATACTTTCATACCCATATCTTCTGCCTTCCTTAATTTTCGCTGTTTGTATGCTTTACTTTTCCGTTCACGACACAGATCCGTCCGTTGGCAATGTCATCCACTGCCTTCGGAAGAAGCAGCCACTCTGCCTGTTCCATCACACGTCTCTGCAACGTCTCCGGAGTGTCGTCGTCCTCCACTGCCACTGCCTTCTGTGCAATGATAGGACCCTCGTCCATGCCTTCATTCACAAAATGTACCGTAGCTCCTGTCACTTTCACACCGCGCTCCAGTGCTTTTTCATGCACATGTAGTCCGTAGTATCCCACACCGCAGAAAGAAGGGATCAGGGACGGGTGGATATTGATGATCCGGTTGCTGTATTCATGTACCATTGCCTCCGGAATCTTCACCAGGAATCCTGCCAGTACGATTAAGTCCGGAGCAAACTCCTTCACCTTTGCAAGCAGTGCCTCATTAAATACTTCTCTGCTCTCATAATCCTTCGGAGACACACAGACTGCGGGAATCCCGGCATTCTGTGCTCTCTCTAAGCTCTTTACCGTCTTGTTATTGCTGATGACACCCACGATCTGTGCATTTTTAACCTTACCTGCTGCAATAGCATCAATGATGGCCTGTAAATTCGTGCCGCCGCCGGATACCAGTACGACTACTCTTAACATATGGTCACACCCTTTTCACCGGCCTCACAGGTACCTACCACATAAGCAGTCTCGCCTGCTGCCTTCAGAGCTTCCATAGTCTTATCCACATCTGCGGGATCCAGTGCCAGTACCATGCCCAGACCCATGTTGTAAGTATTATACATCATCTCGTCTGTGATATTGCCTTTCTTCTGCATCAGGCGGAAAATAGCAGGCACTTCATAGCTGTCTTTCTTCACGACTGCACGGATGCCGTCGGGAAGCATTCTGGGAATGTTCTCATAGAAACCACCACCGGTGATATGGCTGCAGCCCTTTACCTTAACGCCTGCGTTCTTCACAGACTTCATAGCCTTCACGTAGATTCTGGTAGGAGCAAGCAGTGCCTCACCAAGAGTCTTGCCCAGCTCGTCATAATAGGTATCCAGGCTCTCTTTTGTCATATCGAATACTTTTCTCACCAGAGAAAAACCATTGGAATGTACACCGGAGGAAGCGATGCCCACCAGTACATCACCGGGCTTGATATTCTCACCGGTGATCAGATCTTTACGTTCTACCACGCCTACGGCAAATCCTGCCAGATCATACTCATCCTCGGGCATCAGTCCGGGATGTTCTGCGGTCTCACCGCCTACCAATGCTGCGTCAGACTGCTTACAGCCCTCTGCCACGCCCTTTACGATAGTAGCGATCTTCTCGGGAATATTGCGTCCGCATGCGATATAATCCAGGAAAAATAAAGGTTCGCCGCCTGCACATGCCACATCGTTTACACACATGGCCACACAGTCGATACCGATGGTATCATGCTTGTCCATTAAAAATGCCAGCTTCAGCTTGGTACCTACACCATCGGTGCCGGACAGGAGCACGGGATCCTCCATATCTTTGATGGCACTTAAGGAAAATGCTCCGGAGAAACCACCGATGCCGCCCATTACTTCGG
>OKVK01001367.1_pt1 | contig 12744 bp, 10 predicted proteins | sample 1604771 | NCBI WGS metagenome assembly OKVK01 (sample SAMN01760906, study PRJEB22395) | human gut metagenome | reverse complement strand
GTTATAATGAGAACAGGAAGACTGCTTTTGTACCAAATGAGGAGATACGGCAGGAACTGACGACTGCTGTTGAGAGTAAAAAGTGGAATGAAATGCTGATATTGCAGCTGAATTCGGAAAACTTGTTTCCAAAGAGACAAAAATCGATATTATTGTCACTCCGTTTGTGACCATTTTTGTCGGGGTCGCGCTTTCTATCTGGTGGGCTCCGGCGATCGGTGCGGCAGCGAGTGCAGTCGGTAATGCGATCATGTGGGCAACCGAGCTGCAGCCGTTTTTCATGGGAATCATTGTATCTGTGATCGTCGGGATTGCACTGACACTGCCGATCAGCAGCGCAGCAATCTGTGCAGCACTTGGACTGACCGGATTAGCCGGTGGTGCAGCACTTGCCGGATGCTGTGCGCAGATGGTCGGATTTGCAGTGGCAAGTTTCCGTGAAAATAAATGGGGCGGATTGTTTGCACAGGGAATCGGTACATCCATGCTTCAGATGGGTAATATCGTGAAAAATCCGCGCATCTGGCTGCCGGCGACATTGGCGTCTGCAATCACCGGACCGATCGCAACGTGTCTGTTCCATTTACAGATGAATGGTGCAGCAGTTTCCTCCGGTATGGGAACCTGTGGACTGGTCGGACAGATTGGTGTCTATACCGGATGGATCGCAGATATTGAAGCGGGAAGCAAAGCTGCCATTACACCGATGGACTGGATCGGACTGATTTTCGTAAGCTTTCTTCTGCCGGGCGTTTTATCATGGCTTTTTAGTGTGTTATTCCGTAAGATCGGCTGGATCAAAGAAGGTGATATGAGGCTGGACTTATAAATCCATAAAAGTTTAGAAATAAATCCACCATAATGAGGAAAGTATGGTATACTGTAAACAGTAGTCATTACAGGAATAATATGCATGAAATTGCATTTTACTCCGCAAAACAAGGAGGATTTTTATGGAAAAGCCATTCACCTTAAGTGAGGGCGTTGACAGTTGGAATACGATTATTTTTTTATATAATTCCGCATTGAAGGAAGTACGCACAAAAGTTGAAATCTTAAACGATGAGTTTCAGCAGGTACATCAGTACAACCCAATAGAATATATCAAGTCAAGGATCAAGACGCCTGAGAGTATTGTGAAAAAGTTAAAGCGTTACGGATATGAGTCATCGATCGATAACATGGTCAATTATGTCAATGACATTGCAGGTATCCGTATTGTCTGCTCTTTTACTTCTGATATTTATAAGCTTGCAGAGATGATTGGAAAACAGAATGATCTGACCGTTATTTCCATCAAGGATTATATTAAAAATCCAAAGGAGAGCGGTTATAAAAGTTATCATATGCTTGTGACTGTTCCGATATTTTTATCGGACCGCGTGATCGATACCAAGGTGGAGATACAGATCCGGACGATGGCGATGGATTTCTGGGCAAGCTTAGAGCATAAGATCTATTACAAATTTGAGGGAAATGCACCCGGCTATATCAGCAGGGATCTAAGAGAATGTTCCGATATTGTTTCTATGCTGGATGCAAAGATGCTCCAGCTAAATGAAGCAATTATACAGGCGAAAGAAGCACAGGAGGAGCAGACGGGTGCAGTATAATTATGACTTCGAGATTATGTCGCTCGTCATTTTTGCGGTTATCAGCGGTCATTTCCTGTTGATCAGACAGTTTCCAACGGTTAAGTCAAAAGTATTTGGCAGACTGCTTGGGGTGTGTCTTGGCGAGTGTATCGCAAATATTTTATCATGTATTGGACTGGCAAATGCAGCAATCGTTCCATTAATCTGGAACGAATTGTTTACGTTTGCTTTTTTTGCGTTAGAGGGAGCGGCTTCTTATCTGATGTTCCGCTATATGGAAGAGGTATGCAGCTTTTCCGGAGTAGCAGGTCGAATGATAAAATACATGGGAAAAGTCCCGTTTTTCTTTTTCGAGATCATGCTTTTAGCGACGCCGTGGATGGGCTTTTTCTTTTATTTTAAAGATGGCAGCTATTATCAGGGAAATTTTGCATGGTTTGGCTATGTGTATATTGGATACTATTTTTTTATGAACCTGCTTCTTATATTTTTGGGGAGAGCGCGTATTGAGACGCGGATCAAGGTAATCGTTATCTTATACAGTATTGTGGCAGTTCTTATGGTGGTGCTTCAGTATGAGAGAAAAGAAATGCTGCTTACCAGTGCGGCAAATATGCTGTTTATTCTGATGATCTATATGGCAATGCAGAATCCGTCTGCTTATATTGACAGTGAAACCGGAACCAGTGATGAGCAGGCATTTCTGATCCAGATGAAAAATGTAACGGAGCAATCCGGCAAAAAAGTATTTTTTGTGGTACATATCAGACAGATGCATCATATCGAAATGCTTTTAGGATATGAAAACAGCAGGCGGCTGTTTGCCGAAGTGGGACATTATCTTACCGCACTGTGTGGAAAGTTCTGTGTGTTTCGCAATGCGGAGGATACATTTACCATTCTGCTGGATGAGGGAAAAGAAGAACACATAAAGGGGCAGATCAAAAAAAGATTTGAACAGGATTTTCATGTGTCTGGCAATTCGATTTCTTTAAATGAGATCATGATCACCCTGCATTATCCAAGAGATTTTTGTTCTCTGGCAGAGTACAGGGCACTGTATGGATATTTGCTGGAAGCGGCACAAAATTCAGGGAAACAGATCTTTTTTGAGGTGGATGAAGCCGTAAAAAAAGACTATTACCGAAGAAATAAGGTAGAGCAGGCGGTGGATCGTGCAATTACGGAAAACAGATTTGAAGTATATTATCAGCCGATCTATTCCCTGAAAGAAAAATGTGTTGTATCATTAGAGGCGCTGGTGCGTCTGAAGGATGAAAAACTTGGAGCCATTCCACCGGATGAGTTTATTCCGTTGGCGGAGCAAAACGGAACGATCACACAGATCAGTGAGATCGTACTTGAAGAGTGCTGCCGTTTTCTGGCAAAACATGTACTTCCAAATCCATCGCTTGGGATACGGACGATTCATGTAAATATTGCTGCAGCGCAGTGCCTGAACCGGAATCTGAAAGAAAGCATACTGCCAGTGTTAGAGCGTTATCATGTGCCGACACATATGATCACACTGGAGCTGACAGAGCGGACAGCGATTGAAGCGCCAAAGCTGATGTTATGGCACATGCAGGAGTTTGGCAAAATCGGCATGGGGTTTGCAATGGATGACTATGGAAACGGCAATTCAAACTGTTCTTATCTGATCCGTTTTCCATTTCGGGAAATCAAGATTGATAAAGACATGACCTGGTCCTATTTTGAAAATCCAACTGCAAAAATCGTGATTGAAAATGAAATAAAGACGATACAAAAACTCGGTCTCCCGCTGATCATGGAGGGCGTGGAAAAGAAAGAACAGAGTGATGCCCTAGAGACGCTTGGTGTGGATATGATCCAGGGATATTATTACGGGAAACCGATGCCGGAGACGGAGTGTCTGCGCTATATCAGAAGAATGCATTTTGCCAAAGAGGAATATGGAAAGAGTTGATGGAAAGTTTATGTTAAAAATAGCATTTTGTGATGATGATTTAGAGATATTAAAAGAACTTGGTATCTTATTGGACAAATATAAAAAAGAAAGAGACGAAGACCTTACCTGTACGGTATTTCAGAGTCCCTTAGAGTTACTGGCCGCGATTGAGAAAGGGTTTTCTTTCGATATTTTATTTTTGGACATTTTAATGCCGGGGGAAAACGGAATTGAGACTGCAAAAGAAATCAGACAGTATGATAATAATATGAAAATTATTTTTCTTACCTCATCTCCGGAGTTTGCAGTACAGTCTTATACGGTCGGGGCATATTTTTATCAGTTAAAGCCAGTCTGGGAGGAAAGCTTTTTCCGGCTGATGGATTCCGTGCTTGCAGAGTGCACAAAGACACAGGAAAACAGTCTGATTCTGCGGAGCAAAGAAGGAATTACAAGAATTGACCTTGAAAAGTTAGAATATTGTGAAGTGATAGGACGGACGCTCTTTTTTCATCTCGGAAATGGAAAAGTATTTGAGAGTGTCGGCAGTTTAGACGATTTATTTTTGCAGTTAAAGCCTTATGGCAATTTTTTACGGCCACATCGGTCATTTCTGGTAAATATGGATTATATACAGAATATTTCTTACCGTGCAATTAAACTGATAAGTCTTGCAGAAATACCAATCCCGCATGGGAAATGCTCGGAGATAAAGAATAAATATCTCAAGTATGCGTTTAACAGAAAGCAGGTATTTTTATCATGAATCTTCTTTATGTAACAAATGGTGCAGCAGTCGGGATATTCGGCATGGTTTTGTCCGGGGCTTTTTGTGATATTCACTGGACGAAAGAAAAACGGGAATTTCTTGTTGGAAGTATTTTTGTGCTGCTTGCCATACAGGGCGTGATGTATCTGTTGGCAGGGGCAGCGACGATCCGTTATCTTTATCCTGTGATCACACATGTCCCGATGTGTATTGCCCTTTACATTTTAACGAAAAAACGTCTGTGGACAGTGATTTCCGTGCTGACTGCTTATCTCTGCTGTCAGCTTCGCAGGTGGGTGGCACTTTTTATAATGGCTGTGTTTGTGAACAGTGAAACGGTGCAAAATGTGACGGAACTGATTGTTACACTGCCGTTATTATTTCTTTTACTGCGCTTTGTGGCACCCTCGGTGCGGGCAATATCAAATTATCCCGTGTCAATACAGCTTCAGTTCGGGTTGATTCCGGCATTGGGATACGGCTTTGATTACCTGACGAGAGTTTATACGGATTTACTTTCAGAAGGTATACCGGCGGCAGTGGAATTTATGCCGTTCGTCTGCTGTATTGCTTATCTGGTGTTTGTGCTTCGTACTTCAGAGGAGGAGCGGAAGAAAAATGAACTTGAGCAGATGCAGAGCTGTCTGAATCTCCAGATTTCCCAGGCGGTCCGCGAGATTGAGGCTTTGAGGGAGTCGCAGAAAGATGCCAGTACCTACCGTCATGATTTAAGACATCATATGCAGCATCTGTTATCATGTATCGAGAATGGAAAAATTGAACAGGCAGAAGGCTACATTCATGAAGTATGTGCGCAGATTGAGGCAGGCAGGGTAAAAAATTACTGTGAGAATGAGACGGTCAATCTTATTTTTTCCTCTTTTGCAGGAAGGGCGGAAAGTGCTGGTGCCACAATGAACATAAAAGCGGTGGTACCATATATTCTTCCGGTTTTGGAGACAGATTTGTGTGTGCTTTTATCAAATGCGTTAGAAAATGCACTCCATGCGTGTACTGCACAGGAGCAGAAGGGAACGATAGATATTTTAGCGTATGAGAAGAACGGGAGGTTCTTTTTTCAGGTCACGAATCCATGCAGAAAAGAAGTAGTATTTGAAAACGGTGTTCCGGTTACCGACCGGCCAGGGCATGGAATCGGCGTACGCAGTATTTGTGCAATTGTTGACAGGTATGGCGGTATGTACAGCTTTCTGGTAGAAGATAATAAATTTATTTTACGCGTTTCTTTATAGGGTGTAGCTTTTTGCTGCACTTTAAAAGAAATAACAAAACTACAGATGAAAAATAAAAGGATGTCGATTGAGTGCACATTATAGTCGATTCAGAACAAGTTAATCCACTGTAGCACAAAATACGGTACATTAATGTCAACAGAGAGAAATGAAAAACAAATGACAAAGGAGAGAAAGATTATGAAAAGAAAAATTTTAGCAATTATGTTGAGTTCAATGCTGGCATTCTCTTTTACCGCCTGCGGGAATACCGAGGAGACTGCTGATGGCACAGTGACAAACGCAGAGGCAGATGTAGATGTGGCAGATACTGGCACTGATGTGGAGAACGATGCGGCAGAGAACGATGCAGCAGATATTGTTGTGGACACAGAGGCAGCAGATGCACAAAGCGAAGATGTGGAAACAGATTCTACCGAAGACTTATTCTGCCTGCTTGATGTGCCGATTTTAGAGATGCCGGACTTAGCAGGAACAACCTGGAGTTTCTGTGGGGGTAACCTTGGCGGTGTGCAAATGACACAGGACGATTATGATGCTGCATTAGAGCAGTATGGCGGAAAATTGGAGATCGTGTTTAGCGATGATGGTTCCACTGTACAGATGGTACAGGGAGGTGGAACGTTAGACGGTGTCTGTGAATATCATTATGAGGATGAAGGTGTGCGTTTAACATTTGACAATAACGGCACAGATCTGGTATACGCCTGCGTGTTTGCAGATTTTGACGGACTGACAATGGTAGCATTGTCCGATACTTCCGGATACAATGCGGTATATTTTGTACAGTAAAGGAGTATTTGAATGGAAATCTCTGTAATTGTTTGTTTGCTTGTGATTTTACTTGCCATATGGATTGTTTCTGTACGGAAAAAATTAGCAATCATGGATGAAAATATCAATCATTCCATGAATCAGATTGGAGTGCAGCTTTCGTCACGGTTTGATGCGTTACTTTCCCTGCTTGATTTTACAAAAAAATATGCAGGATACGAGGCACAGACACTTACAGATGAAGTAAATGAAAAACGGTGTATCATTATGGAAACTTCCACACCGGAGGAGGTTTTGCGCCAGGAAAGTGTGATAAACGAGGTGCTTTTCCGGACACAGACGGTTTTAGAAGAATATCCGGGTTCGACTGATGAAAATGAATACATCAAATGTATGGATGCGGTAGAGTGTTATGAAAAAATGGTGCAGACCAGCCGGCTGATTTATAATGATTCGGTGACAAAATTAAACAGAGAGCTTCACATTTTTCCAACCAGTGTACTTGCACATATGCTCGGATTTGAAAAACGGGATTATCTGGTAGAAAATTAGCAGAAAAGGAGATGCAAAGGATGAATAAGTTACACAGAAGCAGGTACATAAATGTAGTTGTATCAATGATGATGGCATTTTTGATGCTTGCTGCAATGGGAACGACACAGGTACATGCAGCACAATATACAACAGGAACGATTGATCCTGCCGAATTGAAAGCTGGAGATGTGGTTTACAGGGGGGTTCAGTTAACGGTAGACAGACAGATTGTGGTTTGTAAAAAGTGCAATATGATAGGGATTACGACGGGCACGGATTACGGTACCGGAGACACGAAACGCTCTGAGGTGGTGGCTACGGAAGCCCATAAGGATCATCCGGATAAGGTGGGGTATAGCGAGTTTAACTGGTATTTTAATCTTGACAGCTCCGGCCCATTGTTAAAAAATACGCCATATACGATCGTAGAAAATGCTAACATTAAATACACGATTACCTATAATACAAACGGTGGCAGTCAGATAGCAGAGGGAAATCAGACGAACCTGCCTGATCCGCTGCCAGCTGCGACGAAAGATGGATATGATTTTGCCGGCTGGTATACAGATGCAGATTTTACGACGATTGCGCGGCCGGGACAGGCACTTACTGCCGACACGACTCTTTATGCAAAATGGGTAGAACACAGGCACACATTTAGGGATGAGTGGAGCAGCAATGATACGTCCCATTGGCATGCTGCCACGTGTGAACACACCACAGAAAAAAAAGATGAAGCAGCTCATGTTTATGGAACAGCAGGTGCGGAAAGATATACATGTAGTGTCTGCAAATATGTAAGTGAAACAAGAAAAAGAGAAGCTGAGGCAGCAGATAAAAAGAATACGGAAAGTGAACCGGTAAAAGTAAAAAGGACAGGGGCAAAAGACGCAGCATTAAATTCGAAATTTAATGTGAAAGCAGGAAAGACGGTCAAGGTAACTTGGGGAAAAGTTAAAGATGCAGATGGTTATGATGTTTATATGGCATACTGCGGAAAAGATAAGGAAAAGGTTGTAAAGTCCGTAAAGGCAGCGGATAGTTTATCTGTTGAGATCAGCAAATTGAAAAAGAAAGGAATCAATCAGAAAAAAAATATAAAATGTCATGTTCTTGCATATAAGATGGTTGATGGCAAAAAAGTAACAGTTGCGAAATCGATCACGATACATGCAGCAGGAAAGAAGAATAAATCAGTAACAGATGCAAAAAGCATTAAACTGAAAAAGACTTCTTATGTATTGGCAAAAGGGAAAAAAGCTGTCGTAAAAGCTTCGATTGTCAAGAAGGATAAGAAGCGTCCGATCATTAATCATATATCGGAATTCCGATATGCTACATCAGACAGTAAAGTGGCAGTGGTATCTAAAAATGGTAAGATCACCGCGAAAGGAAAAGGATCCTGTTCCATATATGTATATGCATCAAACGGATGTGCACAAAAAATAAAAGTTGTGGTCAAATAAGAGAGACAGGTATAAAGTGAAAATGAATGTGTAGGAGAAAAGCTGCCAATGATAGTGATAATATCATTAGGCAGCTTTTTATAATGAACAAAGGAAAAAGAAAACGTGTATTTTGACTGGATTATATAGTATAATATATTCCGTGTCTGAGAGAGAAATAAACCATAAGAGGATAGTTAAAATGAGAACAGGATTTGATAATGAAAAATACTTAAAAATTCAGTCGGAGCATATCAAAGAACGCATCAGCCAGTTCGGTGATAAGCTGTATCTGGAATTTGGTGGAAAATTATTTGATGACTACCATGCGTCAAGAGTATTGCCGGGATTTGCACCGGACAGTAAGCTCCAGATGCTGATGCAGCTTTCAGATGTTGCAGAAATCGTAATTGTGATCAGTGCTGCAGATATTGAGAAAAACAAGGTGCGTGGAGACCTTGGCATTACTTATGATGTGGATGTTGTCCGTCTGATCGGAGAGTTTGAGAAAAAAGGACTCTATGTCGGAAGTGTGGTCATCACACAGTTTGCCGGACAAAATGGTGCAGTGCAGTTTCGGGAAAAACTCGAAAAACGTGGAATCAAAGTATATCAGCATTATAAGATCGAGGGGTATCCGTCGAATATTCCACTGATCGTCAGCGAGAATGGTTTTGGAAAAAATGATTATATTGAGACGACAAGACCGCTTGTGGTTATTACTGCGCCGGGGCCTGGAAGCGGAAAAATGGCAACCTGTCTTTCACAGCTTTATCATGAAAACATTCGCGGAACCAAAGCCGGCTATGCGAAGTTCGAGACATTCCCAATCTGGAATCTTCCGTTGAAGCACCCGGTCAACCTTGCATATGAGGCTGCAACAGCAGACTTAAATGATGTGAATATGATTGACCCGTTCCATCTGGAAGCATATGGAAAGACCACGGTAAACTACAACCGTGATATAGAAATATTTCCTGTTTTAAATGCAATTTTTGAGGGAATATACGGTGAAAATACCTATTACAAATCGCCGACTGATATGGGAGTAAATATGGCAGGAAACTGCATCATCGATGATGAAGCCTGCTGCGTGGCATCTAAAATGGAAATTATCAGACGTTATTACACCGCAGTGAATAAGCTGGTAAGAGAAGAAGCGACCGAAAATGAAGTTTACAAGATCGAGCTTCTAATGAAACAGGCGAAGATTACAACAGACGACAGAAAAGTTACCGTTGCCGCAAAGAAGCGTGCGGAGGAACTGGGTGTTCCGACCGCAGCGATCGAACTTTCGGATGGAACGATCATTACATCAAAAACGTCTGATTTCCTTGGAGCATCAGCAGCATTGCTTTTAAATGCTTTAAAATATTTAGCCGGAATTGCACATGATGAAAAGCTGATCCGCCCGGAGGCAATTGAGCCGATTCAGGATCTGAAAGTACGTTTCTTAGGAGGAAAGAATCCAAGACTTCACACAGACGAGGTTTTGATTGCGTTATCTCTTGCAGCAGCTTCCAACGAAAATGCAAAATGCGCCATTGAGCAGATCCCTGCACTCCGCGGCTGTCAGGTGCATACATCGGTTATGCTTTCCGAGGTGGATATTAAAATTTTCAAAAAACTGGGTGTGGATCTGACAAGTGAACCGGTACGCAGTGGATTGAAGCTGTACTAAATTTATTTGATGTATCATGAGCCATAGAATAAAGTAAAAGAGGAAATAACATGAATCTGATTAATATAGAAGATCTGACAAAGGTCTATGCCGAAAGAAAGCTGTTTGATGGTGCATCATTTTCATTGCAGGATGGGGAGAAGATAGGTGTTATTGGCATCAATGGAACCGGAAAGACAACGCTTCTGCGGATGATCATGGGGGAAGAGGAGACGGATGAGGGAACTGTTACGACTGCTAACCATGTGGTCATACGTTATCTGCCGCAGCATCCGGAATTCGAACCGGAAAAAAGCAGTCTGGAATGTGTGCTGGAAGGAAATGTAACGGATGAAAACCGCTGGTCTGTTGAAAGTGATGCCAGAGCAATGATGATGCGGCTTGGCATTAAAGATTTTATGCAGCCTGCAGGACAGTTATCCGGTGGACAAAGAAAGCGTCTTGCGCTGATATCCGTACTTCTTTCCCCGGCAGATATTCTGCTGCTGGATGAGCCTACAAACCATTTAGATAATGATATGGCAGACTGGCTGGAGGATTATCTGAAAAAATGGAGAGGTGCGCTTATCATGGTAACACATGACCGGTATTTTCTGGACAGTGTGTGCAACCGGATCGTGGAGATTGATAAAGGAAAAATTTATAGTTATCAGACGAATTATTCCGGGTATCTGGAATTAAAAACCCAGCGGCAGGAAATGGAAGCAGCCAGTGAACGAAAACGTCAGTCGATCCTGCGTGTGGAACTGGAATGGATACGCAGGGGTGCAAGGGCACGTTCCACAAAACAGAAAGCACATATCCAGCGCTATGAAGAGCTGAGAGACCGTCAGGCTCCGGTGCAGGATTCGCAGGTAGAATTAAGTTCTATTTCTACAAGAATGGGAAAAACGACTGTGGAGTTAGAAAACATCTGCAAGGCCTATGGAGAAAGAAAACTGATCGATGATTTTTCTTATATCTTTTTGAAGGGAGACAGGGTTGGATTTATCGGACCAAACGGCTGTGGAAAGTCTACTTTAATGAAAATTATTGCAGGCATTATTCCACAGGATTCCGGGCAGGTTATCATCGGACAGACTGTGAAAATGGGATATTATGCGCAGGAAATAGCCTCAGAAAAAAATGAGGATGAAAATGAAATTGATCTGTCATATATGGACCCAAATCAGAGAGTGATTGATTATGTAAAGGATACAGCAGAATATATTCAGACTGTGGACGGAGTCATATCTGCGTCTGTTTTATTGGAGCGTTTCTTATTTCCGCCGGAAAAACAGTACAGTCCGATTGGAAAACTGTCCGGCGGGGAAAAGAAAAGATTAAATCTGCTTCGGGTACTGGCGACATCCCCGAACTTTATTCTGCTGGATGAGCCTACAAACAATCTTGATATAGCTACGCTGACAATTTTAGAGGACTATCTGGATCGTTACGATGGCATTGTTGTCACGGTATCGCATGACCGCTATTTCCTTGATAGAACAATGAAGCGTATCTTTGCCTTTGAGGGAGACGGAAAACTGAAACAATATGAAGGCGGCTATACAGATTATGTAAACCGACTTGCGGCAGAGGGCAGGACACCGGGTGGAAACATTGCGGCGCGGTCTGCTGGTGCCGATATATCGGGTAATTCACAAAACCAGAAATCCGAAGAAAGTGTGATCGAAAAAAATGATTCGACTGCAACCTGGAAGCAAAAAAAGAAACTGAAATTCAGCTATAAAGAGCAGAAAGAATACGAGACGATCGAGGATGATATTGCAGCACTCGAACTAAAGTTGGAAGATTTAGATAACGAGATGGCAGAGAATGCCACCAATGCTGCAAAATTGCGGGAGCTGGTTGAGAAGAAAGAAAACGCAGAGAAGATGTTAGAAGAAAAGATGGACAGGTGGGAGTATTTAGAAGAGCTGGCGGCAAAGATCGCAGGGCAGCAGAGCTAGTGTACTGAATCATTGATACAGTACACTAGAAAGCCTGCCTGTCAGTCCACGTTCAGGACAAATGTATTCTTGCCGTTCTCTTTTGCCTGATACATTGCCAGATCTGCCTTGCGGATTAGCTGTGTATAGTCAAGCGTATCGCCCTGGGACATGACAATGCCGATACTGCACGGCACCGGCAGCACCTCGCCGGTCTGTTCGTTGACATGCTGCGTGCGCAGAATCTCAAGAATTTTGTCGGCATTATGCCGGATGCGTTCCGGTTCTAACTCACCGGCATAGCAAAATGCAAACTCGTCCCCTCCGATCCTGCCGACTGCACCGTGTATGTTTTCTTTAAGTGTCTGCGCTACGAACTGGATGACAGCATCGCCCTCCTGATGACCGTAATTGGTATTATAATCCCTGAAATCATCGATATCGACAAAGCCGAATGTGATCTGTTCATGGCTTTCAACCGCCCTTTGCACCATCGAAAGCATCTCTTTTTCAATCGCTTTTTTATTTTTGATACCGGTCAGAGGGTCGTTCTCTGCCATCTGTAAAAGTTTCTGCTGACGCTCTTTTTCTTTCCGGTCTGCCTGTTCCACATAGTCTAACAGCTCGTTGATACCCGCAGCCAGTTCACCTGTCTCATGTTTTTCCTGAATGTGGACACGCAGGGAATAATCCTCACTTTCCCTGATTTGCGCAAATACCTGCAGAATATGGGTAATCGGTGCGAAAATTTTCTTTGTCATGAAATACTGTGTACAGAATACGCCGATAATGAGTGCAGAAAGACCGAGCGCGATCAGCACAACGCAGGTTCTGC
>OKVK01001366.1_pt1 | contig 12751 bp, 11 predicted proteins | sample 1604771 | NCBI WGS metagenome assembly OKVK01 (sample SAMN01760906, study PRJEB22395) | human gut metagenome | reverse complement strand
GCCAGAGGTGGTTGTCCGAGTGGATGCGCGTGACCGGCTCCCAGCCCTCGGTGGGAAAGAAATATCATATTTAAATCCTCAATCATGCTCGCGTCTGTACATTGTATCAGTTCAGAAAATAGCATACGTTTATTTCGCCCGTCAAACCGGCACCGCGCCAAAAAGAGGCCTGTTTGCGCCATGATTCTCAGCCGGTAATAAATAGAAATAAAAACGAGGTCATCTGCGGTATGACCTCGTTTTGGAGTATACGGCTGCCTTGATTGGCAGCCGCGGATATTTGATTTTCAGCCGCTTTCGGACACGCACTCCCGCGCTTTTGATCGGCACTGCGATTTCCTCTGTTCATGCCGCGCGATATGAGTTTACAGCGTATCTATCCATGGTATCCCCCTTCTTTGAAAGCATCAGTCTCGCTCGTTTCAACGGCTCGAATTTGCACAAGCTGCACTGCCGGGCAGGTTGTCCTCGCTTTGTATCCGTGCGTCCCAGACGGGGTAGCGGTAAATAGGCGTCCGCCCATCCGGGAGCGGCGCGTCCTGTTGTCATTACAGGGTTCTGGTACAGACCTCGCGGACTTTGGCCTGAAGGGCCTTGAGGTCAGAAAAGGTGTCCGGGCGCTTGCTTTCGTCGCGCAGGAGCGCGGACGGATGATAGAGTGCAGTGAAGAGAATGCCGCCCTTTTCAGTAAATTGTCCGTGTTCGCGGGAAATCTTGAAATCCGGACGGATGAGGCGCATGGCCGCGATACGGCCGAGGCAGACGATGATCTTCGGCTGGATCAGCTTCGTCTGCGCGCGCAGGAAGCTGATACACGCATCCTGCTCGGTCTGCATCGGGTCGCGGTTTTTGGGCGGGCGGCACTTGACGATGTTCGTGATATAGCAGTTTTCCCGGCCAAGGTCGATGATGGAGAGCATTTCGTCAAGAAACTTTCCAGCCGCGCCGACAAACGGCTCGCCCTGCAAGTCCTCGTTTTCTCCCGGTCCCTCGCCGACGAACATGACCTCCGCGTCCCGCGGGCCGACGCCGAAAACGACGTTGTGCCGCGTCTGCGACAACGGACAGTTGGTGCAGGACAGGCAGGCAGCCTGAAGCGATTCCCAGTTCAGCATGCGATTGCCCTCCTTTACTTTCGTTCCAGTTCGTCAAACGGCAGGTCGTAGCCTTCGCGGAAACGGCGGCGGCGATCTTCCAGCGCACGGCGGCGCTGCTCCATGCGCATGCGGCGGTAGCGGCGCTTGCGCAGCTGATAGAGCACGATAAGGGCCAGTATCACACCAACGGCAACAAAGATTGCAATCACGACCCACTTCCACCAGTTTTTCTGGATATAGGCTCCCGTTCCAGCAGCGGCGGAGGAAATCTCGGAACGCGCCACATCGGTGATGGCAAGCAGCTTCGTCTGACCGAGGATCTCACCGGCATAGGTAACGGTGGCCGAGCCGAGCACGTCGCCCTCGCGGACAGGCGCGTCAACGCTGTCGCTGTTAAGCTGGATATCTGTGACCAGCTTGTCGGGGTCATAGTCGTTCGGCAGCAGAACCTTGATCTCGTCCTGCGGCGCAACGGCGACCGCCTCCGCACCGGCAGAGTTGTTGATCTTCACCTGATCGACCGGATACAGCGGCGACATGATCGGTAAGTATGAGTAATTATCAAAGCCATAGTCAAACAGCCGTGCGCACTCCGTAAAGTTCTCCATAAGCAGATCGCCGCTGTCAAGGATGGTTGTGGCCGCGCCGCAGACAATGCCCAAAAGGTCAAGACCGTCTCCCGTCGCCTCGGAAATGACGCAGCGGCCCGCCTGACTGGTATAGCCGGTCTTGATGCCATGCGCACGCGAATAATAGAGTGAGTTGGACATCGAGCGGTAAATCAGCATGTTTGTCGTTTTAAGCTTCGGGATGTTCTGCCGTACATTATCATCGGGCAGCTGATATTCATAGGTATCAACGATTTGGCGGAAATTTTCGCTTTTGAGCGCGGCCTGCGTAATGATGGACAAATCGCGCGCGGTGGTATAGTGATTCTCATCGTGCAGACCGTGGGGATTGCTGAAATGCGTGTTGAGGCAGCCAAGTTCGTAGGCGCGCTGGTTCATCATGCGGACAAAATCCGTAATGGAACCGGCAATATGCTCGGCGATGACGTTGCAGGCGTCGTTGCCGGAGACGACCATCATGCAGTACAGCAGATTTTCCAGCGTCATCTGCTCACCGACCTGAAGCCCTGCGACGCTCGAATCAATGTCCAGATCCTCGAGCGCGGATGCCGAAACGGTCACAACGTCGGACAAATTGCCGTTTTCCAGTGCCAGCAGACAGGTCATGATCTTCGTCAGGCTGGCCGGATAGATGCGCTCGTCCGCGTCCTGTTCATAGACGGTACGGCCCGTGTTGAGATCGACGAGGAGCGCGGCCTTGGCCGCGACAGAAAAGCTTGTCCGCGAGGACAGCAGCTGATCCTCCGGCACGCTGTCGTCTGCCGCTGCGGCATCCGCGCCGTCGCTCTGCGTCTGCTCCGGGTCTTCCGCCGTCTCAGCGTCCACCGCGAGAAGCGGCAACGTCAGGGAAGACAGCAGCAGGAACACGGCAAGCAGCAGGGAAAGAACCTTCGTTTTTTTCATTTTTATCTCCATTTTATTCTGTTCGGATTGTACAGAATCAAAAAAATATGGTATACTGATTGCGTCAGTTGACACTTAACGTATTATATAACAGGTTGGCCCGGTATGTCAAATGGAGGCAGCTGTATGCGGAAAAAGCGTGTCGATCCGGCGCTTGTCTTGTGGAGCGCTGCAATTCTCCTGTGCGCCTGCGCATTCTTTCTTGGCCGCGCAACGGTGCGCGGGCCAGTTCTCGAAACGCAGCACGCTGCGCCCGGCGGCGCGGCACAGGACGCCTGGATCAGCCAAGTCGAGAAAAAGACGGCTTCCGCCGCTGAAGGAAGCGGCCGCGTCTGTTTGAACACGGCAACGATGGAAGAACTTCTGGAACTTCCGGGCGTGGGAGAAAAGACGGCGGAGCGGATTCTTGCATACCGGGACACATACGGAAAATTTGTCACGACCCAGCAGCTGCTGGACGTCGAGGGGATTGGAGAAGGGCTGCTGGAAAAGCTGCGGCCGTATGTCTATGTGGAGGAAATCGAATGAAAATTCTGGTTGTAGATGACGAAAAGCTGCTGGTCAAGGGCATTAAGTTCAACTTGGAAAACGACGGCTACGAGGTCGTAACCGGCTGTGACGGCATGGAAGCCGTGGAATTGGCGGCGAGCGAAACGCCGGATCTGATCGTGCTCGATCTGATGATGCCCCGGCTTGACGGTCTGGAGGCCTGCACGAAAATCCGGGAGTTTTCGCAGGTTCCCATTATCATGCTGACCGCCAAATCCGAGGATATGGACAAGCTGCTGGGCTTTGAGCACGGCGCGGACGACTATCTCACAAAGCCGTTCAACATTCTCGAACTCAAGGCACGCATCCGCGCGCTTCTGCGCCGGGCCGGAACAGCAAAAAAGCAGACGCCGGAGCAGACGCTCGTCTGCGAGCACATCACGCTCGACCGAGACAGCCGCAGCGCGTTCCGCGAGGACGTGCCGGTTGATTTGACGGCGAAGGAATTTGATCTCATGGAACTTCTGATGCGCAACCCCAACCGCGTATATTCGCGCGAGACACTGCTCGACGCAATCTGGGGCTACGACGTCAGCAGTGAGATCCGCACGGTGGATGTGCACATCCGACGGCTGCGCGAAAAGCTCGAAAAAAATCCTGCCCAGCCGGAGCATATTCTGACCAAGTGGGGAGTTGGCTACTATTTCAAGTACTGAACGGCGCAGGCGGCTCATGCCGTCAAGTTCGCAGATCCGCAACGCGCTGGCGTATATGGCCGTTACGGTTCTTGTCCTTGTATTTCTGAATATTTACTCTGCCTCTGCCTCCCGCGATCTGATGTTCAAGGCAAAATGCTCGTCCGCGCAGGATAAGCTGAAGGTCGTCACGTCCTCATTTTCCGGTGTAGATGCGCTGACGCAGGAGACGGCGGAGCAGATCATCTCTGTCATTGGCGATATGAACGTCACGCGCCTCATCGTGACCGACGCATCGGGCCGCGCGCTCTACGATTCTGTGCCCAGCCAGAACGCGGAGGGAAAATTCGTCCTGCTCGAGCCGATCGTGCAGGCGCTGGATTGTAATGACGTCTTTTCCTGCGTCTATGAAAACAACACGCTCAAAAGCTACGCTGCGTCGCCGATCCTGATGCACGATACGGTCGTTGGGTGCGTATATCTGATGGAATACGATGCCTCGCAGGGCGGCATTATCGCAAGCCTTGAGCGAACGATCTTCCGCGGGTCGCTGGTTCTGATCGGGATCATCTTTTTGTGCGCGGTCATCTTTACCATGACCGGTTCAAGCCGCATGCGGCGGATCATGACCTCCATGCGCCTTGTGCGCGAGGGCGAATACAGCCACAAAATTCAGATGCGCGGCTCGGACGAATACGCAACGCTGGCAGCGGAGTTCAACAAGCTGACCGACAAGCTGCAGCAGACGGAGATCACCGAGCGCCAGTTCGTCTCCGACGCGTCGCACGAACTCAAAACGCCGCTGGCATCTATCAAGCTGTTGTCCGACTCCATCCTGCAAAACGAGATGGATACGGACACGATGCGGGAATTTGTCGCCGACATTGGCGCGGAGTCCGACCGGCTGACGCGCATGGCGCAGAAGCTGCTCACACTCAGCCGGGCCTCAGCCGATGAAACAGAGGGCGGAGAGCATGAGGTCGTTGATGTCGGACAGACGCTCTCGCGTGTGTTCCGCATGCTCGTGCCGCTGGCCGACCGGCAGGCGGTCAAGCTGACGGCCAGCGTAGAAAAGGGCTGCACGATTTTGTCCTTTGAGGACGATGCGTATCAAATCCTGTTCAATCTCGTGGAAAACGGCATCAAATATAACCGGGAAAACGGCAGCGTCCATGTTCGGGTGCGGCATGAGGAAGATACTGTTGTCATTGATGTAGAGGATACCGGCAGCGGCATTCCCGAAAACGCACTGGACTCTATTTTCAACCGCTTTTACCGCGTTGACAAGGCCCGCAGCCGTCAGGCAGGCGGCGCGGGACTCGGCCTTTCCATCGTACATGAGATGGTCGGGCGGAATTTCGGCACGATCTCGGTTCGTTCCACAGTCGGCGAGGGCTCGTGCTTTACCGTCACGTTCCCAAGCTTCGGTTCCGGAGAGGAGGACGACCCGGATGCGTAAAAAAAAGGACTGCCTGCTTGCCGTGCTGCTGGCAGTGTGCTTTCTGTGCGGATGCTCCGCATCGGTCTATCTCCGAAGTCCGGAGGAACCGCAGATTCAGTTTTATTACTGCATCCGCGAAAGCGCGGATGCAAAAACCGGCGCGCTCACAGCCACCCCGGCCTCCGTACCGGACAGCAGCCCCGCAGCCGTTTTGCAGCAGTATCTGATCGCTCCTGCGAAGGAAGGACTCGCGCTTCCGGACGGACTCAGGGGCAGCTGCTCCTTCGATTCCTGCGAGGACGGTACGCTGACGCTGCTTTTAGATGAAAATGCGCCAGAAGGACTTCAGGCGTCTTTGGCGGCAGCCTGTCTGACGCTGACGCTGACCCAGCTGGACGGCGTAGACCGCGTGCGCCTCGTGCGCACGCAGCGGCAGACGGAAGTCACTTATACGGCAGAGCAGTTTTTACTGTACGACACATCTGCCGACCAGCCGGAATATGTCGTGCGGCTGTATTATCCCAACAAAGATGGCCTGCTCGCCGCGCGCGATGCTGTTGTCCGTACCGCTGACATGGAGCAGCTTCCGCTGCTTGCGCTTCAGGCGCTTGTCAGCCGCGAGGTTCCCGTGAATCTGACGCGGGCCATCCCCTACCGGACGCAGGTGCTCGACCTTTCCGTTACGAACGGCTCGGCAAGCGTCGTGCTGTCCGACGATTTCATGGGCTGCGATACCTCGGCGCAGCAGGCAGCAAACGCTGTGCGCTCCATTGCCGCCACGCTCTGCGCGCTGGACGGCATCACCGCCGTGCAGCTGTCCATCATCGGCGAGTCCGGCCTGACCTATTACGACATCACGCAGCCCATTGTTCCGCAAGCAGATTGGTACGCAGAATAGCGTAAAAATGCCTCCCCTTGTCATGCCCTGCATGATAAGGGGAGGTGGCATTTTCAAAGAAAATGACGGAGGGGATGGGGCACGCGTTTCTGCGTGCTCCTAAATTTGTGACGTTCGCATCCCCTCAGGCCCTGCAGGCCAGCGTCCCTACCCCCTATTGGCCCTTCGGGCCATTTCCCCCTGATAGGGGGGAATCAGCCCTTTTCAGGGGGAGCCTTAGGTGCGCCTCAGGTTGGGAGGTAGTCATTGATGGTGACCGGCGTGTTCAGGCGCGGGGCGGAGGATGCGTTCAGGAGGAACAGGCGGCAGGTGTCCTGCAGGTTGAGTACAACGAAATCCGTTTTGGTACGCAGGACGCCGATGCTCGTGACGCGGCCATCCGTGTCATAGGAGACTGCGACGGCGCAGCCTTCGTTCAGATCGTCGGTCAGGGTGATCTTTCCGGTGTCCGTGTTGACGCTCCATGACGTTTCGATCTTGTTCCACTTGTTATCCCGGTATCCAAAATCATCCGTGTACAGGTTGTCCCAGCGTGTTTCGCCGTCCCACGGGACGATTTTGTAGCCCTCGTAGGTATCGCCCATCCAGCCAGACGTGCCGGGCAGGTAATTGAGCGTCCAGTCCGACGGGAACGAGCAGTTGGCGTTCCCCGTCCCGACGAGTTGGGGCGCTGCACCGAGGAAATACGCGCCAAGGGGAATATCATTATGCTTTCCGTAAGACCAATCGCTGTCAAACGCTTTTTTCCCGATTGATTTTATACTCGCAGGAAGGATCACTGCACTTTTAACATTGCAGAGAGCAAATGCTTCATCTTCAATCACTTCCAGTCCATCTGGGAATGCGATCTTGCAATTTAAGGAAAAGTAAAACGCCTCTTTCCCAATCTTCTTCAGCGTAGACGGGAAGCGGACGGACGGCATATGAGAACACTGGAACGCACTCTCGCCGATCTCTGTCACCCCCTCCGGGATCACGACCTCTGTTCGCAGGCCGTACATATGTGCAAACGACAGCTTTTCAATTTTCGTCAGTCCAGCAGAAAGTTTCAGGCCAGTAAAGCCCTTGCACAGGTAAAACGCCCATTCCCCCACCGTTTTGACGCTGTCCGGCAGGGATAGCGTCCCGCCGAAGCCGTCGCATTCCTTAAACGCATTCGCGCCGATGCTCGTCACGCCGTCCGGGATCAGAAGTTCGCCGGAAAAGTCTGTGTATGAGAACGCGCTTGCGCCAATGGTTTTCAGCGTTGACGGCAGCGTCAGCTTACCGGTAAACATTCCACTAGACCGAGAAGAAGAGAATGTACCGATTGCAATTTCCGTGATGCCCTCCGGAATAGTCAGACTGCCGGTAAACGCACACCCGGAAAATGCCTTCTTGCCAATCGTCCGCAGATTCTTTCCAAGCGTCAGCGTGCCGTTCAGATTTTTACAGTCACGGAACGCACCTTCGCCAATCTCAACGACAGAATCCGGAATCGTCAGGTCGCCGCTCAGTTTTTCACAACCCTGAAAGGCCCCCGCGCCGATGGTCTGCACGCTGTCCGGGAGCGTCAGATCTCCGTTCAGGTTTCTGCATTCGAGAAAGGCCCTCTCGCCGATACTCCGCACGTTTTTCCCGAATTTGATCGTACTGCAGGCCGTCCCCGTAAAAGCGTACCGGCCGATCTGCGTGATCTGGTCGCCGATCACGATCGTCTGAATCGAATTACGGTAATCCATCCACGGATAGTCTCCGTACTCATAATCGTTCATCGCGCCGCTGCCGGAGATGGTCAGCGTGCCGGTGCTGCTGTCAAATGACCAGTAGGCAGACGGGCCGCACTTCCCGCTCGTCCCCGCCGCCGACGCGCCGATGCACAGCGCAAGCAGCAAAAGCGCCGCAAAGAGCAGCCGTGTGATGTGTTTTTTCATTTCAAGGCCCCCGTTTTTTGTTTTTCTCTACTATATCATGCAATTCCGGGAAAATCAACCGGAGCAAAGGCCCTCTGAAAGGGGAGGTGGCTCGGCGAAGCCGAGACGAAGGGGTTCCGCGGTAGGGAGCTCCGGATTCCGCCCAAATTGTCGGCGAATTCGTAAGCACCAAGGCTCCACTTTGAATAAAGGGGAGCTGTCAGCGAAGCTGACTGAGGGGATTACGCAGTGTAGTTACAAATTACAGAGTGCTCCGAAATTTGCTACGTTCGAATCCCCTCAGGCCCTTCGGGCCAGCTCCCCTTGTGCCCAAGGGGAGCCTTGGACGGCAGTTTAACCGGAAATTGATTTGGATTTAAGGTTCTCAGCGAAATATCACGAAGATTTAACATAATTCTGGACGCGCATTTGACATTCTCTTTCTATATTTATATCAGATAAAACGAATTTAGAAAGAGGTCTGTGCGGATATGACGATTTTTAACTTTTTAACATTGCTTGGCTCGCTGAGTTTGTTCCTGTTCGGCATGAGCGTGATGGGAACAGCGCTGGAAAAGCGTGCGGGCGGGTCCTTGAAGGCCATTCTGGCGAAGCTGACAAACGGTAAATTTTCCGGACTTCTGACGGGTCTTGCCGTCACGGCAGTCATTCAGTCTTCTTCGGCTACGACAGTCATGGTTGTGGGCTTTGTCAACTCGGGGCTTCTGAGCCTCAAGCAGTCTATCCCCGTGATTATGGGCGCGAACATCGGCACGACCGTGACGGCGTGGCTGCTGTCGCTGTCCGGCATCAACGGCGACAGCCTGTTCGTGCAGCTTCTGAAACCCTCGTCGTTTACGCCAGTGCTAGCTGTGATCGGCATTATTCTGTATCTGACCGCAAAGGGCAAGAAAAAGGACACGGGCCTGATTCTGCTGGGCTTTGCGACGCTGATGTTCGGCATGGAATCGCTGTCCGGCTCTGTTTCCGGGCTGCGGAACGACCCGAACTTTACAAAATTCTTCCTGATGTTCTCGAACCCCGTTCTGGGCGTTCTGGCAGGCGCGATTTTGACGGGCATTGTACAGTCCTCGTCCGCATCGGTCGGTATTCTGCAGGCGCTGTCCTCGACCGGGGCTGTCAGCTACGGCGCGGCAATCCCCATTATTATGGGTCAGAACATCGGCACCTGTGTGACGGCTATGCTGTCCTCCGTCGGCACGAACAAGAATGCGCGGCGCGCGGCCGTTGTGCACCTGAGTTTCAACATCATCGGCACAGTTGTCTGGCTGACGCTGTTTGAATCGGCGAACGCGATCTTCCGCTTTGCCTTCGTCTCCACCGCCATTGACACCTTCCATATCGCACTGATCCACTCGATCTTCAATCTGGCCTGCACGCTGATGCTGCTGCCGTGCTGCGGGCTGCTGGAAAAGCTGTCGTATAAGGTCATCCCGGAGGGACAGCATGCAGACGCGACGACAGAACTGGACGAGCGTCTATTTGCAACACCTGCTATTGCGCTCGTCAAGAGCGAGGAACTGGCCAAGCGCATGGCGGCGGACTCCGAACTTGCGCTGCACGAAAGCCTGCAGGCCGTGCTCGGCTTTACGCCGGAACTGGCCGCCTCTGTCCGGCAGCGCGAAGACGACACCGACCGCTATGAGGACACGCTGGGAACCTTCCTTGTGCATCTGGCCACACAGCCGATGAGCGAACAGGACAGCGTGGAATCGTCCAAGCTGCTGCATCTGATCGGCGATTTTGAGCGCATTGCAGACCACGCTGTCAATATTATCGAATCGGCAGAGGAGTTAAAGGAAAAGGGCGTTTCGTTCACGGACTCTGCAAAAAAAGAACTTCAGACGATGCTGAACGCCGTGAGCGAGATCGTTGATCTCACAAGCCGGGCATTTTTGCAGGACGATCTGACACTTGCGCGGCAGGTTGAGCCGCTGGAGCAGGTCATTGACAAGCTGAAGGATGAACTGCGCACAAATCACATTGCCCGGCTCCAGCGCGGCGAATGTTCGCTGGCCGCAGGCTTTGTGCTGTCCGACCTGCTGACAAATCTGGAACGTGTGGCTGACCACTGCTCGAACATCGCAGGCTGCCTGCTCGACATGAAAAACGAGCGCATCGACTTGCACAAGTACCTCGGCGACGTCAAATCCGGCAGCAACGAGTTTTTGATGCAGTACAATACGTTTGAAGAAAAATACAAACTGGCGTAAATGCACCGGATACCGCATACCAAAAGGCTCCCCCCTTCCATGCAGGGCATGGTATTCTATTGAAAATGGAGGGATTAAAACATCTATGAAAAAACTGCTTTTTATCATTCCGTCGGTTTTGCTGCTGTTGGCAGCTGGTACGCTTGTTTTCTGCAAGCACCATGCCGAGCGAAGCGGTCTTGCCTGCATGGATATTGACCTGTGACACATAAGAAAAAATCATTCCGCAGCGCCGCTCCTGTGTGGGCGGCGTTTGTCATACCGATCGTCTGGCTGGCCGTGCTGATGGCTGGATGTTATGCACCCGGAATGACCATCTTTGACTTGGTCGCACAATTCTCCGAAGTGACCCAAACGCCGTTTTCTCTGCATTGGACGCCATACACGATGAAGTTTATCGGTATTTTCCTGCTGCTCTACGGCGGCGCAATCTTGTTCTATTACACTGGGCAGAAGAACACCAGACCCGGCGAGGAACATGGCTCCGCGTCGTGGGGCAGTGTCCGTGAATTGGACAAGAAATACCGCGACAAGGATGCAGGCAAAAACGTCATACTGACCCAACACCTGCAAATGAACATGAACGGCAAGCTGCACCGGCGAAATCTCTTGCAGATCATTGTCGGCGGTTCTGGTTCGGGCAAGACGCGATTCCTCGCAAAACCAAACCTCATGCTTGCCAATGCGAGTTTTATCGTCACTGACCCAAAGGGCGAAATGCTCCGTGCCGTCGGAAATCTGTTTCTGGAGAAAGGCTACGTTCTGCGCGTTTTTGATCTGATCGACCCATCCAAATCCGACTGCTATAACCCGTTTTGTTACATCCGAAAGGATGCGGACGTGTTCAAGTTGATTGACAATTTCATCAAAAACACCACACCGAAAAACGCGAAGTCGAATGATCCGTTCTGGGAGAAGTCTGAAACGGCTTTGGATTCTGCGCTCATGCTTTATTTGCTGCATGAAGCACCGGTTGAAGATCAGAACATGGAAACCATTCTCTACATGATCGAAAACGGCGGCGCAAAGGAAGAAGATGACGATTATCAATCGCCGCTTGACCTGCTCTTTGAAGCCTTGGAGGAAGAACAGCCTGACCACATTGCCGTGCGGCAATACCATATCTTCAAGCAAGCTGCGGGCAAAACCGCAAAATCGATCTTGGTGAGCGCGGCTGTTCGCCTGGCATCATTCACGTTACCGGAAATCCAGCGCATCACCGCCACCGACGATATGGAGCTTGGCAAGCTGGGCGAACGGAAACAGGCGATTTTCTGCATCATTCCGGACAGCAACGATGCGTCTTTGAATTTTCTGGTAGGGATGCTATATACACAGGCTTTTCAGGAGCTTTACTATCAGGCGGATAAGGTGCATCAAGGGGCGCTGCCGGTTCCCGTGCGGCTGATGTTCGATGAATTTGCGAACGTGGCCCTGCCCGACGGCTATGCCCGATTGCAGGCGACCATGCGCTCTCGAAATATTATGTCAACTATCGTTCTGCAAAATATTTCGCAGCTCAAGGCGCTATTTAAGGACGACTGGGAGGGCATCATCGGCAACGCGGACAGCTTCATCTATCTCGGCGGCAACGAGCAGTCAACGCACAAATACATTTCGGAGCTGCTTGGCAAGGAAACGATTGATACGCGCACATCCAGCCAGAGCAAGGGCAGAAACGGTTCTTTCTCACAGAACTTCCAACAGGCTGGGCGTGAGCTTTTGACCCCGGACGAGGTGCGGCGCTTGGATAATAAAAACGCAATCGTTCTGATTCGAGGCGAGAAACCAGTCATTGACGAGAAGTATGACATCCTGAAGCACCCAAATATTCAACGCACGGAGGACGGCGGCGCGCCGCCGTATCTCCACACGCCGCTGCGCGCGTTCGCGGCAGACGATCTTTCGTTCCCCATTGAAAACATCGACGATATTGAATTTTTGGAGGATTAACATGAAACATGAATTAACCCCGCGGCGTAAGGAGCGCCGCATCATGGCTGTCTGGACCAGCCTTGTGCTGACAACGGCACTGTTCACGACCTCGGCGTTCGCCGCTGACAGTGACCCGCTGACCATCGTGAACAATCTTTCTGATTTTATTTTTTCCTGTATCAAAGCCATCGGCATTATCATCCTCGGCTGGGGCGTTGTGCAGCTCGGTATGTCTGTGCAGTCGCACGACGCGACGCAGAGAACGCAGGGCGTTTTGTGTCTGTTCGGCGGTTTGCTGATTGCCTTTGCAAAGGAAATTCTGACGGCTATCGGTGTGGTGTAATAAATCTCACCGTGATACGCAATTTGAGAACGGAAGGAATAAAATCCTGCTTGCAAACATATCATGTTCCTGATATACTATGGATAGAAAATACAGGAGGTGGTTCCATGCAAATCAGAGCATCCACGGCATTGCGCAATGAATATCTGCAAATCTCGCAGCTTGCAAAGGTGTCCGGCGAACCGATCTATATTA
>OKVK01001365.1_pt1 | contig 12761 bp, 6 predicted proteins | sample 1604771 | NCBI WGS metagenome assembly OKVK01 (sample SAMN01760906, study PRJEB22395) | human gut metagenome | reverse complement strand
GATAGATGTTAATTCTACATACCTTAAAGCCAGAATTAAAGCGAATGGAGTTTTTGATGTTTTGAGTATGAGCCTATTCACAATGACCCCCCCCTCCCTGATTGGTACTTTGTTGCGTTAATTAATTCTGAATTTATTAGTTTGTATGTGGATAATTTCATCAATAACACCTCTCATTTTCAGATAAATGACGCCAGACAACTCCCAATAATAATCCCCCAAAAGGAAACATTTGAGTCATTGCAAAAATTAGCTGCTGATTGTATCAGCCTCAAGAAAGTTGCAACCACGGATGATTTCCTTATGGGAGAAAAGCAGTATGAACTTAATAGGTTGGTTCGTTCATTATATGGAGTAGAGGGTTTTTATTAAATCCTCTATCTCTTCTTCAATAAATTCTAAATCGTTGTCAACCAATTTTTGTTTCTTTTTAATCGCCTTATCAGCTAAAGATTCTATTAAAAAAGCAAATTCCTTAGTGGGAATAATTATCGGAAGCTGCTTAATATCATTTACTTGTATATTAACGGAACAATTTATAAATTCTCGGTAATAATCAAATAACACATTAGAATTAAGCAATGCAACAATAAATTTATTTGAAAGGAGATCGATAGCATATAATGACATAGAACCCACATCATTTACCGATTCTCCTTTTAATTTAACCTTTAATAATCGGGCATTGGGGTTTAGAAGATTATTCCAACAAAAACCCTCCCTAAAGTAGAACGTATAACCTTGGTAACGAGCTTTCGGGTCTGTCTTCAAAAAACGGACATTCTCTTTAGACCATGCAATAGCAAAAGGAGTCTCTAAATACCATCTATTACCGTCTTTATCTCCTTTGTCGTAAGGCACATAGTACGGCTTAGTGGTTTCTATTCCGTTCTCTTTTTCATCATTTGTCAAAGAATCCACATCTGCTATTTCGCAATCATCCACAATCTTATAAAGATAACCTTGACCGAAAATGTCACGACCATATTGCTCTTTGAGAGAATCAAAGAGTTCTGCAATTTCAGCTTCTGACAATGATTGTAAAAAAGCTACATATGATGGGTAACGGCGCATTTCTGCGGTTATAGCTTTCGGGGTTCGAGCCAAAAAATCAGCAAGTTTCTTAGGCCGAGACACACGGATGTTCTCCGCCCATTTAGTGGTGCTTCTTACCGCAATGTATTTACCATTATTGGCGGTAGCCAAACCTTGTCCACCCTCGGTCAAGCACCCGAGAAGTGCAACATCACCAGGTTTAAGGCTTGCCCGATATTCTTCAAGTTCGCGTTTATTCTTTTCGATTTCACGAGAAGTCTTAATCTTGTCCCACCACTTATCATACAGAGCTTTGACCTTTTCGCCATAAAGCTCGTAGATACGCATATTCAATTCAGACGGTTTGAATATCACACTGTTCTGAGTATTGAGATATACTGATTGAGCTACGGTCAGACGTTCGGGCTGTAATAAACTCTTACGACCATCCATAAAGCGCACGAGATTTTCTGCGGCAGGCTTATTCTTAACTGCCGAGGTGATGCAAGTGTCAACCATTACAGCTTCAAATGGATTGGCTGTATCAAACACGTAATTAAGTGTATTGGCAAGCAGTAAATCTCTTAAATTACGCTTGGTTTGAGTTGTCCAAAATGTCTTAGGAGTAATGTATGTAATACATCCTCCCTCACAAAGCAAGGAAAAGCCTTTGAAAAAGAACAGGTTGTATGTATCATCAGAGAAGCCAAATTCCGCTTCGAATAGTTTCTTATCGGCAGTTGAAACACCTTTTGTAGAGATATAAGGTGGATTGGCGATAAGAATGTCAAAGCCCTCTTTGATACCAAACATCCATTCGGGATCAAAGAAAGGAGCGAAAGTATTTTGGTCGAACATATCCCACTGTGCAAGTTGGGCTGCTTGTTCGTTGCCGATACAGTCTTTTTCAAGTAAGAGATCCGCAATCTCCTTACGCAAGCGAACTACCTCATTGCGCCATTTTTCCTTGGTTGTAGGTCGTCTAGCACTAAATATTTTATGTTTAGCAATTTTAAGTTGACGTTCTTTCTGTTTTATTTCTTCTGAGTCAAATAAAGATGCTTCCGTCCGTTTTAGACCAAGAAGTGAGTTTGCTGCAACAAATTTGGCTTCCAAATTAGGCAACGGACGAATTCCGAAATTGTCGGCAGGATTGTTATTCCGTTTCTGGTCTATGACAAGGGAGATAAAAAAGCGGAGTTTTGAAATTTGAATGGCAATGGGCTGAATATCTACACCATAAATGCAATTTTCAATAAGGTGGAGTTTACGGGCATAGTCTGGGTAGTTTACATTCTCATCAAAAGCTCTTTCTATATCAGCAACAGCTTCTCGTCGTTCTTCAGCAGTCGAATTAAGGTATGCCTCAGATGTTTCATCAATAGCGAATTGTAGTAGCATATTCTTCCAACGACTATTATCGGGATCAATTTGCTTAAGAATATGCACCATCTGTTGAAGCACACCAACAGGGAATGCTCCTGAACCACAAGCGGGATCGAGTATCTTACAGTTATAGAGAGACTGCATAATTGCCAACTTCTGCTGTTCGGTAAGCAAAATTTCGTTATCTGCATAGTCAAGTAGCTTGCGGTATTCACTCTCCAACTCATTGCCAACCGTGCGTTTGAGGTGAGTGACAAGGCTTTCATCAACCATATACTGCACTATTTCTCGTGGAGTATAGAATGAACCAGTTTGCTTACGGGCTGTTTGTTGGGTTTCTGGATTGTATGAAGCTAACAAGTTCTCGAATACCTTACCAAGCAATTCCGGATCGAGCGATACATCTTTATCAAATGGCATATTTTCCTCTACTGTAAAGTTGTAACGCTTGAGAATGTCAATGATACCACGAGCCGACACTTTCTTCTTGTTAGCATCGCCGTAGAATTCTGAAAGGTCTATGTTTTTACCCGCTTCCTCTCCGAAGAAAAGATAGTCTGGTACAATCAGTTGCGCCATTGACTCCTTACGTTCACTGAAACCATCGTAGTACATTCCCGTACGCTTTTCATCCAAGCAGTCGAAAAGTCCGCCATTGAGGAATGGCACGGTTTCGTTAGCGAGACGCAAGAACTCGTCAGGATCATTGAACTCATCACGATAGCGCATCAGTTTGTTATCGTCAAACTGCGAGCGGTTGTCCTTGAAACGGCGTTCTGTAAACTCCGTACCTCCCTCCTTGGTAATTGGGCAATTAAGCATTGCAAAGAAAAGGTTTTGCAGGATAGCGCGATAATAAACACTTGCTTCCGACTTGCCGAAAAGATTGTCAATTTTATGCGGATTGAAACCCTTAATAAGATGATTGGCTATATACTCTTGATCGAAGAACTGCCACGGAATAAGTTTACGCTCTTTCAAGAACCATACAAAAATCAATCGAGTGATAAGGCGGATTACCCCCTCGTGATTGTGGCGTTTATCATCTGCCTGTGTAGAGATATCGTTTGGAAAAGAAATAACCTTAATTGCCCAAGCATACCAATCTGACAGTTCTTGATAGAATGCCTTGGTAAGTACCTCTACCGAGAAACGCTCAAAAAGATCTTTCACATCCTCGACTCTACCCAGTTCATTCAAGTATTTATTGGGCGTATAGCAAGCGATTCCCTTGCCAAGATAGTAAGAATAGCGACGAGGGTTAGAATAAGCACGGGTAACATTACTGTCATTTTCACCGATAGAGAGTTGGATTTCAATCAGCGAGAAACGGTAATTGTCCGAGTTATCTTCTGGAACGAAGATAACCAAAGCTCGGTTTTGTTTTTCTCCTGCAAGCATACGGAAGGCATCTTTCGACAGTCCCACGCGAGCATCATGGGGCGAATGGTGTTTGATTTCATAGACCACGAGGTCTAACGTTTTAGACTTGCCAAGACAAGTGGCAACAGATGCATAGTTCATCTGTGTCCAAAATGGGACATTCTTTTCTTCCTGCTCAAAATCATCGGGGAGGAAATCACGGCGGAGGTAATTGACAAAATCCGCACGATTATATGCTTTGCTAAAATCCATCATTATTGCAGTTCTTCAGTTATTATTAATGTTTCGTTCCCTTCTCCGACTTTGGCTTGTGCTTCGAGCAAGCGCATAAGATAGTCGGCAGGAATCTCTTTGAATAATTTTTGAATCTCTGATGGTTTCATTTGATTGATGAAACGCACTTCATAGCCAGACAATGCTTCCGCATCGAGAGCCGCCAAAAGATCAGAATAGTAATCTTCAGGCAGTTTTATCTTAATTGCATTAAGTTTTTGAATAGCCCTTAAGATGTTTTTGTCATTACGGCTCTTTGTATCGCTGCGGAATAGTAAAAGTTTCACCTGTTGATACAATCGGTCGAAGTCCTCGGTGGTAGCAAACGGCTTTTCATCGGGTAAAGCTTCAAAGAGCTTCAAGGCTTCTTCGGCAGAAAGCATTGTCGGCTCACAGTCGCCATTGGAAATTTTAAAAACGAAATCTTCGCCTTTTTTACCAAAAAGGATGACACCTTTGAGCGGCTTATCCACGATGCGCCCTGTTCGGGCGCGGTGTGGAATCTGCAAAGCCTCATTGTATTCATCAGTACCCTTGACCGATTCTAAAAGATGGCGATACTGAGTGTCCCACGATTCCGTTTCGGAATGCTCGATTTCCGCACGGTAACGGTCTCGGAAAAAAGCGTAACATTCTTCATCGGAAGTTAATGCCTTAGTATCTTCACCCATAATGGCATGAATCATTGCCATTTTTAAGGTAGATATTTCTTTGGTGCGGGTTTCGCTTTCGCCTACCTCTGTGGGGAAGTAATTATAAATATAAAGGTTGTCGAAAACCTTTTTGTTGATACGATTGATACGTCCTATACGCTGGATCACCCTTGTGGGATTATATGGAATGTCATAGTTAAATATCGCTCCGGCTCGATGCAAGTTGTAACCCTCGGAAATGGCATCAGTGGCAACCAAGACCTTGTAGTCATTGGCTTGCATTTCTTTTTTAACACTTGCGTCAAAATTATTGCGAATAGTCTGGCGCATAGAAGGCGTTGCATCCGCTGAAGTATATTTAAGTGCAGGAAGTCCGGCATCTTTGAGGGCCGCACCAAGGTAGTTGGCAGTATCAGCGAACTCGCTGAATACAACAAGTTTGCGATTTGGTTCATTGGATAGTTTCTCACGAACAAGGCGGATGAACGATTCGAGTTTCGGATCGAACTTGATAATATTTTCCTTACCAAACCATTCCAAGTAAATAGACTCAAGAAGTGCGATGTCGGCTTTTACGTCATTGATAAACTCGTTCTTGACAAACTTCATGTCAATAACAAAGAATCCCTTGCCTGAATATTTCTCAAACGCATCTTCTATTTCCGCCATGCCATCATCAGTGCTTTCGTAAAAGTCATCCACATCAGGCATGCCTCCTTTTTTCCAAACGGGGATCTTTCCGGTACGGTCAATCCAATCGAGCACATTACGAGAAGATTTTATCATAAAGGCAAGCGACGTTTTGAAAGATGCAACCGAACTTTCGAAGCGACGCACCAGCAAACGGCGCATGAATTTTGCCACGTTTGCTTGACGACCGATGAGCATATTTACATCATCAATCCCTGTTTGGCGTTCTATGTCATTGGCCAATGCTTCACGTTTATCTTCCGGCACATATAGCACTGGCTTGTAACGAGCTGCTTGAAAGCGGTAACTGCCATCGTCCGAATCTTCATCGTTTGATTTTGTCCCATAAATGAGATTAAGCGTGCGCAGATACAAGTCTTTCAATTCCTTGAGGTCATAAGATAACTCAATAGGGTCCTGTGGAATAACCACCTCAATCTTTTGCTTTTTTAGGTCGTCTTTATATGTGTCAATCTGCTGTAGGTCAATGCGTGAACGGCGGATAACCAAAGGCCCGATAATAGAGCGAATTGTGCGAGCTATCTTAGCGGTTTCGTTTTTTACGTCTTGCTTGGAGAGTTTACCTTGACGCTGCAATTCGCGCAGTTCCTTGTACTGGTTGATAAGATCGCGAAACTCAATACTAAGATTTTCCACTGTTTTAAGTGTGGACTTGGTAGGTATCTGAAAGAGTTTCAGCATGGAATAGATGTCGGCAGGGTCGTTGTTAAATGGAGTTGCTGTCAATAACACCACCTTATTACCTTGACAAAGATTGTGCAGCATGGCGTAATCTTCTGTGTATTCATTGCGGTAGCGATGCGCCTCGTCCACTATAATCAGAAACTGTTCATCAGGTTTCTTCAAATCATTGTAATGCGTCAATGCTTCCGAAATTTTACCACTGCTGAATACTGTGCCTGTGAAACCGAACTCGTCCTTATAAGCGTCCCATCCTGACTTCAAGTGTGGGGGTGATATAACAATAGTACGCAAACGGAGGTTGTGGGCAATGGTAGAAGCGATTATACTTTTTCCCAAGCCAACTACGTCTGCTACAATCGTTCCGTTATGGGTTTCGATAGACTTCAATGCAAGTTGAATGGCATCAGTTTGATATTTCAGGTTGAAGAACTTTCCATCGGTAATGTCGAAAGGTGTACGCACATTTGTTTTAGACGGAATGTTAAAATACTCGCTGAGCACACGTAGATAAAGTTTATATGGCTGAAAGAGTCGGTCAATCCAAATTTTACTCTCGACTTTTTCTTTCCAACGATCAACAGTGTTTTCGTCCACAATTGGAATGGCATTTGACCAAAGTTCGTCAAAGATTTGTTTTCCCTCCGTATATTTCCCCTTGTCTGTAAACCGTACATTGATTTCTGTTCTACCTTGCAAACCTTGATAGGAAAGATTACTTGATCCTGTGATTACATCACCGGGTTGTTCTCCATTTTCGTTATTGATGCTATTATAAGCAAAAAGGTACATTTTCGCATGACACGGGTCTTCGGTCTTACGTATTTCCAATGTGCCATTATAAATTTTATGTTGAAATTGACGAAATATTCGGATGGTTTCATCTGTATCGGTATTATCCGTTTCATTAATGAGTCTCACTAAGTTGTTGAAATATTCCTCACGAACCTTACTCCGGATGCGTTGCCATTCCACCAACTCTTCTACCTCACGGACACGATTTGAAATCCGAGTGTCTATGTCAAGACCAACCAAAATACGGAGATGCTTATCAGCGAGCTTATCGGCAAGCTGTATGTATCCCGAAAAATAGAAATAGCCCACAAGAATATCTACGGCATCCGATTTGGGCAAGATACCCGTGATAATGTCGGAGAGTAGACGATCTTTATTGGTTATGAAACTATGTGCCATATTGAACTATGTTTTGTATTCTTTATCAATCAAAAATAATAGTTTCGGTCATATCAACATTTATTCTATCCATACCGTCAACGATTATTTTTCCATACCAATGTCCTAAATCTGCTTTGCAACTCACTCAATCGTTCCATAATCTCATCGAAAGAAGGTGCATTGGCATAGATGAAGCCAATTTGCATCTGCTTATAGTCGTCACGCAAAACATCTTCGATGCTTTTAGGAGGCAGGAACGATATTGTGTGTGGAAGATGACTCGTATAGTCCAATCCACTCCAAGCCGTAAACTTTTTACGATGAGTCACAATGTCCTCGTATAATTGTACATCCTGCATTGCTTCCATAGCAAACGGTTTATCCATCATCTTTACAATGTCATACATGTGTCGTGTGATACGTTCGATATGCGTACAGCCATTGGGACGGTTAAACTCTTCATGTAAAAGAAAAACCTTTTCCAGGAATGTTCGTCCTGGCACTACGGTAGGAACAGTGAATATAGGTAATGAGAACTCTTCACCTGGATAAGCCTCTTCTATCATAGAACGCATTTTCACATCTTCTGACGGTTCCATGAGTGAACGACAACTTATCTCAACCTTGACTCGTTCGGGTATATATTGCATTTTCGTTTGCAGCACTGAATTATACTCGACAAACAGGACTACAGGATCAAGGTCACTGACAGATGTCTCTGGAACTATAACCTTACAGCTCTCTGATAGCCCAAACTCTTTTAATCTGGTCTCAACGTCGAGCGCGAAAGAGCCATCTATGAACTTCTTGGAGTCTTTCCGCAACTTAGTCCGTTGACTTTTAGTCTCAATATTTGTAAAGCCGAGATATTGGGGATCTATTGCAAGGTCAATATCTTCCGAAAACCGTTCTATTAATCCCCAACCTTTGCTAAGGCTTGTTCCTCCCTTGAAAACAAAAGCTGCTGCATACGGCAAAGAAAATATGGCACGTAACACCATACTGACCCAGTAGTCCTTTTCTACGGCATTGTCCACAATCCCTTTATCTTCGGCTACATTAGCCAAAATGGTAAGTTGTTCTTCTTTTGTAAGCTTAGTAAAATTCATAATGCAAGTCTTTGTTTAATCCATTGCGGAGCAATGCTGTAATCGTATTTGATTTCATCAGGACTACCATATTTTTCAATGGTTTGTTTTATGATTGCGATCTGTTCATCTGTCACGTTATCTTTCCCTAATTCTTTCATGGCAGCGACTATAAGTGGGAACAAGTCTGTCTTGTAGGCAAAATTGCGAGGTGCGCTACGCTTGAATATGATTTTACGGTTCCCGATAGTAAGTTCCCTTGCTGTGGCATCTGTCAAATAGACTGCATTCATCGTGACCTGTGTGGAAAGTCCCAATTTGTTCAATGCTGTCAATCCACTAGGTATAATACGAGCCTTATCCTTTTCCGCTATAGCGTATGCGATATCTTCTATAGAGGGACGAAGTACACCGAACTTATTCCGTAATGGATATAGATATAGACCTTGAGAAAGACGAATGAGCACCCCCTCTTTCTCTAATCGGGAAAGCGCACGAGTAACTAGCCCATCATTATTCAGATGGGCAAAATCACTCACCATATAAAGCCTGTTCGGTCCGTTTCGGTCTATGATGTTTCGTATTTCCTTTGTCAGTATCGTCTTCATATCCACAATGATTCCACTTGCAAAGATACGATATTACTCTTGATGTAGCAATAAAATGTCCGAAATTCTTAAAGAAAATCGGACATTATAGAATGCTTTGCGGCTTAATACCCCGATCATGAACCGAGTACATTAAGTTAAGGTTATCATAGTTCGCCAATGGGTTGTTCTAACCAACCCTTTGGCGAACATTAACACCATACCTCAAAATGAAGAGCTTTTATTAGACAGTGGAGCAAAATAATAATAACCTTTGGGAAACCGACAGAATATGGGAACTATACGGTATCAAATAAAAGATAAATACTAATATATAAATTGATTATCAGATTAGTATATAATCATTCTCGGTTCAAGCGTGGAGCCTATTTCGTTTGTTAATCAGAAGGTTGTGGCAAACCCATAGCAAAATAAACGAAGATCCATACCCCACACTTGAATAGATATGGGGTATGGATACGCAGAATGCGTTCTTGCCATAGTCTAAACAAGAAATGAGTGCTGTTCGTTGTCCTTTGCTACTGAAAACTGCCACATTTTCAGATTAGGACCAGGCGAAAACACTTTCCATATGTCTGCCGCATGCGCGACAAAACAAAAGTAGAAAATAATTTTCACATTAAACAACACTCATGTAAAAATAGCCGCAAATCGTGCCAAAAATTCCTAGTTCCCAATCCCAACAACTCCGGTTCTCCCTTCCCCCGTCTGTCGGGGAGCGTGCAAACGGCAGCCGACATCCTCCTACTCCGTAAAAGAGAAATAAATGTAAACTATACTTGCATTATTGTAAAATATACTTTACATTTGTCTTGTCAATAATAATCACCTAAAAATTAGGACGACTATGAAAACAACTCTTTTACTGCCCAACGGTTTTAAGAAAATCGGCTGGGCGATCTTCGTTCCCGCATTTCTGCTCGGCTGCTCGATCTGCTTCTTCGGCGAAAATTTCGACCGCTGGCTTTTCCGCGAAACGGTAATGAACAACATCGCCATCATCGGCACGGTCGTCGGCGCCCTTTTCATCGGCTTCTCGCGCGAAAAAATCGAAGACGAAATGATTCAGCACATTCGGCTCAACGCTCTGATGGCTGCCATGTGGATCAACTACCTGCTTCTGATCGTCGTGTCTCTGTCGATCTACAACATCAACTACCTTACGGTAATGGCCTGCGGCATGGCCACTCCGCTGGTCATCTTCCTGCTCGTCTATCACTTCAATCTTTACAGACTGAACCGCAACCTGCACCATGAAAAATAACATCCGTGTCCAACGAGCCGTCGTCCGCCTCACCCAACAGCAATTGGCCGAACAGGTCGGCGTCAGCCGCCAAACGATCAATGCCATCGAAAGCGGCAAGTTCATCCCCTCGACCCTGCTCGCACTCAAGATCGCACGTACCTTCCGGCAACCGGTCGAAGCGATCTTCCAACTCGAAGAGGAAGATTAGAACCGGTGCAACAAGCACGACAAAGGGCAGCCCCGATCGAGGCTGCCCTTTATACTACGGAATATTATTCGTTTAGTATTCGATCTTGCTCCGACGAACATACCCTTCATACCGCCACCGGGCATTCTGTTCAGCTGCCTGGAAAAGCGCTTCGGCATCCTCCGGAGAAACGGCCTTGAGCGACGTATAACGGACCTCCTTGAGCAAGAAATCGCGGAACTTCGCCCAATCGGGTTCTTTCGAATCGAGTACGAACGGATTCTTGCCCTGCTCCTCCAACTGCGGATTATAATGCCACAGATGCCAGTAACCGCACTCTACTGCCTGCTTGCCGACCGTCTGTGTCCGGGTCATACCGCCCTTGATACCGTGATTGATACACGGCGCATAAGCGATTACGAGCGACGGACCGGGATAGGCTTCCGCCTCTTTGAGTACATTAAAAAGTTGGGCCTGCGAAGCACCGATCGACACTTGAGCCACATACACGTAGCCATACGTCATCGCAATCGCACCCAGATCCTTCTTGCGGATGCGCTTACCTGCCGACGCGAATTTGGCGACGGCACCCACCGGAGTCGCCTTGGACGACTGACCGCCCGTGTTGGAATAAACCTCCGTATCGAGCACCAGAACATTCACATCCAGCCCCGAAGCCAGCACGTGATCCAAACCGCCGAAACCGATGTCGTAAGCCCAACCGTCGCCGCCGATCACCCATTGCGACTGCTTCACCAGGAAATCCTTCAACTCCAGTATCTGCCGGCAATAGTCGCAACCGCAAGCCTCCATCATCGGAACCAGACGGGCAGCGACTTCGGCCGACCGGGTCGACGAAACCCGTGCTTCGATCCACTCGCGCATAACGCCCTTCAGCTCTTCGGAGCAACGCTGGCACTGGGCGATAGCCTCTTCCATCAGCATCTGAATCCGATCGCGCAGCTTCTCCGCACCGACATACATACCCAGACCGAACTCGGCATTGTCCTCGAAGAGCGAATTGGCCCATGCCGGACCGCGACCATCCGCATTCTTGCAATAAGGAGTCGAAGGTGCCGAACCGCTGTAAATCGACGTACACCCCGTGGCATTGGCCACCATCATCCGGTCGCCGAAAAGCTGGGAGATCGCCTTGATATAGGGAGTTTCGCCGCAGCCGCCGCAAGCGCCCGAGAACTCGAACAAGGGCTGCTCGAATTGCAGGTTCTTGACCGACTTGGTCTTATCGACCACCTTCTTGTAACCGATATGTTTGGTGATGTAATCCCAGTTCTTCTGCTGTCCGAGTTGACTTTCGAGCGGCTTCATAATGAGCGCCTTCTCCTTGGCGGGACAAACGTCCACACAGTTGCTGCACCCCGTACAGTCGAGCGGCGAGATCTGGATGCGGAACTTATACTCCTTCGTGTCGCCCAATCCCTGTTTCCATTCGGTGCCCGATGCAGCCGCCTCGGTCTCGGTCGCCAGGAAAGGACGGATCACAGCGTGCGGACAAACGTACGCGCACTGGTTGCACTGGATACACTTATCGACCTGCCATTCGGGGACATTGACGGCGATGCCGCGCTTCTCCCATGCAGCGGTTCCGTTCTCCCACGTACCATCTTCACGTCCGTTGAATGCCGACACGGGCAGCAGATCTCCCTTGAGGGCATTGATCGGATCGACGATGTTGCGCACGAACTCCGGACGAGCCATATCCACGCCGTGATCGGCCGGTTTCAGCTCGATATTCGTCCACTCGGCCGGGACTTCGACCTTCACGACTGCGTTACCGCCCGCATCGACGGCCGCATAGTTCATGTTGACGATGTCCTCGCCCTTATTGCCGTAGCTCTTATAGATCGCTTTCTTCATCTCCTCGACGGCCTTCTCGAAAGGAATCACGTTCGCGATTTTGAAGAATGCCGCCTGCATGATCGTATTGGTGCGCGAACCGAGCCCCAACTCCGCCGCGATCTTCGTAGCGTTGATGATATAGAAGTTGATCTTATTCTTGGCCAGGAAAACCTTCATGTGATCGGGCAGCGTCCGGCAGGTCGTTTCGGCATCGTGCACCGAGTTCAAGAGGAACGAACCGCCCGGCTTGAGGCCCTTCAGCACGTCGTACTTATCCACGTACGAAGGCACGTGGCACGCCACGAAATCGGGCGTGGTCACCAGGTAGGGCGAGGTGATCGGCTTGTCGCCGAAGCGCAGGTGCGAAGCCGTGTAGCCGCCCGACTTCTTCGAGTCGTATGCGAAATAGGCTTGGCAATATTTGTCGGTCGTGCCGCCGATGATCTTGATCGAGTTCTTGTTGGCACCCACCGT
>OKVK01001363.1_pt1 | contig 12769 bp, 17 predicted proteins | sample 1604771 | NCBI WGS metagenome assembly OKVK01 (sample SAMN01760906, study PRJEB22395) | human gut metagenome | reverse complement strand
ATGGAACATATTTCCCGCGGAGAGGGATGTATCCGTCTCGGATTCATCCGTCCCCTCGGAACTCAATTTATCCCCGGACTCGCCGCCGATTTTCTGAAAACACAGAATTCCGTGGATATCTGTTTTGAATTTCACACCGACAGTTCCCAGCCGCTCCTGTCGGCACTCCGCGAAGGGATCTATGACATGGTATTCTGCACTCGCATGGATCAGGAGACTTCCATCGACTTTTTTCCTGTAGCACATCAGGACCTGGTTCTGATCGTCCCAAAAGGGCACCCTTTATCCGGTCTTGATTCCGTGGATCTGTCCGCCTCCCTTGCCTATCCTCACATCTGCTTCACCCCGGATTCCGGATTACGCAGCGTAGTGGATCAGCTGTTCCAGAAGATCGGTCAGTCTCCTGAGATTGCCTATGAAATTCAGGAAGACCAGGTAATCGCAGGACTGGTGGCACAGAACTTCGGCATCGCAGTCGTTCCCTATATGGATGAGCTGCCCCGTATGAACCTTGATATCATCCAGATCTCCCGCCCCTTATGGGAACGGAACTTTTATCTTGCCACTTTAAAAAACCGTCTGCTGTCCCCTGCAGCGCAGAATTTCCATGACTATGTCGTGGAGCATTATGCATCGAATCCTGCGCTCACGGACCTGTAACAGCCTTAGGAGGATCTGTCTATGAAAAACTTGTTAAAAGGCATGTTGATCGGCTTTATTATCGGAGGCATCCTGCTTACGGCAGCTGCATTTTTGTTCTTCCGGCATCCAACAGAAGAACCGGAACCCGAAGTACCTGCTGCCGAAGTTTCCAAAGCCGTACAGGAAGAAGCTCCAGAGTCCGGTATTTCCCTTCCGGAAGAACCGGAAACTCCGGAAATACCTGCCGTGGAGCCGACCAGAGAAGCATCCGAAGAAGTCTCCGAGCCGGAAGAACCGGACAGCGCCCTTCTGGCTTTTGCAGGAGATGTGATGTTTTCCGACCCCTTCTTAGCCTCCTATGATAAATCCGGTATTTCTGCTATCGCTGACAGTGAGATGCTTGGACGCATGCAGAATGCGGATCTCTTTGTCATTAATGAAGAATTTCCTTTCAGTCTGCGGGGCGAGGCCATGGAAGACAAACAGTTCACATTCCGGGCCGATCCTAAATATGTGGAAATCTTTCAGGAGCTTGGCGTTGACATCGTGACGGTGGCCAACAACCATGCCCTGGATTTTGGAAGAGACGCCTTCTTAGATACGCTGGATACCTTAAAATCTGCAAATATCGCCTGCATCGGCGGCGGATATCATCTATCGGAAGCCTCTGCTCCCGCAGTACAGACCATAAACGGCCAGACCTTCGCCATCTTCGGCGCCACGAGAGTGTCACCCTCTGCCACCTGGTATGCCTCTGACAGCCAGCCCGGACTGTTTCAGACCTATGACGCCACTCTGCTCAATCAGAAAATCGCAGAAGCCCATACAGAATATGATCATGTGATTGTATTTGCTCACTGGGGTATTGAAAAAAATGAGACACCGGAAGATTATCAGCGGTCACTGGCCAAGGGATACATTGATGCTGGTGCCGATCTGGTAGTAGGCTGCCATCCTCATGTCCTGCAGGGATTTGAGTATTACAATGGTGTTCCCATTGTGTACAGCCTGGGAAATTATCTCTTCGGTAACCGGGACGGAGATACGGTCCTTCTGGAAGCCTCCTACGACAACAAAGGAGCTCCTTCCATCCAACTGGTACCATGCAAACGGGTGGGCAGTGTCCTGTCCCGGATTCAGCATCCGGAAGCCTTATTTCAACATCTGACCGAGCTTTCCTTCGGAGTAACGGTAGCTGAAGACGGAACACTGCAATCGCAGTAACAAAAAACGGAAGTAACCTGTATCTGGCTGCTTCCGTTTTTTTTATTTTCTCTGCAAATCAAAAAGAGCATCCGGATCATTCCGAATGCTCATCTGATGCGGAAGAAGGGACTTGAACCCTCACGAGCGTAACGCTCACAAGAACCTGAATCTTGCTCGTCTGCCAATTCCGACACTTCCGCATCACGAACGATATCATACAACAATTTGACGCAAATGTCAAATATTTTTATAATGTATTTAAAATAAAACTCTCCGTAGATTCTAATATAGGGGTATTTCAAAGTATCATTTATTTAAACATTTAGTTGCTGAAAGGGAGGTACAGATATGGATTATCATGCATTGGGAAAAAGAATTCGTGAAGAGCGTCTGCGTCTGAATCTGACTCAGGAGAAACTTGCTGAGGAAGTAGGCGTATCTACCGCATACATCGGACAGATCGAGCGCGGAGAGAGAAGTCTGACCCTGGACAAGCTTGTAAAAGTTGTAAACCGTCTGGGTGTTACCATCGACTTCCTGCTTGCTGATTATGTGGTTGCTACTGATGACCACAGCATTAATCTACTGATCCAGTTAATGCACGACCGCACTGCTGAAGAGAAAACTCTTGCAATCAACCTGCTGAAAGTATTATTTGCGGACAAATAATTCCTTTTACAAAAAAGAAAAGGCGGAATTCCTGCTACGGAACTCCGTCTTTTCTTTATTTTGTCTAGAAGTAAACCAGCTCTTCTTCCGGTTTTTCCGCACTGGTAATATGGGTTGCACGCAGTACCACACCATTCTCACCGCTGTACTCTGCACGTTTCTCCACATAAGCTTTGGCCGTAATGGTCACCCACTGCTTATTCTTCAGTTCATCGACATGGGAAGACTTACACAGGAAACCGATAAAGGCTGTGTCGTCCGCACAGCAGGTCATTGCCATACGTCCCGGCACAAAATATCCCTTAGGCAGCCTTGCATTCTTATAGACCATTCCTTTGTACTTAAGGGTCTTTCCTGCATACTTCTCCGGATGATCCATGGCATCAATGTACCAGATACCATAGTCCACGTCAGAGATCTCGATAACATCTGCATTGATATCAAAGGGAAGCTCTTCCTCGAACTCCAGCTGGCTTCCATCCTCTTTCTCAAATACCACCTGTGCTTTCGGATTGACTGCACGCATATTTCTCTTATAAGTGGCTGCCGGTGTATCCTCCGTACTACGGTTGAAAATAATGAGATCGGAATCCTTTGCCATCTCCATGAAAATGGATTTCATATTTTTCAGATAAACATCAAAGGTAGTCGCATCTACGGTTGTGATAACCTGAGCCACGAACCAGCCCTTCGGCATATACATCTCGCGCAGATAATCCAGTCCCCACATACAGTTATACTCTACAATAACCTGAGTAGGTTTGTATTTCTTCTGGCACTCTGCCAGAAACATTTCGTTGAATTCGGATTTGTCCTCCAGCATTACCAGAGTGGTATTGCTTTTCTGAAGTACCTCATCCTCGTATTCTTCAATTCCTTCCTCGCAGGCAATGACCAGATTGCGCTCGCCATCAGAGAAATATTCGTCTGACAGCGTTTCCATCGCAAACTGAGTTTTGCCGCTCTCCAGAAATCCGTGTACTACAAATACCGGGATTTTTGCCATGTTCAATCTCCTTTTATTTAAGCCAGCCCGAACAGTTTTGCCAGTTCCTCTTCATCAAGATGAGAACCGATCACACACAGGCGGCCTGTGTAATCCGCATCTCCTCTGCGGATTTCATATTCTTCCGGAACCATATCAAAGTGCAGCCAGGTACCGTCTGTACACGGAATAATGCCCTTTGCACGCAGAATGATGCCATATTCGTCACCATCGGAAAGTTTCTTCAGGATGTCACGCAGCTGCTCCTCGCTGTATTTGTGCGGAGTCTCCTGACCCCAGCTAGAGAACACTTCGTCTGCATGATGGTGATGATGATGGTCATGGTCATGATCGTGGCAGCCACAGGTGCAGTCATCGCCATGCTCATGGTCGTGATGATGCTCGTGATCGTGGTCGTGATGATGCTCATGCTCGTGATCATGGTCATGATCGCAGCAATGGTCATGATCCTCATGCTCATGAAGATGCTCCATCTCCTCTTTCAGAATCAGATCCTGATGCTCCATAGCAGCCAGAATCTGCTCCCCTTTCAGCTCATCCCACGGAGTCGTGATGATGGTAGCCTTCGGATTCTTCTCTTTTAACATCTTTACAGCAGCGTCCAGTTTGTCCTCGGACATCTTCTGGGTACGGCTCATAACGATAGTTCCTGCATTCTCTACCTGATTGTTAAAGAACTCACCAAAGTTCTTCATATACATTTTGCACTTCTGTCCGTCTACAACGGTAATGGAGCTGTTCAGTTCCACCGGCTCATGAGCAGCAACACCCTGTACCGCTCTGGTCACGTCAGAGAGTTTGCCAACACCTGACGGCTCAATCAGGATGCGGTCCGGAGCATAGGTCTCGATAACCTGTTTCAGGGCAGTACCGAAATCACCTACCAGAGAGCAGCAAATACAGCCGGAATTCATCTCGGTAATCTGTACGCCTGCATCCTTCAAGAAACCGCCATCGATGCCGATCTCACCGAACTCATTCTCGATCAGAACAATCTTCTGACCTGCGAATACCTCTTTCAGCATTTTTTTGATCAGTGTGGTCTTGCCGGCTCCAAGGAAACCGGAAATAATCTCAATCTTTGTCATGCTATTTTCCTTCTTTCTCTGAGCAAAAAGCCCTCGGTTTCCCAAGGGCTTTCATTCGTTACTTATTTATTCAGTGCTTTTTTAGCAGTCTCTGCCAGAGCAGTGAAAGCTGCTGCATCGTTTACTGCAAGATCAGCAAGGATCTTACGGTTCATCTCAACGCCTGCGCTCTTCAGTCCGTACATAAATTTGCTGTAGGACAGTCCGTTCATACGTGCTGCTGCATTGATACGAGCGATCCACAGCTGTCTGAACTGACGTTTTCTCTCTTTACGTCCAGCGTATGCACTGGTCAGTGCTCTCATTACAGACTGTTTTGCTACTCTGTACTGTTTGCTTCTAGCTCCTCTGTAGCCCTTTGCGAGCTTTAATACTCTATTGTGTTTCTTTTTAGCGTTTAATGCGCCTTTAACTCTTGCCATTTTTCTTCCTCCTTAACTTTCTTCCCAAATCTTATAAATACGGCAGAATCTTCTTCATGCTCTTAACGTTGGTAGCATCCGTGATGATGGATTTACGAAGATTTCTCTTTCTCTTCTGGGATTTTTTCGTTAAGATATGGCTCTTATAAGCTTTCATTCTCTTTAACTGACCTGTTCCGGTCTTTTTGAAACGTTTCGCAGCTGCTCTGCTAGTTTTTACCTTTGGCATATGTTTGTTCCTCCTGTGAAATCTAAATTATACTACAGGCCCCCTGGCCCTTGTTATTTTAACGCTTTTCCGTTAAAAACATCGTCATACTGCGGCCTTCCATCTTCGGCGCCTTATCAATCGCTGCGATGTCTGCCATGCGCTCTGCAAACACGTCCAGAATCTTCTTGCTGCTCTGTACATGTGCCATCTCACGGCCGCGGAAACGTAAAGTAACCTTTACCTTATCACCCTTCTGAATGAATTTTCTGGCTGCATTCACCTTAGTGTTCAGGTCATTCTCATCAATATTCGGGGACAGACGCACCTCTTTGATCTCAATGGTCTTCTGCTTTTTCTTTGCTTCCTTTTCTCTGCGTGCCTGCTCATAACGATACTTACCGTAATCGATGATCTTGCATACCGGCGGCTTTGCTGTAGGTGCGATCTTTACAAGATCAAGCTCCGCCTCTCTTGCCATCTTCATTGCCTCGCTGGCAGACATAATTCCTAACTGTTCCCCGTTCTGACCGACTACACGAACCTCACGGTCGCGAATCTGCTCATTGATCATTAACTCGCTAATTGTCGTACACCTCCGCAATTGTTGCACAAAAAAAGTGGATAGAAAACTATCCACTTTCTACATGAAAAATGCTCTTCGCATTATCTTTTCACGATATAAACCCGGGTCACCGCTTGTGCCAAGGTGAGAGTGGATACTCTTCTTTCATTTCATAACCTTGTATAGATTATCACACTTATTTTCTGCTGTCAACTATTTTTATACAAATTTATTCAATTTAAAAATGTCAATATTAAATGCGACACTTTTTTAAATTTTTTTCTATCCTATTTTTCTTACCTCTTCCGTGAATAATTCCCCTGCTGTCCTATATTCATGTATACGGCGTGGGTAGTTGTTTATCCAGTTTTCTATATTCTGTATCTCTTCGTCAGTCTTGCTGTCAAAGTTTTCCCCTTTTGGTATCTTCCGGCGCACCAGTTTATTTGTAACCTCATTTGTCCCACGTTCCCAACTGCTATACGGGTGGCAATAATATAGCTTTGTTCGTTGCTCTCCCTCATTCAATATAGAGCGTTCCAATTCCTCACAATATGCAAACTCGCTGCCGTTGTCTACTGTTATCGTCTTAAATACTTGCTTAAATAGTTCTCCCCATTTTCTCTCTAATCTGTCTACTGCGCTTACCACCTCTGCTGCCGTGTGTTCTGGCAGCTTAAAAATAATTTCCGCTCTGGTCTTTCTTTCCGTCAGTACAAGCAGACTATTTTTTGATTTTCCACGTTTACCTATTACGCTGTCCATTTCCCAATGTCCAAACTCCTTACGCTCTTCCACCTCGTCCGGGCGCTTTTCAATGCTTGTGCCTGCTGCCGCTCTGGTCTGTTGCTTATTCACTTTGTTATATTTCCGCTTTTTATTTTTCTTCACTGGCAGATTTTTATTTGTCAGCCTTAAAAATATCCCCTTATCAATATAGCTGTAAAGAGTGGTTACGCATATCGTTGTTTTAAATTCCCCCTCTTTTCCCTGCGCCTTAATTTCTCCCAGTACCGCTGCTGGGCTATAATCTTCATTTATTATTTTGTCCTCTATGTAATTCGCAAGTTTTATGTCATTCCCTATTTTAAGTACCCCGCCCTTACTTTTCAAATTTTCTCTATACTTATCTTCGGCAATATCTGGGCTATAGCGTTCCTCTGTCGTAAGGTCTGAATTGAGCGCCGTAAATATCCCCCGCTTTACTTCTCTGTATATCGTGCTGCGGTGTACGTGCAGTAAGTCTGCAATTTCCTTTATGCTGTGTCCTGCCTTTAATAGCGCCTCTATTTTTATCCTATCTGCCTTTGTCAGATGCTTAAAGCCCTTTGCCATTTTCTCTACCTCTCTTTTGTTCTATATACGACGAAAAGCCGCAAACTCTTTTACAAGTCTGCGGCTTACGCTCTTAACCCCATTTGCAGCATTTCTTACAAGCTGTATATTTCTTTTTCGCTTGGCTTAGTGGTATGCCCTTTGCATTTTTCATGCCAGAGCAAGTAGGCTTACTATGGTACTTCTTGCTGCTTTGGTCTACGTATACTATTGTTTCTCCTGCTGGCTGCTGTGCTTTTTTACGTTCTTCTACAATAATGTTTAACTCAATGTTGCAACCGAACGTGTGTACCCCCCCCCCAGAAATTTCCAGTATTTCTGCGGTATATCGGGCATCTGGGTATTTTCCCTCTAAATCTTTTGCCAGCTCTGCTGCAAGGTTTCCCAGCACCTTATTACCACATTTCACGTATGCGGCAGGCTCTCCATTGAAAATATACTTTTCTACCTCTATCTCTTCGCTTCCCGTCATGCTGCTTAAAATATCTTGTCTGTTTTCTCCGTCCTCATTATCATAAGTAACGCCCACTAATTTTGTTCGTATCGTTTCTGCTATCCTCTCATTTGTAGATGCAGGCGCAACGTGTGGCGCTGGCTTTTTGTCTGCCTGCTGTTCTGCTTTCCCTTTCGCTCCTGCAAACGCACACACTGCGGCAATTACCAGACAGCCCACCCCGCCCGTAATATTCCCGGACGGCAGCGCAGCTACTCCACTTACTGCAAATAATGCAGCTACTCCATAAAAAATCATTTTTCTTTTTCCCATAATAAGCCCTCTCTTTCGTTTTTACTTTAATTCTAAAATTTCATCAGCAGAGGCGTTAAGCTCTCTACAGATTTTTGTAAACACTTCCATAGTTGGCGTGCGTTCTCCATTTTCCCAGCGGCTAATATCCTTTTGATATACTTGCAGGCGTTCCGCAAGTTCTTTTTGAGAAACGCCCGCCGCTTTCCTTGCTTTTCTAATATTTTCTCCTATCATACTTTACCTCTTTTCTCTCTGGCTCTTAATACCAGTGCTACGCATAACTTTACTGCGCCTACTGCTACCAGAAAAATACCTAATTTTAAAATCATGCTCTTTACTCGGCTTTGGGTTTATGTTATATTCTAAGTAGGCGGTGGGCTTTCGCCCACCTGATACTTAATTTAATTGGTTATCTATTATTATAAGTATCGTTCCTACGATTAAGTCTATCAGTGCATTTGCTGCCAGCGCTTGCCATTTGATAGGCTTTTTCTTATGTTTCTTTTTCTTACCCATTGTGCCGTTTCTCCTTTCTAACGCTTTGCGTTTATTTGTTCTTTTCTCCTTTCCATGTTTTAATTATATACCCATTTGGGTATATTGTCAACACTTTTTCAGATAAATATGCAAAAAAATAAGGGTGTGCCGCACATAAACCGACACACCCAAACACTTATACCAGCTTTGTGCAGTAGTCAAGACTTACCCAGCCTGCGCCACTTTTCAGCTTTCCCCAGCCTGCCGTACTTCCCTTTCCTGCCTTTTCTTCCACAATCGTAAATACACCTCTGCCCGTATATTCTCCCGTTACTGCGTAACCTGTGCCCGCTCCCGTTCTTATTCTAAGGTCGTCTACATCAATCTGCACTTTATACGGCAGTTTCTTTGTTGTATGCTTACTGTATACCGCCTTTCCGTCCCAGTCATAGACTGTATACCCCTCTTTGCAGGCGTTCTTTGCGTTTTCCAGTTCTTCAAAAGCTCCCAGCTGGCTTGCTGCATCTTTCCAGCTCTTGCGCACACGGTACAGCTTTTTAATGGCAGGCGCTACCGCTCCCCCTGCGTATTTTCTATAGTATCCGTCGCCATATCCTGCCCGCTGTTTCTTTACGTTTTCGCTCTGGTCTGCTGGCTTTTCGTACCCAGTAAGCACCGCATCAGACGCAGCACGTACAGACGTTGCATTTTTCAGAGTATCCATAACAGACTTGTACCCCTGCAATTCTTCCCACAAAAAGGCAAGCTGCATAGCAAGGTTTCCAATAGACACGCCCGCAGCTTTCGCATAATCAAAAAGTGCCTGCTTTCTGGTGTAAAAAGTCCACTGCGCCAGCCCATATCCTGCACTATCATTTACAAAATTACCGTAGCTGCCAGCGTCTACAGCTTTTGTATACTCTTCGTCTCCCATTCCCAGCTTATTATTATAGGTATTCTGCAAATTACATGGATTAAGCCCACTTTCTGCAAACAGATTGCCCATTAAGCCAGCCACCGCATAGGCATTTAACCCTTTTTTCGTGAAAAAGTCCCAGATTTCTTTTTCTTGTACGTTCCCAGTATCCGGCTTGCTTTCGCTCGTTTTCGGATATACCGCTTTGCCGTTCCAATCGTAGACGGTATACCCAGCTTTGCACGCTTTCTTTGCGTTTTCCAGTTCTTCAAACGCTCCCAGCTGACTTGCTGCATCTTTCCAGCTCTTGCGCACACGGTACAGCTTTTTAGTAGTAGGCGCTGCCGCTCCGCTAATTTTCTCCTTAAACTCGTCCCATGTATGTGCTGTTGTATTATATACATACGGGTTCGGGCAAATCTTGCCCGTAACGTCATAATGCCGGATTACACGGGACGCAGGCACGCCGTATTTTTTCATCAGATATTTTGTAAGCTCCACGGCTGCTGCTACTGTTTCGTCCTCAAAATGCCAATCTTTATCCTCTGCCCCCAGTCTGCTTGTATCCCGTTTTCTTACGCAAAGCTCAATACCGATACTGTTTGAATTTCTGCACTCCTTATGCTTATAGCTGTTTGCCCCGCAGTGCCATGCTATATTAGCGTCCTCTACGCTCTGCCATATCTCCCCGTCAAACCCTACAAAATAATGAGCAGAGGCGTTACGGTTTCCCCCGGCATAATACTGGCAATTTTCCTTTGCGCCGCCCAATGCGCCTACGTAATGAATTACAATGTATTTAATGCGTGAAATACTTCCCTGATTATGATTGTATCCGCTTATCAGTCTGTTTATTTTCTTCATACTCTTTATGCCCTTTCTGAATTAAAATAAGCGCCTGCGGTTTTCCGCAAGCGCTCCGTGCTACTCTGCCTTACTCTTCTGTTACTTCTCCCTCTTCAAGCCCAATATTTGCACTGTCTGTAAGCCCCTCTCCAATGATATAAGCCACTACAGACGCTCCCGCCATAATCAGCGCTGTTACCTGTGTTGCGGTATTTTCTGCGCCGCCAGTCGCTACAATCATCATGGAAACAAACGACGCTACCGCCGTCCACAATTTTCTACTTGTCAACTTCCTTACCCAATCAATTTTTTTCATAATACTTTGTCCTTTCTTTACATATTCTGGGCTATCATGTAAATAAGCCCCGTTGCCAATGCACCAGCCACCAACCCTACAACGGTATCAATGGCTTTTTTCTTTACTTCGTTCCATGCGTTCCCCGGTTCTTCCTCTAACCGTCTGATACGCTCGCCCTGTTCTTTCTGTTCTGATAGCATATCCTGCATCTGTATCACTAACTTTTCAATAGATGCAGTCAGCTTATGTATCGCTTTTGTATCCTCTTCAATAACTGCAATTCTTTTGTTCTGTCTGTCGTCCTCGTCTCTAATCCGTTCCAGCTCTACTACCAGCGCCTCATTTCCGCTTACCCGTATTCTGTCTCGGTTTCTCCACCATTTACCCACAACCTTGCTGCCCTTTCTTTTAATTCTCCTGCATCATAGCCCGCCGTCTGCTCCCATTGTTCCAGCGTCTCTACCAGTTCCACAATCAGCGCACTTTGCTGCTGTATAGTTTTCTGCTGTTCTTCCAGCGTCTTTAGTAAGGCGTTTCCTGCCATTTATGAAATGCTGCCCCCTTTCTTTTCCGCCGCCTGCGCCAGCATGATTATTTTCTTTCGTAAATTATAGCTGTCGGCGTGTCCTGCGTGTCCCGTCCAGCTCTGTATACTCTTTTGTAACTGCTCTTTTTTAATCTTTCCTCTTTCGTAATTCTTAATGGTTTTCTTGATACGCTTAACGCTGTCTGGTCTTACTTTCCTATGTGTTGCACGGTGTTTGTATCCCACAAAATCTATGCCATTCTTTGCGGCTAAAATCGTCGTCTTAGGGTTCAGCTCTAACCGCAGTTCGTCTCTTAAAAATCTTTCAATCTCTGCCAGCCAGTACCGCAGTTTTTCTTTATCTGGGTTAAGTATTATAAAGTCGTCCATATACCTTTCAAACTCATTAACGCCCAGCGTGTGCTTTATGTACTGGTCTAACTTATTGAGATAAATATTAGCAAACAGCTGGCTTGTAAGGTTTCCTACTGGTATCCCTACGCCGTCTGGCATCTGCCCGTTATGGTCTATTATCCGGTCTATCAGTACAAGCGCTTTCTTGTCCTTAATGACTTTTCTTATCTCTGCCTTAAGTATCTCGTGTGTGATGCTCTGGAAGTAGTGGTGTATGTCTGCTTTGATTGCATATAGCGGCTGGTCTTTATGGTACTTGTCCCAATCATATAGCCAGCGTTGCAGCGTATCAGAGGCAGCGTGCATACCTTTATCTTTCCGGCAGGCGTAAGAATGGTAAATAAACCTTTTATTAAAAATAGGCTCTAATACATTGTTTATAGCGTGCTGTATTACTCTGTCGTAGAACGGCAGCGCCATTATCTGCCTCTCTTTTGGCTCATATACTTTAAAATACCGATACTCTCCCGGCTCATAGGTAAGCCCTAAAATATCATTGCGTACCCGTTCCAGATTTTCTTCTTTGTCTTTGGTAAATATCAGCACATCTTTTCTGTATCTCTTGCATTTCCTCGCTTTATTGTAGGCTTTTTGTATGTTTCCACTGTCTGCCATAGCCTCAATAAGCGTAACCGCCTTTCCGTCCCGGTCTTTTATATGCCCTATTCGTTTCATTATAAAAAGCTCCTGCCTTTCGCCGCAGCTACTAACCAGCAGCCTTACTTTTTCTCTTTGCCTTACGGCGGGACAGCCGCTCTGACTATAGGCTATTAAGTATTAACCTATCTTGCTAGTGTTCCGTAGATACGCTAAGCCTAAAATACTTTCACTAAGTCACACGCCCCACGCACGCCAATATTCGTGTTGACATTCCACGGGTAATTGTTGCAATTCACGGCACGTGCGCCCGCATTAGCGCCATTGTTCCAGTTGCCGCCCGCTATCAGCGCCGCCAGAGGGCTGTAGTAAGCAGCTGCCCCATATTTATGCTACTTTGTAGCCTTTACCTCTTCTATAATTTCTGCCAGCATTACGCCCAGTTCCTTTAATTTCCTACAGCTTACGCCGTAATGCTGGGCGTTCATTGCGCTGTATCCTAAGTCATTTGCCAGCCGCAGCAATTCCTTACTTTGCTGCAATGCCGTATCTGCTGCATATAAATGGCTCTTTGTTGCCGTTTTCTGCCACTTGATAACGTCTTGCAGCATTTCCAGTATTGCGTTTCTGGTCGCTGTCTGTAAGCTGAATTTTTCATACTTCGGATATTTGCTTAGCAACGGATAAATGTATAGCAGAAAATCATATATTTTCTGGTGTAGTCTGTCGCTTTTGTCTCTGGTCGTCATTTTCTCTACCCTCTTGTATCGGCTGGACTTTCGCCCGCCGTCTACAGACTGTCACAC
>OKVK01001360.1_pt1 | contig 12790 bp, 8 predicted proteins | sample 1604771 | NCBI WGS metagenome assembly OKVK01 (sample SAMN01760906, study PRJEB22395) | human gut metagenome | reverse complement strand
ATCAGAAGATCAAGATCGTCGACAGCCTTCAGCCCGCCAAACTCGATTCCAAGATGATGGCACTCAAGCACCGGAGGTTTATCCATATCACGTTCGGGGATCATGCCCCGGCTTGGCACCTGTACCAATCTGCTCATTTTGCCGCCTCCTTTTTCCGGGTCAGACGCTGTAAAATCTTCTGCCACTGTTTGTGAACCATCTCAGCAATTTTTGCAAAAAAGCGTCTTGAATGTTCGTTATTCTTCGCAATCATTACAAGAATCAGGATAATCGCATAGATCAGCATACGGTAATCAGAAAACTCACGCAGAAGTTCCGGAAGCATGTATAATACAATTGTTGATAAAATTGTTCCGCGAATATTTCCCATCCCTCCCAGCACAACAAAAACAAGTACCAGGATCGAAGTATTAAAGTCAAATTTTTTTGCCTGAATCGTTGAATAGTTGAGCGCATACAACGCTCCGGCCATACCGGCAAGCACCGCGGAAGTTACAAAAGCGGTAAGCTTATACTGGGTCGTCCTGATTCCGACAGACTCAGCCGCAATATCATTATCGCGCACCGCCATGACCGCACGGCCTGTCCGGCTATGCATCAGATTCAGCACGACAAACAGCGTGAACATCACAAGGATAAAGCCGGCAAGAAAAGTGGATATTTTCGAAATTCCAACAGCTGGGGGGAAAACATGATTACACGGGATGAATATAAAACAATACGGCAGGAAAGACATCTGATTGTGCTGGATACCAATATTCTGCTGGAATTGTACAGGCAGCCGGCAAATGTCAGCCGGGACATTATTGCCGGATTTCAGAAGATTGCAGATAAGGTGTATATTCCACATCGGGTATATGAGGAATATCTGGAAAATCGGCAGAAAATCTGCGGGGATGAGCAGAAAAAGTACAAGATCATGAAGCATGAACTGGACGATTCGACAAGCAGGTTTAAAGAAAGTATTCGGAAAAAGACAAATGAATATCGGAAACATAATTACAGCGGTATTACAAAACTGCAGGGAGACATTGAAAGAAAACTGGACGAGATCAAAGAAACGATAGTAGCGTACGAAGATGTACATAAAGAACAGTTTCAGTCAGATCTGGATTTCCTGAAAAATGATGAAGTATATCAATTTGTACAGTCATTAAAGGAGCAATCAAGAGTCGGGAGCGAAATCCCTTTTTCCGAGAAACTGAAAATCATTCAGGAAGGGGAACTCCGATATAGAAATGAAATCCCACCGGGATATAAAGATATTGAAAAAGCCGGTACGGAAAAGTATGGAGATCTGTTTATCTGGAAAGATATCATAAAAACAGCCTACAAAGAGAGATCGCATATTCTGTTTATCAGCAATGATACCAAGGAGGACTGGTGGAAATCAGAAAAGAATGAGCCTGATGATCTGCGTGAGGAACTGCAGGAAGAATTTCTGGAAACCAATCCATTTTGGCAGATACATTTTCTGACATTATCTAAATTTTTCGGCTACCTTTCTGATGAGCTCGAAATCGGAGAATCTTTAAGTGCACTGCAGCTGACTGCACAGGAAGATGCAGCGGATCTCCTGAAAAAACTGGATGAAAAAATCAGAAAACAGATTTGTGAGCAGCTTGCTACAAAAGTAGATCAGACCGTTTCGACGCCGGAAAATATATATTTGCAAACGATCAGCGCATTTGTGGAAAAAGAAGAAAAGATGAATGTCTATCATGTACAGATGGTTTGTGTTTTTCTGGAAGAAAAAAGAGGAATCCATTTTTTGTTGGAGGCAGAGATTGAAAAAGAAGAGTATGACACAGAGTGTGAGCTAAGAAAAATAGAAATCCATAACGTAACAACAACTGCTTTCAGTGATGAAGCATGGGAATGTATGATGAAGGCAAAGAATAAACATCTGGCATGGAGAAAATATGCACAGAGCATTCGGCGTGAAATTGATTGCCTGATTGAATATAGCAAAGATGATAGAAATGTTTATGAGATATTGATAGAGGCCTTGAGAAATGCTTTCAAAATAGAGCATTTCAATGAGAATCATAGAGCAGAACAGTACAGGCGGCTGTGCGATTATCTCATGCATTTTTATGATGAAGACAATAATGAATCGTCCTCAGAAAATGAGGAAGAATGAATCGGAACAAATGGGCAGATAGAATCTTTAATCCCTGCGCTGCCCGGGTGCAGTGCAAATTCGACTGATTTCTGTGCCTGAAGCAGGTGTTTTGGCTATATAGAGTCAACAACGGCTCTGGCACCCACAAAGAATAAGCAAGTTGGGTGTGAGGGGAACTTCTATGGCTATCTGCCCGTCGCCCGGGGAAAACCCACAGAAAAGCAGCTTAAAAAGCTTAAAAACAGTATCAAAAAGCCAGCCACCGGGCAGAGCCAGCAACAAGATTTCCTATCTGCCCAATCAGGCAGCATATGTGGTACTTGACATTATAGAGAACTTTATATATGAAAAATGGGTATCTCTGCCGAACCTGCTTGTCATTCAAATCGTTCAATGTTAGAATCAAAATTAATAAATACGCCAATTTCGAAAAGAGTCCGTGAATTTGGGGATATACAGAACTATGAGATAAGGGAGCGGCATCATCAATGAAGAAGCGCAAAGTGAAATTAGAAGACATCATAAATGAGTATCCGGAGCTGGACTATCCGGAGTTTTGCGCGCAAGTGGCACAGCTTATTGAGAGTGGAGTACTTCTGCCTGTAAAGTGTGCAAAGAACAATGGAAGAAAGCCGGCACTGCCGCTCCGTTTCTGGAAGCTGGAAGAAGAGCCGGATTTCACAGAAATATATGAAGAACTGAAGTACAAATATCATCCACTGATCAATACTTCCTATTACAGAACTCATCCGGAGCTTTATGAAGCAGACCGGTCAAAACTTCAACTCCTGAGCAATTATCTGAAAGATCATTCTGATCTGCTGGCAGTGAAAGAGACCATGAATGAGCGAAGCTTTGAGATTTTTCACCGGGAAAAGTTTTTCCAGAGGGAAGGCGGTCTTGAGTTTTGCAGAAAAGCAGGAATTGAGGCGGCAAAACTTTCTTTTTATGAGACATCAGAGCCTCTTTCTTATTATTCCTGTTCCAAACAATCCCCTCAGAATATTTTAATCATAGAAAATAAAGATACTTTTTTTGATATCCGGCAATGTATGAATAAAGGAAGCAACCGGATACTTGGCACAGAATTTGGTACGGTGATCTATGGAGCAGGAAAAGGCATTTGGAAGACATTTGCGGATTATGTCAATGGCGCGGAAAATTATTTCCTGGAAGATAACACCTTGTTTTATTTCGGAGATCTTGATTATGAAGGAATCCTGATCTATGAGCATCTGATTGCTCAGAACTGGAATCCACGAACTGACAGAGCGGGGGAGAAAAGATCGGATATGGCGTGGACAGTCGATATTCAGCTTTTTATGTCAGCTTATGAGAAAATGCTGGACAAGGCATTGAAAATAGGCTTCAACAATCTTCCTGATATGAAAGAAAAGCAGAACGCAAATATCGGAACAGCATTCCTGAAGACTTTCAATACAGTCCGCAGATCGCAGATAGAAGAAATCCTGAATTCCGGAAAATATATTCCACAGGAAATTTTGAACGAACATGACTGGTGACTGTGCAGGCGGCGCAGCCTATATAAAACATGACTGGTGATGGGTGAAAAATAGTGAACGAGACAGATTTTCTGAAAAATTTTGAGCAGCGTATGAAATGTGTCGGACGATATACGGTGCTCTGTAGCAACAGTTTTGATAAAAAGTTATGGAAAGAATATGGAATCGAGACGCGGGATGAGCAGATGAATATGCTGTTCACACTGCTTCTTTTTATTATGGAATACTCGCTCAGGGAAGAAAACTGTACCATGGATGAGATCGCAGCGTTTGTGGGAGATATCAGTTATGAATATTTTGCCCATAGGCTGAATTTTGAGCAGAGCAGGGATTTCGCAAGATTTATGGTGGAAGACATCCTTGGAAATGGCGGTTCCTCCATGTATTTTAAGGCTTTTGATTATGAAGAACGGACATACAAAGACATCAATATCCGGTATATTGACAACAAAGTGGTGTACCTGGACAGCGGTGTTCGAAGGACTTCGTACTATCTGACAGATGAAGGATATAATATGGTGCTGGCAACCATGGAGATGGAAAATAATCTGAAGTTGTCCATTCATGAAATGCTGTTCAAACTCCATCTGGAAAAGGCAGATTATAACCGGGCAGTGGACGATATTAAAAATATTTTCGGTCAGCTCAGAAAACAGAGCCAGAAGATTGAGGAAGCGATTCTGTCAGTCCGGAGAAATGCACTGTCCTACTCGGTGGAAGAATACGGGCAGCTGGTGGAGGATAATATCAGTACTGTCGTAGAAACAAGGGAAAAATTTCGACTGCATCGGCAGTTTATTGATGAAAAAATTGGTGAGTTTGAAGAAAAGCAGATGAATGCGGAAGATTTTACTGCAAAAGAAAAGGATAATCTCAATAATCTCCGTACCATTGGCAGATATCTGACGAGAACTCTGGATGAGCATCAACGGATTTTCGGACAGCATTTTGATCTGAAGAAACTGTATGACGAGGAACTGGAAAATTACTCCAATATGACGCTTGTACAGCGTTTTCTGTTTCGGAGTGATGTCTATGATGTGATTTTGAAGGATGTATCCCTACTGCAGAATATTGATAAAGTGTTTAATCCACTGTTCATCGGACAGGTAAATAAAATCTTTAATCCTGAGAAAATGCTGGAATATCAGAAAAAGCTTAAAAAATCCGGAACGGAGGATGAAGATCTGGAGCTGGATTTTGATGAAGAAGCATATAGCCGGGAAAAAGAACAGCGCAGATTAGAGCGAATGAAGAAATACGAAGGCTGCGTAAGTACAATTCTTGAGCAGCTTTTAAAGCACAGAGAGCTGACGTTGGAGACGCTCAATACCGGGTGTGATGAGGAGGCGTGGAACCGGCTGCTCCCGACAGTTGAGATTTTCCGGGAAGTGATGATTGAATTTCTGACAGCCGGAACCATTGATATTCAGGCACTTCAGAGAGAGCAGACAGACTATCTTATGGATGCATCGGATGGATTTGTACTCAATGAAACGTTGCTCAGCCTGATGGAAGACCGGAAGTTCCGGAAGATTGGGAAAATTCTGATCTTCCCAATCGAAGATGGTGGGCATGTACATTTTAAAAATGTGATGGATGAATTCGGAAACCGCAGGAATTTTAAATGTTCCAATATAGGATTCCGGTACGAGGAGAGATAAGGATGGCATACGAAGCAGAGATAATTGCGTACAGTCAGAAAATATTTTATTACCTGCTGTGTCATGGGGCATTGAGCGATCTGGATACAGGAGTAAATGACCTGTATCGTGCTTATGTGGAACATGAGGAAGTCATGAATTTGGTGAAAAATCAGGCGGAGATTGCGGATTGCAAAATTGAACGGTATGGTACGACGATCTATCTGATGCCGGATATTGACAATAAATATCTGGGATTTACCAAAGCAGATCTGAAGAAAGAACTTTGCAAATCCAATGCCACTGACAGGGATTATTATCTGGCACAGTTTGTGATCCTGACCCTGCTGGTGGAATTTTATGACGGACAGGGAAGTATGGCAAAGTCGAGAGAATTTCTGAAGCTGGGAGAGCTGCAGAATATCGTGTCTGAGCGGCTGAAAACGGGACTTTCATTTGAGCAGGAACGTGAGCAGGACGACACCAACCTCTATACAGAAATGTATGAAAATGTTCTGGATTATAAGAGCATGAGCGAGGCATATGAGTCGCTCCGAAGTGTGGAGGCAGGAAGCCGGTCGAAATACACGAAGGAAGGCTATGTGAGTATTATCTGTAATTTTCTGGACCGGCAGGGACTGATTATTTTTATCCCGGAGGATGAGATGATCAAGACGACTGCGAAGCTTGACAATATTATGGAATACAAGATCCTCAATAAAGAAAATTACGCAAGAATCATGGAGGCACTGGGAGCAGTACATGAGTAAGATATCGAGAATTCGTATTTTAAATCTGAATTACAATAATAATACGATCAAAATTGATGACGAAACGTTCGATCTCGGAGGACAAAATACGCTCATTTCTCTGCGAAACGGCGGTGGAAAAAGTGTGCTGGTGCAGATGATTGTGAGTCTTTTTGTCAACCGTACTTTCCGTGATTTCGGAGACAGGCCGTTTAAAAGCTATTTTACAACAAACCGACCGACATTTCTTATGACGGAATGGCAGCTTGATAATGGTAGAGACCGGTTTCTGGCCGGCATGATGGTACGGAAAAATCAGAAAGAAGATAATGATGCGGAAGCGCTGGAAATGTATACCTTTACCGGCAGTTATTCCCATGCCTGCAAATATGATCTTGATAATATCCCGGTGGTCCGGCAGGATGGAAACAGGAAGATTCTGAAAGGTTTCAGCGAGTGCAAAACGCTCATGGAGGATCTCTGTAAAAAAGAAACAGGAGATTTCCGTCTGTATGATATGACGAGCCAGTATGGAAGACGCCAGTATTTCGCCACGCTCCGGCAGTATCAGATTAACAACAAAGAATGGGAGAGTATTATCCGGAAGGTGAATCAGAAAGAGTCCGGCCTTTCCGAGCTGTTTCAGAATGCCAAAGACGAAAAAGATCTGGTGGAGAACTGGTTTTTGCGTCCCATTGAGGAAAAGCTGAATCAGGAAAAAAATAAGATTGACGAATTTAGAAAGCTCTCTTTTCAGTTTGTGGAGCAGTACCGGAGCAATCAGTCAAAAATTCAGCGAAAAGGAATGATTGAGCGGTATTTTGAAGATACAAAACCATTGCAGCAGGAAATAGATGACTATATGCAGACGGATCAGACGGCTGTCAATCTGAGAACAGAGATGATTCTTTATGTGAAAGCATTGCAGGCAGAGACTGTGGGGCTGGATGAAAAAATCGCAGCTGTGCAGGAAAAGCTGGAGCAGATCAGAAAAGAACAGGAACGGATTGTCTATGAGCAGCTTTCCTGCAAGATCTATGATTATGAGGATCAGAAAGCAGGGCTGGTAGCAGAGCGGGTAGATCAGGAACAGGAAGTGATCCGCTTGGCAGGGGTGAAAGACAGCCTGCAGAGAAAGCTGCTGACCTGTGAGCTGAACCGGCTGTATCAGGAACTTCGAAAGTTTGAGATGAGAAAAGCAGAGGTGGATGAGAAGATTCAGGCGCTTCTGCAGAAAACGGAAGATTCCAGAGAAGAGATCGAGACCATCGGTCATCAGCTGTATCAATGGTATACGCAGGAAACAGAGCGTTGGAATGTCAAAAGAGCGGCAGAGGAGGAAGCTTATCGAAATGCTTCAGAAAAAGAACAGAACGCAGTTGATGAGCAGAAGAAAAATGAGCAGCAGCTTTTCTCACTGAGCGGAAAAATCGGCGGTCTTAAAAGTCAGATCAAACATTATGACGAGACGGAGGAGGCGTTCAACAGAGAGTTCGATGCCGGTATCCACAGAAATATTCTGGGATTTTATGAAGAAGGATTTTTGGAGATCCGTAAAAAAGAGATGGCAGCAGAGCTTTTGAATCAAAAAAATCAGCTGGCCAGATCCTCTGGTAAAAAGAATGATCTGGAGCAGATTTTAAATAACCTTGCCCAGGAATCATCGGACACGGACCTGAAAATCCATGACAGAACATACCAGATTCAGCAGACACAGCAGAAACTGACAGATCTGGAACAGCAGAAAAATGTTCGTCTGAAAATTATGAAATATGTTGGCATGGAGGAGTCAAAGATCGATCAAAAGGTGCAGATTCTGGATCAGCTGGATGGTAAAATCAGGGAACTGGATACAGCCAGAAACGGTCTTCTTCAGAAAATAGCGGAGCAGGACAAACATTTCCGGCAGCTGAAAGAGGGAAAGACTTCCGAACTTCCGGCAAATATCTGCGCGTATATGGAGCAGAACGGAATTGACCTTGTCTATGGTATGGAGTGGCTTGCCAGAAATGAGAGAACGGTACAGGAAAATACGGAGCTGGTGAAGAAAAACCCATTTCTGCCTTATGCAGTCCTTATGGAAAGGGATGTATTTGAGCGATTTCGTAAGAATGAAGAAGAACTGTACACCAGCTTTCCAATCCCTATTATGATCAAAGAGGAACTGGAATCCGCGGAAACGACAGGAAATGAAAAGATTGCCACATTTGGAAATGTCCATTTTTATGTGATGTTCAATACTCACCTGCTCGATCCGGATGAACTGGAAGAGATTTTAAAAGAAATTCGTCAGAGTATGGATCTTTTGCGAAAATTCGTAGAAGAGAAAGAGGCTGATCTTAGAACTTACCGGGACTACAGGAGCGTAACGGAGCAGCAGACATTTAGTACAGAACTGTATCAGAAGACGGAAAACGAACTGGAGACTCAGAAAGAACAAAGACTAAAGCTGGAGAAACGGCTATCTGAAATTCGACAGGAACGAAAAGATTATGAAGAAGAAAAGAAACAGATTGAAAAACTGCTGGAAACTTTAAAGAAGACCATTCTGCAGATGGGGACAAGAGAACGCCGCTTTGAAATGCTTTGTGAAAAATATGAGCAGTACGAGACAGACCGGGCAAGTCTCTTAAGACTTGAGCAGGATCAGGAACAGCTCACCGGACGTCAGAATACACTGATGGCTTCTATCGAAGAACTGCGTGAGCAGAAAGCCGGACTTCAGATGCAGATCAGGGATTGTCAGGAGCAGGTAACGAGTTTTCAGAAAAAAGTAGAGAAATTTGCAAATTATGCAGAAACAGATGTGCTGAAACAAGAAGAAATCACAGATCCTGCAAGACTGGAAGCCAGATACCGTGCACTGACAGAAGAAATTTCGAAAAGCATTAAAGAATTTCAGGGTGACCAGGAATGGCTTCAGGATACGATTCATAAGAAAAAGGAAGATCTGGATCGAAAAAATGAAGATGGAAGAATTCCTGCATCTGCATATGAAAATCTGATTTTCTCTGAAGAACAGTATGACAACTGGACACGCCAGAGAAAGCAGGCAGAAAAAGAGTGGAACCGTGCCAGTGAAGCTCATGTGACACTGGAACGTAAGATTGAATCCTGCGAGACCAGTATTCGGTTCTGCATGGAAGATCTGAAAAAACAGACTGGTTTTGAAGAGCCGGCGGAACGGAAGACAATTACAGATACCGAGTTTGAAAAACGTCTGAATCTCAGAAAACATGATTTTAAAGTGTTGGAAAAAGAACAAAACGAGCTGAAGAAGCGGAATGAAAAACTGTCCATACAGGCAGCAGGCGTGGAAGAATATGCGGATGAATCATTGCCGTTGGAAAATGAAGAAGAACTTACGGCCATCAGAGAGCATATTCCGGATATTGGGACGGAAGAAATAGACACGATCAAAGAATACCAGAAAGAAATCCGTAAAAAGATAACCGGGATTTCCAAATCACTGGAAAACTGCAGAATGAATCTGTCAGAATTGATTCGTGATATGGCATCCAGAAAAGAGTATGCGGATGACTATTTCAAAAAGACATTTGACAGCCTGCTCTCCCAGACAGGAAATCCGCAGAATCTTAAGCAGCAATTCGAGATGAACCGGATGGCGTATGAGAACCAGCTGGAAAAACTGAAGATTGATCTGGCACATATTGACGATGAACAGAAGAATCTGGAAATGATGTTTCTGGAATATGTGGAGCAGATCAATGCCAATATCGGCATGATTGACCGGAATTCAACGATTACGGTGCGCGGAAGAAATCTCAAAATGCTTCGTATTCAGGTTCCCGACTGGGAAACCGAGAAAGAACATTTCAGACTGAAACTGCATGACTATTTTGAACATGTGGTAAAGATGGGAATAGAGACGATTGAGAAAAATGGAAACCTGACCGAATTTCTGGGAAGAATTATCACTACAAGAAAACTCTATGACGATATCGTGGGTATTCAGAATGTGAAGATCAAGCTCTATAAGATCGAAGCAGAGCGGGAGGTTCCTATCTCCTGGTCAGAAGTCTCCGCCAACTCCGGCGGTGAAGGTTTCCTGTCTGCATTTGTCATCCTGACTTGTCTCTTAAGCTATATGCGAAGAGATGAGACCGATCTCTTCAGCTCAGGAGAAGAAGGAAAAGTGCTGATCATGGACAACCCGTTTGCGCAGACCAACGCAGAGCATCTGCTGAAACCACTTATGGAGATGGCAAAGAAGACCAATACGCAGCTTATCTGCCTCTCCGGCCTCGGTGGAGATTCCATCTATAACCGCTTCGATAACATCTATGTGGTGAAACTCCTCGAATCCAGCATCCGCAACGGCGTGCAGAGAGTAGAAGCAACCCATATGAAAGGTGAGGAAGTGAAACGACTGGTGCTATCGGATTTTAAGATGGAACAGGTCAGCCTGTTTGACTTTATGGAAGAATAACGAAATGATATATGCCCGGAGCAGATCCTGAAAGGTCTGCTCCGGGTGTTTTTCTGTGGGGCGGATGTCAGAATAGATTGCGCTTGTCATTTGGAGAGCGGTGCGCCCGAGCGGCTGGGCAGATAGAGATGTCAGAGGTTGCTCTGCCCGGACGCACCGCAAAATCCAGTGAATATCCTGTCCTGAGCAGACGTTTTGGCCAGATAGAGCCAGCAACGGCTCTGGCACCCACAAAGAATAAGCAAGTTGGGTGCCAGGGGAACTTCTGTGGCTATCTGCCCGTCGTTCCGGGAAAATCCACAGAAAAGCAGCTTAAAAAGCTTAAAAACAGTATTAGAAAGCCAGCCACTGGGCAGAGCTGGCAAAGACAAACCTATCTGCCCGGAATTTCCCATTGAAATGAGCCAAGATGATCTTTCTTGTGTAAGTGAATATATTTTAGAAGCTTGTATTCTCAGATAAGCAAAAAACAGGTATTGGGAATATCAGAAAGAAATGATATAATCAATATGTTACTAAAATTTTCCAGTAGAATAAAGAAGGTAATATGGGAAACAGAAAAGGAAAATACGTTACAATAAAAGATGTGGCGAGACTGGCAGGTGTCTCAGTGGCAACCGTGTCTTATGTTTTAAATAATAAAAAAGTAGATCGGATTACCGATGAGACAAGGCAGAAGGTTCTGCAGGCGGCGAAGGAATTAAATTATAGGCCTAATATTGCGGCACAGAATCTGAAAAGTGGTAAGTCTTATATTATCGGATTGGTGCTTCTGCGAATAACAGATACATTTTATGCGGAGATTGCAGAGGGAGTAGAATGTGCTGCCAGTGAGAAGGATTATCGGATTGCATTATTTGTGACTCATGATGATCTTCAACAGGAAAAAAGGGCTTTTGAAACGCTGGCAAATATGCGCGTGGCAGGAATTCTCGTTTCAGGGATTCGCGGAGATATTCAGGTGGAGGAGAATCGTCTGTTCCTTTCGATGGAAAGGCAGGGAATTCCGATTATTCAGGTGGACCGGTACTATGATCTGAATGGACTGCCGTCGGTTTCCAACGATGATTATAAGGGATCATATGAGATGACGAAATGGCTTATTGGTGCGACTGGGAAAAAGATTGCATTGATGATGCCGGATGAAAAGAGGACAGCCATGGAAATGAGAAGTCGTGGCTTTATAGATGCGAGTCTTGAGATGGAAAGGGCACAGAATAACCGCATTTACCGATTCACTTTTTCTGAGAATAATGATGAAAACATGCGGCGTTGTGTTGATGAAATGGTAGCGGAAGGATATAAGGTTATCTATGATGTGACGGGAGACCAGAATACTATAGAAGTTATTCGTTATCTAAATAGAAAAGGACTGCGGGTTCCGGATGATATCAGTGTTGCCGGATATGATGGGATTAATCTTGGAGATTATTTCACTCCGAAGCTTACGACGGTTCAGCAGCCAATTGCCCGAATTGGGGCAGAGGCGGTCAGAATGCTGGATGAACTTCTCTCCGGTATCAAGCTGGAGCAGAAGAGTCTGAAACTTGAGAATCAGCTTGTGATACGTGATTCTGTAAAAATTAGTAAATAAAAATGGAAAGCTGTTGCTGAAAAAGTGGCAGCTTTTTTATTGTGTAAAATTACTAAAAAAGCTGTTCTTAAATATGCGCAATTAACAAAAGTGATAAGATAAACGTTTAAACTGTTGACAGTGTATGTATAAAATGATAATGTTTAGATAGATAAACGATTAAACAACATAGATACGGAAAAAAGACGGATATTACACTGATTTTGAAAAAGTATGAAGAAAGGATAAACGTTTAATCATAAATTTCGAATATAAATAAAATCATAGATTAAACGTATAAATATATGAAGGTAACAATAAAAGACATTGCCGAAATGGCGGGTGTATCAACAGCCACAGTATCCATGGTGATCAATGCAAAAGACGGAAAGATTTCGGAGGCTACCAGAGAGCGGGTTATGAAGGTAGTAAACGAGCTTGGATATCGACCTGCGGCATATGCCAGACAGATGAAAGGAAAAAATTCCAGAATCCTCGGTCTGATTATTCCGGACCTGCGAAATCATTTTTATCCGGAGCTGACAAGCGGGTTTTCTGACAAGGCGGAAAAAGAAAAGTACCAGGTACTGCTTCTGAACAGCAGAAATAAGATAGAAAGTGAAGAGCAGTTTGTCAGAACATTGATCAGTATGTCGGTATCAGGAATTGCATTTTGTGGGGTGAATGCGGCAGCCATAGAGATCAGTAACAGCGAATGTAATCTGAT
>OKVK01001355.1_pt1 | contig 12805 bp, 9 predicted proteins | sample 1604771 | NCBI WGS metagenome assembly OKVK01 (sample SAMN01760906, study PRJEB22395) | human gut metagenome | reverse complement strand
TGGAGACCGGAGCTGTCCTTAAGACCGCATTCTGCGGACCTTGTTTCGGTGCAGGCGATACGCCGTCCAATAATGGCTTCAGTATCCGTCATTCCACCAGAAACTTCCCGAACCGTGAAGGTTCCAAGCTGCAGAATGGTCAGATTGCGTCTGTGGCACTGATGGATGCCCGTTCCATTGCTGCGACAGCTGCCAACAAGGGTTATCTGACAGCCGCAACGGATCTGGATATAGAGTTCCGCAATCCGAAATACTTTTTTGATAAGAAGATCTATGAGAATCGTGTCTTTGACAGCAAGGGAGTGACAGATCCTTCCGTGGAGATTCACTTTGGTCCGAATATTAAAGACTGGCCGGCCATGAGTGCGCTGCCAGAGTATCTGGTGCTGAAAGTCGTATCCGAGATTCATGATCCAGTCACTACAACGGATGAGCTGATTCCATCCGGTGAGACTTCTTCTTATCGTTCCAATCCGCTGGGACTGGCAGAATTTACCCTGTCCAGAAAAGATCCGGAGTATGTAGGTCGTGCAAAAGAGATCCAGAAAGCCCAGAAAGCCATCGAAGCAGGCAATTGTCCTTTAGATGCGGTACCTGAGCTGAAGACGGTTATGGATGCGGTACATACCAAATATCCGGAAGCAGGAAAAGGAAATCTCGGCGTGGGAAGTACGATCTTCGCTGTAAAACCGGGAGATGGTTCTGCAAGAGAGCAGGCAGCTTCCTGCCAGAAAGTATTGGGCGGTTGGGCGAATATTGCCAACAGCTATGCCACCAAGCGTTATCGTTCCAACCTCATTAACTGGGGTATGCTGCCATTCCTTATTGACGAGGGAGAACTGCCCTTCAAGAACGGAGATTATCTCTTTGTTCCTCATATTACCGAAGCAGTGAAAAACGGGGCAAAAGAATTGGAAGCTTATGTGGTAAAAGATGGACAGCTTCATGCATTTACTCTGAAACTCGGTGAGATGACACCGGAAGAAAGAGAGATCATTTTGAAAGGATGCCTGATCAATTATAATCGGGTATAAAGATACCAATAGAAAAAAGTGGGTGAGGAATCTTAGGATTCCCCATCCTCTTTTTCTGCTTTGCTGAGAGAAAAAATAAATTCTGTACCGACGCCTTCTGTACTGACGACATTAATATTTTCACCATGTAGCTGGATAATTTCTTTTACGATGGCAAGGCCGAGACCGGTGCCTTTTTTGTCTTTTCCGCGGGAGAGATCTGTTTTATAGAAACGTTCCCAGATTTTTTTCAGGCTGTTTTTTGGAATACCGATGCCGGTATCCCGGACAGAAACAAATATTTTTTCATACTTGCTGGTGGTTTCTACTGTGATGGTGGAATCTGCGTGGCTGAATTTGATGGCATTATCAATCAGGTTGTAGAGTACCTGCTGAATCTTGCCTTTGTCGGCATAGACGAAAGAATGCCATTCGGAAAAAAGCAGGTCAATGGTAATATGCTTTGAAGTACAGGTGCCTTCAAAAGTGGCAGCTGTATTTTTTATGACTGTATTAATGTCAAATTCTGTTTTATTCAGCCGGTTCTGCTTTGGATCCATGGAGTTGAGGACCAGAAGGCTGCTGGTAAGGCCAGTCAGCCGTTCTGTCTCCCGGAGCACAATATTCAAGTATTTTTCCTGCAGTTCAGGAGGAATGGTTCCGTCCAGAATTGCCTCAATATAGCCTTTGATGGAGGTCAGCGGTGACCGGAAATCGTGGGAGACGTTGGAAATCAGTTTTCTCTGGTCTTCGTCATAATCTCTGAGGGCTCCTGCCATGAAATCCATGGTATGAGACAAATAGCCGAGCTCATCCTCGCGATCCATGCTGATAGGTTTTTCAAAATTCCCGACGGCATAATCTCCGGCTGCCCGGCGCAGTTTTCGGAGCGGCCGGTATATGATCAGCCAGTTGGAGATGACAAACAGAAGCGCCAGCACCATAATGGCAAGGAATGTAAGGTAGTAGGGCAGCAAATAGCTCTCTTTTTCGTGGGTCAGCACGGTCAGCGGGACATGGATGGCAATGTAGCCGCGGACATGATAATCATGGGAGACCGGAATCAGAACGCTTAAGGTCTCCTCAGAGAACATGTGAAAAAAGTTACCGGTCGTATAGTAGCTTCCGTCGGGAAGGACGGAAGTGAATTCTGGGATTTCCTGATGATTTCTGGAAACGGACGCATCGGAGGAATCCAAAATCAGTTCGCCGTCCGTGTTAATCAGCCAGATCTTTGCATTCAGATAGATGCCGATAGCGCGAAGATGAGACTGGACGGAGGTCAGATTTTTCCGGTCATTCTGCTGTTCAAAATAATTTCCGACATACTGGTCGGACATGTAGATCCCCTCCTGGTAAAAAGCAGATGCTTTTTCCACGACAACCTGTTTCATGATCAAATTGGAGGTCACAGTGGAGATCAGGAAAAAGCAGCCGATGCCGAACAGCAAGTAGGAAAGAATGTATTTCTTGGTCAGTGTCAGGTGCATTATTTCACCTCGAACTTATAGCCGATTCCCCATACAGTTGCCAGTCTCCAGGCCTCGTGATCCTTGATTTTTTCACGAAGTCTTTTGATATGAACATCCACAGTCCGGGTATCACCGATATATTCATAACCCCAGATATGGTCCAGAAGCTGCTCCCGTGTAAATACCTGGTTGGGAGAGGATGCCAGAAAATAGAGAAGTTCCAGCTCTTTTGGTGGCATATCCACGCGTTCGCCTCTGTAGATAACGGAGTAGTTGGTCTGGTTGATAATCAGATCAGGGTACTGTACCAGTTTTGCAATCGGTGTGGCTTCTGACGGAGACGGATTGAAGCGGCGCAGAACTGCTTTGACACGGGCAACCAGCTCTTTGGAATCAAAGGGTTTGATCATGTAGTCATCAGCGCCCAGCTCCAGTCCGAGAACTTTATCGAAGACTTCACCTTTAGCTGAGAGCATGATGATCGGCGTGTTGGAACGTCTGCGGATCTCCCTGCAGACCTGATAGCCGTCCATGCCGGGAAGCATTAGATCCAGAAGAATCAGGTTTGGTTGGAAGGTGTCAAATACTTGCAGTGCCTGCTCGCCGTCTTCTACGATCTGTACTTCATAGAATTCCTTTGTAAGGTACAGAGAGATCAGTTCCGCAATGTTGGAATCATCGTCCACAATTAATATTTTCTGTTTGATAGCCATATTGGAAGATCTCCTTTATTTAAATTCAGCAATGGTAACTCCGGCATCACCTTCGCCGAAGGTACCAAGTCGGTAGCTCTTGATATATTTGCAGCGTTTCAGATGCTGTTGAACGGCAGTCCTGAGAGCGCCGGTCCCTTTTCCGTGGACAATTCGCACGCTTGGAACATGTGCCAGATAAGCATCATCCAGATATTTGTCGAGATGCCCCATTGCCTCATCGACAGTCATGCCGATCAGGTTGATCTCGGTACTGATAAGAGCGGACTTGGACATCCTGATCTTACCGCTTCCCGACATGCTTTTGGATGCGGCGAGATTTTCTGCCTCTCCGATGAATTCCAGATCACGTACATTGACCTGGGAACGGAGAATGCCCATCTGAACAAAAAGATCCCCTTTTGCATTTGGCAGGGTACTGACTGTTCCTTCCAGATTCAGACTTAATACCCGTACCTTATCTCCGATGTGCAGTTTGTCTGCCTTTACTTTTTTCTTCGGTTTTGCAGTGGTCGTGGACTGGCTCTTTGACTGGGCCGCATCAATCTTTTCGCGCAGGCGGGAACGTTGCTGTTCCATATCTTTGATAGAAATATTGGCTTTTCCGAATTTATGGAAATTCTTGATGGTTTCGTCTGCATAGTCTTTTGCTTCCTGCAGAATCGCAGCGGCCTTATCGTTGGCATCTTTCAGGAGTTTTTCTTTGCGCTGATCAATATTTTCCTGCTTCTTCTGGAGTTCATTGCGCAGCTTGCGGATTTCTTCTTTGTAGCTTTGAATCTCCATCTGCTCCTTTTCCAATGTGACGCGGCTGTGTTCCAGTTCGGCGATGATGTCTTCAAAGCTGATATCTTTGGCGCTCAGATGTTTCTTTGCATCTTCGATGAGAAAATCCGGAAGGCCGAGGCGGGAAGAGATAGCAAATGCATTACTCTTTCCGGGAATACCAATCAGAAGACGGTAAGTCGGACGTAAGGATTCCACATCAAATTCACAGCAGGCATTTTCAACACCTTCCGTCGAAAGTGCATAGACTTTCAGCTCACTGTAGTGGGTGGTTGCCATGGTTCGAATACCCTGCTTCTGCAGATGATCAAGAATGGAGACAGCCAGTGCGGCACCCTCTGTCGGATCGGTACCGGCACCAAGCTCGTCGAAAAGTACCAAAGAGTTGGTATCCATATTTTTCAGGATACTTACAATGGTCGTCATATGGGAGGAAAAAGTACTGAGACTCTGTTCAATGCTCTGCTCATCTCCGATATCTGCAAAGACATCGCCAAAAACACCGAGTTCGGAACCTTCAAAGGCCGGGATATGAAGTCCTGCCTGTCCCATCAGGGTAAAGAGTCCCACTGTTTTCAGAGAAACCGTCTTGCCACCGGTGTTCGGTCCGGTGATGATAAGGAGACGGAAATCATCTCCCAGACGGACGGTGACCGGGACTACTTTTTTCGGATCCAGAAGGGGATGACGACCTTCTTTGATGCTGATCCGGCGCTGGTCATTGAAGACTGGACGGACTGCGTTCATCTCCTTAGCCAGAATGGCTTTTGCAAAAATGAAATCCAGTTCTACGAGAACGTCATAGTCACCGGAAATCTGGTCTGCATATGCTGCTGTTTTTTCGCTTAATTCTGACAGAATTTTTTCAATCTCCTGCTGTTCTTTCAGGAGAAGCTCTTTGAAGTCATTATTCAGTTTCACGACTGCCATGGGCTCGATGAAAAGGGTAGAGCCGGTCGCACTCTGGTCATGGATCATTCCTGGTACCTGGCTTCTGTGTTCAGCCTTGACCGGAAGGCAGTAACGTCCGTCACGCATAGTGATCACGGCATCCTGCAGGTAAGTGCGGACTGCTCCGTTGACCATGGCATTCAGGGTGTTATGCACTTTGTCATTCATCTGACGCATGGAACGGCGGATAGAAAAGAGTGCAGAGCTGGCATCATCGGCCATCTCGTCATCCGCAAGGATACAGCGGCGGATCTCTGAGCAGAGGGACGGAACCGGGTCGAGAAATTCAAAAGATTCATCAAGAGAATCTGCTTTTTCGTCCTCTCTCTCGTGAGCACCGTATTTCTGCACCTGCCCGGCAGTCTCCAGAAGGGACATAATCTGGCGCAGTTCACCCATTCCGAGAATACCGCCGATCTCCAGACGTTTTATAGAGCCGCGGATATCACGGATACCTCCGAAGGAGATACTTCCCTTTTGCCAGATCCGGCGAAGCGCGTCGGCGGTCTGCGTCTGAGCACGCTCAATTTCCCAGAGGGACGTGACGGGGACAAGTTCCATACATTTCTTTTTGGCTCCCACGGATGCGGCATGCTCTGTTAATCTATGAATAATTTTGTCAAATTCGAGTGTTTTTAAAGCTTTCTGATTCATAAAATCCTCCCATTATGAAACTATTTTACTCCATTTGTATAGGAAAGGAAAGCGTAAATTATGGACATCAATTCTAAAAAATAGTATAATGAGCGCAAGTGAGTCCGACAGTATTTCCCAGATGGAGGTTTATATGGGAGAGGAAAAAAGAGACAGAGATGCTGAATTCTCGTTTATGAAAGAAAAGATCAAGGAGCAGCCGTTGTACCGAAACCCCTGGCTCAGAAGGATTGCGACGGCAGTGATCTGTGGTTTTCTCTTTGCGTTGGCTGCGGTAGCAGTCTGGGCTTTTGTGTTGCCCTGGGTGCGGTTCAGAACAGAGAAGCAGGAAGTGAAGCAGTTTGAGCTCCCGGCGGAGGAGACGACAGTGGAAGAAGACGTGACGGAGACAGAAGAGGAATCTCCGATCTATATTACAGAGACGGTCAGCATGGAGGTGGAGGATTATCGGAAACTTTATCAGCAGCTCATGCAGCTGGGAAACCAGGTAGAGAAAAGCCTTGTCAATATTGCGGCAGTCAGTACGGATACAGATTGGTTTGACGAAACCTATACGACGCAGAATTCTGTCTGCGGAACGGTTGTGGGTGATAACGGAGTAGAGCTTCTGATTCTTACGGAATATGCAGAGATCAGCAATGGGGATCAACTTCTGGTTACATTTTTTGATCACACAACTGCATCAGGAACGCTCAAAAAATATGACAGAAACACGGGACTAGCAGTAGTCAGTGTCAATCTGGGAGATATTGAAGACGGAACCAGAGAGCTGGTACAGGGAGTGGAAGTTGGTTCCTCCAGGTCTGTCCGCAGTGGGGAACCGGTTATTGCGGTAGGAAGTCCTATGGGAACATTTGGTTCTGTTCTTTTTGGAAATCTCACATCGGTATCTCAGTCGGCAGAACTTTATGACAGCGCATATAATATACTGACGACAAATATTGCAGGGGTGGACAGCGGAAGCGGTGTGCTCGTTAATCTGGATGGAAAAGTGATTGGATTTATCCAGAATCAGTGCGAAGTACAGGCACAGAAAGATACCATTCAGGCATATGGAATATCGGATCTGAAGGAAGTAATTGAACATCTGTCCAATAATCAGGATATCGTATACATGGGAATTGTAGGAGCAGATGTGACAACAGCCATATCGGAAACAGAGAATATTCCCATAGGAGTGTATGTATCAGAAGTGCAGTTAAATTCGCCGGCAATCCGTGCGGGTATCCAGCCGGGTGATATTATTACGTCAATCAGCGGACAGCCGGTTACCAATCAGAAGGACATGATGTCTGTATTATTAAAATGTGCAGATGGGCAGAGCATTCAGGTAGTATGTGAGCGTCCATCCAAGACAGAATACCAGGAACTGACTTTTACGGTAGAATTGAAGGTTCTGGAAAAGTAAAGAGGAGAAATTATGAAATATATTGAAAGTTTTCGGGAAGGCGAACGCGTTTCCGGTATTTATCTGTGTAAATTCCGCCAGAGTGCGCTTACCAAAGCAGGAAAATCTTATGAGAACCTGATTTTTCAGGATAAAACAGGAACGATCGACAGCAAAATCTGGGATCCGAATTCCGGTGGAATCGAAGATTTTGATGCAATGGATTATGTGGATATTGTGGCAGATGTGACGATGTTTCAGGGACAGCCGCAGCTGAATGTGAAGCGTGCGAGAAAGGCACGGGAGGGAGAATATAATCCGGCGGACTATCTTCCTGTGAGCAGCAAAGATATTGAAGTAATGTATAAAGAACTGCTCGGATTTGTGGCAAAAGTGAAAGATCCGTATCTTTCAAAGCTTCTGAAAAGTCTTTTTGTAGAAGATGTGGAGTTTGCAAAGGCATTCAAATTCAGCAGTGCAGCAAAAACAGTTCATCACGGTTTTGTAGGAGGACTTTTAGAGCATACCTTGAGCGTGACAAAACTTTGCGAATATTATGTAAACTATTATCCGATGATTAATGCAGATCTTCTGTATACTGCAGCAATGTGTCATGATATCGGAAAGGTATATGAACTGTCACCATTTCCGGAGAATGATTATACCGATGAGGGACAGCTGCTGGGGCACATTATGATCGGTGCGGAGATGGTTGGTGACAGGATCCGTGACATTCCTGGATTTCCGATAAAACTGGGGAATGAGCTAAAGCACTGCATTCTGGCCCATCACGGAGAATTGGAATATGGTTCTCCGAAGAAACCGGCACTATTGGAAGCTGTTGCATTGAATTTTGCTGATAACACGGATGCGCATTTACAAACGATGATTGAAGCGTTGACAGCGGCAGGAGAGAATCAGGGATGGCTGGGTTATAACCGCCTGTTTGAGTCAAATATCAGAAAGACGAGTAAGTAATTGATGAAGAAAGACGATATCATCGAACTGACAATAGAAGATCTCGGCATTGACGGGGAAGGAATCGGAAAAGCCGACGGCATGGCCATCTTTGTAAAAGATGCGGTGGTCGGAGACTGGATTCGTGCAAAGATTATGAAAATGAAAAAGAACTATGGTTATGCCCGTCTCTTGGAAGTGCTGGAACCGTCACCGGTACGGTGCACGCCCCGATGTGAATTTGCCCGCCAGTGCGGCGGCTGTCAACTGCAGGCAATGACCTATGAGGCACAGCTTGATTTCAAAGCGAAAAAAGTCTGGAATCATCTGACCCGTATCGGCGGTCTTACGGACCTTGCAGTGCCGGAGATCATAGGCATGGAAGATCCGTGGAGATACCGAAATAAAGCACAGTTCCCATTTGGTACTGACAAAGAAGGAAATGTAGTGACCGGATTCTATGCAGCCCGCTCCCATAACATCATTCCCTGTACGGAATGCTGGCTTGGTGTGGAGGAGAACCATGAGATTCTGGAAAAGATTCTGGCTCATTTGAAGAAATTCCGGATTCCGGCCTATGATGAGAAGACAGGAAAGGGACTTCTGCGCCATGTGCTGATCCGCAAAGGCTTCACCACCGGCGAGGTGATGGTCTGTCTCATCCTCAACGGAAAAACCATGCCGAAGATGGAACAGCTGGTGGAATCCCTGCGGGAAATCTCTGGTATGACCAGCATCACCATCAATGTGAATACGAAAAATACCAATGTGATCATGGGTACCGAGATGATCTCTGTCTGGGGCCGGGATTACATTACGGATTATATTGGAAATATCAAATATCAGATTTCTCCCCTTTCTTTCTACCAGGTGAACCCAGTGCAGACCAGGAAACTGTATGAGACAGCGCTGGAATATGCTGGACTGAAAGGCAATGAGACGGTGTGGGATCTCTACTGCGGTATTGGAACCATCTCCCTCTTTCTGGCGCAGAAAGCTGGAAAAGTTTATGGTGTTGAGATTGTACCAGAAGCTATTGCAGATGCAAAAATCAATGCAAAGCTCAATGGCATCACCAATGCAGAATTTTTCGTAGGCAAAGCGGAAGAAGTTCTTCCGGAGAAATATAAAAACGAGGGCATCTACGCCGATGTCATCGTCGTCGACCCGCCCCGTAAAGGCTGTGATCCCGCCGCTCTCGAAACTATGGTCAAAATGCAGCCGGAACGCATCGTGTACGTAAGCTGCGACTCCGCCACCCTGGCAAGAGATGTGAAGTGGCTGGGGGAGCATGGTTATGAAGTGAAGAAAGTGAAGGCGTGCGATATGTTCCCGGGAACGGTGCATGTGGAGACGGTAGTCTTGATGTCAAGGAAAGATAAATAAGTGCCAGAAAGCGGCGTATTTCCGGGCTTTTTGCGAGGTTAGTATCATCAGAGAAGCCTTGCGGAAAGCTCGGTTTTCTTGTATGGAAACATATCTACTTGTCAGCCTGACCGAAGAAAAAGTGGATGACCGAAAAAATGCGGTAGGGTTTAGGCTGTGGATTAGATGTCGTGGGTTGTGGCACTGGGATTGTTGTCAGAGCCGACCGCAGTTTAAGCCATTCGATACTAAGAGACAGACTTGGCAGTGGAATAGATAACAGGAGGGTTTGAATGATGATGAATAAAGATTATTTGTATCAGATTGATATTCGAGAATGGATTGAGAGAGGCTTAGATGCTGACATAATGGTTCCAGTATCAGGAAATAAAATTGATGAAAAGTATGATATATACCTTCAGAGTTTTCTTCTTCCTTTGGATGAAGTTGAAAATGATATGGAAAACGATACCTATAATGCACATACATTGATGCCGGGGATTACAGTTTATGGTTTTTGGGAAGATGATGAAAAGGTTTATCATCGCTGGGGAAACGACAATGGTTATGAACCGCTTATTATAAAAAGAGAATATAATGGTGTGGCGCCGGATTCAATAGAAATTGTTGAAGAGTTTCGACTATTATTTAATTTGTATTTCAACTCACAAAAAAAAGAATATATTGATGTTTCTAACGGTGAAGGAATTACCGTAGTGAAAATGAATGACAATGGGTACATCACTATACATAAAAGATACTTAAAAACGTATCTAGCAGTGAAAGAAAAAGTATTGATGATTCATATTGATAGTAGATGCATTTCTATTAATGACTCAGAAAAAGTCAAGGAAGACGGACTGGCTTATAGAAATAACGACAACACAATTTTTTATACACTTAATATCGGACACACATCAACTGGACTAAAGAGAGAAAATTATTCTTATATTTTTGCAAAAAATGTTATTTCAGGTTGCAGTTTATGTGATAGTAATATTTGGCCGTATAATGAAGAAAAGACTTATGTTGATTTTATTATTGGTATAGATGAGACCGGAAAAGAAATACGCCATACTTGTAATCCGAAGGACCTAAACAATTACTTTGGAGCAAATCCAACAGCACCACACTATTTAACACCTGTATATTTTGATAGTGCAGTACTAAATAAGTATTATTCAAAACCTGAAATTTATAAAGTTGGAGATGGAATTATTCGATGTGGCGTATTGTGGTCATTGTATATTGATAATAGCAATTCAGATTATGTATCGGCTTATCTAGGTGATTTGGGAAGAGACTTACCAAGCGAAGCAGAGCAACATTACTGGAGGGGATTTAACAAGCCAATTGGAGGAAAATTGAGCAAAACAAAAATAAAGAGAGATTTTATGTGTATTGCATCAGACTCAGACTCTCCAGATTTTGTTTTTAAGAAAGCTTATACACGATTGAATCAGGTTTTCGCTGAAAAGTATGGATGGCCTTTATTTTTATCGTTAACAGAGCAAGATACTTATAATTTTAAAACATTAAGAGTTCCAGTAAATAATTCAATTTCTGAGATGGATATGCTTGTCCTTTCTTTAGTCAAAATACTAATTGATTCTTTAAATGAAAAGAGTATTTCAAAGCGATTAACTGGTAATTACGAAAAACTTGTAGGTAGTATCTCAAAAATAGAGGCCTGGCTATGTGAAAGCAATATCGAAAACTATGATGAACATATTAAGTTCTTGAGAAATCTGCAGGAGTTACGTTCAAGTGGAACAGGACATCGTAAAGGAAAGGGATACCAAAAAATTACAAAAAAGCTTGATGTGAAAAAAGAAAATTATGCAGAAACCTTTTCATGTTTGTTAAAAGACGCTACGAACTTTTTAACGTTCATGGAATTAAATATCGAAAATTTGAAATAAAATGAAAAGGCTCCGCATCACTGAAATTTATCCAGTGTCACGGAGCCTTTGTGTAGCTATGAATTTATACATCCACATCGATACTAACACCGGACTTAAGTTCGACGGCGATGTGATCGTCCCAGATGGTGATCTGTTTGATCCAGCGTCGCACCAGTGATTCGTCAAATTCGGTGAGGTGGGTAGTCTGCTGTGCAATATAATCCTGCAGGTCATTGACCCGCTTTATCGGCTAATCTATTGCAGCAGTGTCGATGGTAGTCTTCTGGCGGAGTTCTCGAAGCCTGAATATTTCATCAGCAATTTCGTCATAGGCTTCTTTGCTCTGGGCTTTCTGGATAAGCTCTTGCTGTAAGGCCATTGCTGCTCAATATTAGAAAAGCTCGACTTCTCAAGATCACCGACCATATGAGGCGGTACTCTAAAGATTCGAGCTATTTCATCAATCTGAAATTTTCTTGTTTCCAGAAACTGTGCTTCATTTGGGGAAATGGAAATAGGCGTGTATTTCATGCCTTCTTCCAAAACAGCTACCTTATGAGAATTGTTCCCAGAGAAGCCTTTTGTCCAGCTTTCTCTGACAGCTTCCGGATTTTTTACGGTACCGGGATATTCCAAAATACCTCCCGGTGTGGCACCGTTTGCAAAGAACTTAGCACCGTATTCTTCTGTGGCGATAGCAAGTCCGATAGCGTTCTTGGCCATAGCGATGGGAGAGTAACCGACCAGACCATCAAAGCCGAGGCCCGGAACATGGAGAACATCGGACGGTTTCAAGATTACGGTTCCATTCTTCAGGGTAGGTGCATCTGAATCCTGCATTTGATATTGATAGTAGAGGTGACCTTTATCGTCACGATCCACATTCATTCGATTGGCCATCAGCGGATAGAGAGCGATGACTTCACTTTTGCCATTTCGTATAATTTGCGCATAAGCATTTCCATAAAGGAGAAGATGCGTCATCAAGGTCTCTCGGAAGACAAAAGATGTCATTTCCGGATTTGGCTCATCGTGAATCAGTCGATACAGAGGATGCTTGATTGCTTTTTCTTTACTACCGGAGTCAGTGTACTTATAAATATGGACCGGTAGTTATGCAATGGACTCCGAAAGAATTCTGACACAGGCGTAGACTGCAGTCATCTGCATGGCACTTCGTTCGTTGACGGCTTTGCCAGAGTTGCTTCCACCGAAGAGAAAGCGATAGGCACTGCCATTGGTACTGTTGGTGGGCTTGTCTCTGGAATGAAATAGACCCGATAAAAATCCCATAAATATTCCTTTCTGCCTTAAGAGGCGTATTAAATTTAAAGTTTCGTCACAAAACAATCTGCGCAAATACTTGCAATTGCAAGCAAAAGCGAATATAATAAAGAAAAAGGAGGCAATACTATGGCAAATACATCCGCTGTTTATGCAAGAATAGATACTAATCTCAAGGATAATGCTGAGAGCATTCTTTCTCAGCTTGGCATTTCCCCATCCAGTGCAATTCAGATGCTTTATAGCCAGATCGTACTGAAAAAGGGTATGCCGTTTGAATTGAAACTTCCTTCTTCTAAGCCATTAGCTGTTGGTGCAA
>OKVK01001345.1_pt1 | contig 12853 bp, 10 predicted proteins | sample 1604771 | NCBI WGS metagenome assembly OKVK01 (sample SAMN01760906, study PRJEB22395) | human gut metagenome | reverse complement strand
AAAGATTGTCTCCAAACATTGCACCACCCATGACAGATGCAACACATAATGCCATACTAAATCCTGATGCTTCTGATACCGCAACCGCTATTGGTGTAATAAGTGTTATTGTTCCAACAGATGTACCCATTGCAGTAGATACAAAGCAGGCAACAATAAAAAGTACCGCTACTGCAAACTTTGCAGGAATAATGCTTAACATAAAATAAGCTACACTCTCTGCACTGCTTCTTCCTACAACTCCGACAAATATTCCGGCTGTAATGAATATCAGAAGCATTGTAACAATGTTCCTGTCAGCCAACCCTTTTGCCATTACATCAAGCTTTTCATCAAACTTAAGCTGTGAATTCTGCATGCACGCTACTAATATTGCAGCCATAAATGCAACAATAATTGGTACATTATAAAATCCCATTGGAATCTTCATGACATATTCAAATATAATTCCGGTTCCAAGATACAACACAAGAAAAACAAGTATAGGTACCAGCGCAACCGGATTAGAATTCCTATCCTTTTTCATAATACCAATTAATCCTCGCCCATCTTAGCAAGCTTGGCAGCCTGGTCGGCAGCGATACATGCATCAATAATATCCTGGATGTCTCCATCCATAATCTTGTCAAGCTTATATAATGTAAGACCAATTCTGTGGTCTGTTACTCTTCCCTGTGGGAAATTATAAGTTCTTATCTTCTCAGCTCTGTCACCTGTACCAATCTGGCTTCTTCTTGCATCTGCCTCTGCGTCATGTGCTTTCTGAGTCTCAATGTCATATAACTTGGCTCTTAAAAGCGCAAATGCTTTCTCCTTATTCTGTATCTGTGACTTCTCTGTCTGTGAATAAATAACTATTCCTGTTGGATAATGAGTAAGTCGTACAGCAGAATCAGTTGTATTGACACACTGTCCACCATTACCTGACGCTCGCATAACATCAATACGGATGTCCTTCTCATCAATGTTGATATCAACCTCTTCTGCCTCTGGCATAACAGCTACAGAAGCAGTAGAAGTCTGTATTCGTCCGTTAGATTCAGTTACCGGGATTCTCTGTACTCTGTGTACACCAGATTCATACTTCATAATAGAGTAAGCTCCCTGTCCCTTAACCATGAATTCTACTTCCTTCATTCCACCAATACCGGTTTCATCGCCACTTAATACTTCACCCTTCCAGCCTCTTGCCTGTGCATAGTGTACATACATTCTGAAAAGCTCTGCTGCAAAAAGTGCCGCCTCTTCTCCACCTGCACCCGCTCTGATTTCAACAACAATATCCTTATCATCATTAGGGTCTTTAGGTAAAAGAAGAATCTTTAATTCATGCTCTAATTCTTCTACTCTTGCCTTAGATTCATTAAGTTCTTCCTTCGCCATCTCTTTAAGTTCTTCATCTGTCTCTTCATCAAGAATAGCAAGACTGTCCTCAATATTCTTCTTACAGTTCTTATACTCAGTATAAGTTTCTATAAGTGGTGCAAGACTGCTCTGTTCTTTCATAAGCTTTCTGAACTTTTCCTGATCATTAACCACATCAGGATTACCAAGTTCAGCCGTTATATCTTCATATCTGTTGACTGTATCTTCAAGTCTGTCAAACATACGTGTCACTTTTCCTTTCTCTCTCTAACTATATAATTACTTTCTGCCCATAACAACACGGTCAAGGCCAGCAAGGTCTTTTACAACCGTTATATCTCTTAAACCAGCCTGCTTCATTATTTCAGAAACATCTGCTGCCTGTTCGGCTCCTATCTCATAACACAGGTATCCGTCTGTCTTAAGATATTCTCGTGCTTTCTCAGTGATTTTCCTATAAAACATAAGTCCGTCCTCTGTTCCGTCAAGTGCAAGCAGAGGATCATGTAAACGGACTTCATCCTGCAGAGTTTCTATAACCTTAGTTGGTATATATGGTGGATTGGATACTATTGTATTAAATGTAATATCATTACCCAATTCGCCAAATAAATCACTAAGCATAAAATCAATATTATCAGCCTCGAGATTATGCTTATTCTTCTGTGCAACTTTAAGTGCCTTTTCAGAAACATCTACTCCAAGCACCCTGCTTTCTGGAAACTTCTTAGCAAGAGTAATCCCAATGCAGCCTGAGCCTGTACACATATCAAGAATATTATCACCATTTCTTGTAACCTTGATTACCTCACCAACAAGCACTTCTGTATCAGGTCTTGGTATAAGCACATCTTCATTCACTTCGAATTCATATCCATAGAAATATGCTTTTCCCAGAATATGCTGTAGTGGAACATGCGCAGCCCTTTTATCAATATATTCTTCATACAGCAGAAAATTCTCTTCTGACAACATGCTGTCACCATTCACAAGATAAAAAGTTCTTGTCATACCATTAATGGCAGATAATAATTCAAAACTATCATGGTCTGCATTATCGACGTTATTATCTCTAAGTCGCTTTGCCCCCCATTTTACTGCTTCTCGAATTGTCATCATAATTATCTGTCTTCCAGCCTTTTCTGTTTAAACATAGGAACATCCTCAGGATACTGCTCTTCTTCCGGCTCTTTTCCAGTTTCAAACTCAAAGCCCGCAACTACCTCTTCCTCTGTAAGTTCCTCTGCTTTATCATCAGCATTATAATCATTTGAATTATCATATACAGTACTTTCTGATTCATCACTTGCTTCATATACAAAAGCAAATGACTCCCTGTCTGTATCGTCCATACCAAATTCCATCTCCCTGCCCATCTGTAAATACTTTTGTTCAGGGGTAAGTTCTGTTTCCTGATTATCTTCTGACTTCTGTTCCTCTATATCAATAGTTCTTGTCTCTTCATTCCCATGAATAAGACTTCCTGATATTGCAAGTTCTGCCTCAGATGCCACAAGTGCTTCAACCGGATTATCGGCTTCTGAATAATATTCAGCAATAAACTGTCTCCAGTCAAATACTTCCTCAACTGCCCTTATGGCAACTTCAATCATATCCATATCCGGCTCTCTTGTAGTAAGCTTCTGAAACCACATTCCCGGTTTACTCAAAACTCTTACAAATGCATTATCATTCTTTCCTGCCCATCTTATTACCTCATAAGAAACTCCTGCAATTACAGGAATAAGCAGAATTCTTATAAGTATCTGCAGTGCCGTATTATCAACTCTTATAAATATAAAAAACACAATACTTATAAACATTACAAAGAATAAGAAGCTTGTTCCACATCTCTTATGATATCTTGAACTGTTCTTTACATTCTCTGGTGTAAGTCTTGCACCATTCTCAATGCAGTTGATACATTTGTGTTCAGCACCATGATACATGAAAGTCCTTTTAATATCTTTCATCATGGATATAAGTAAAATGTATATAACAAATATTAATAATCTCACAACGCCTTCTATGAAATTAAGAAGTGTCTTGGAAATTATGTATTTTGATACCAGTCTGGCTGCAAGATATGGAAGAACCATAAACAATCCAATTGCAAAGAATATTGACAAAATAACCGTTACTGCCATTAAAACCGATTCAAATTTATCCTTAAGAATATTCTTGCCAACCTCATCAATCTTAGTCTTCTCCTGTTCTGCCGGATCATCATAAAAAGATGCTGAATAATTAATTGTTGATATACCTGTAACAAGTGAATCAACAAAACTGACAATTCCTCTTATTATAGGGAAATTGAGCCACTGATGCTTTTCTGTTAAATCTCTGCTTTCTTTGACAACAACTTCAATTTCATTATCAGGTTTTCTGACTGCAATAGAATATTTATTCTTATTACGCATCATAATACCCTCAATTACAGCCTGTCCCCCAATTCCTGATGGCTTCATATTACACCATACCTTTCTTAAATGTTTTGTATACATTCAAAAAAAGTTGAGGTCCCGAAAAACCTCAACCTTAATTTCAAAATTAATTGTTTGATACTCCGTACTTCTTGTTGAACTTATCAATACGTCCGCGAGTAGATGATGCCTTCTGCTGTCCTGTGTAGAATGGATGGCACTTTGAACAGATTTCTACGTGGATTTCTTCCTTAGTTGAACCTGTTACGAACTCGTTACCGCAGTTGCAAACAACCTTTGCCTGATAGTAATCTGGATGGATTCCTTCTCTCATGATTTCACCTCTTTACAAATTATTAAGTATTACAATTGTGAATTCCGCCTTAGATTCCCTTTCTGTCCCGATGGGATCTATGCGCATTAGACACAATGACCTCTTTATCTGTCATAAACAGCTTTCATATTGTATCACGATGCGACATGTTATGCAAGCATTTTTTCAAAAGAGTTATAAAAAGAAAATATATTTTAAATATAATGGTTCTTAACTACTGTTCTTACAAGTTCCTGATTATTCTTAGTCTTAACAAAAAGATCCAGTATTCTCTCTGCCGCCTCATCTGTTTTTAATCCATTAAGAGCTTTTCTCATTATATCAACAGCTTCCTGCTCTTCACTATTAAGAAGAAGATCTTCTCTTCTTGTACTTGATTTTGCTATATCAATTGCAGGGAACACTCTCTTTTCTGATAGCTTTCTGTCAAGAACAAGTTCCATGTTACCTGTTCCCTTAAATTCCTCGAATACAACGTCATCCATCTTGCTTCCTGTCTCAACAAGAGCAGTTGCAAGAATCGTAAGACTTCCACCCTCGCGCATATTTCTTGCTGCGCCAAAGAATCTCTTAGGCATATGAAGTGCTGCAGGGTCAAGACCACCTGAAAGTGTACGTCCACTTGCCTGAACCGTAAGATTATATGCTCTTGCAAGTCTTGTTATACTGTCAAGAAGAATTATTACATCTGTCTTCTGTTCAACAAGTCTCTTGGCTCTTTCAATAACCATCTCTGACACTCTCTTATGTCTCTCTGGAAGTTCATCAAATGTTGAATATATAACCTCAACATTATCACCCACGATTGATTCCTTGATATCAGTTACTTCCTCAGGTCTTTCATCAATAAGAAGAATTATAATATGCATCTCAGGGTTATTCTTAGTTACAGCATTGGCAATCTGCTTAAGAAGTGTTGTCTTACCAGACTTTGGCTGTGAAACAATCATTCCTCGCTGACCTTTACCTATTGGTGATATAAGATCAACCATTCTCATTGCCACTGTACTTGAATTCTTTTCAAGATGAATTCTTTCATTAGGAAAAATTGGTGTAAGACTTTCAAATGCAGGTCTTCTCTGTGCAACTGACGGATCTTTTCCATTGACCGTCTCAAGATACATAAGAGCCGAAAATTTTTCACCAGATGTTTTCATTCTCTTTGGTCCTTGAATAATATCACCTGTCTTTAGATTAAACTTTCTTATCTGTGATGGAGAAACATATACATCGTTCTCTCCCGGAAGAAAGTTCTCACATCTTATAAATCCATAACCGTCCGATAAAACCTCAAGTATTCCATCTGCCAATGGAGCATCATGCTCTTGTCTTGGCTGTGCATGATAATTATCTTTCTTATCTTCTTTAACATACTGCTCACTCTTATGGTGTGACTCATCCGATATTCCTGCTACATCATGTTCTGCTCCGGCATCTTCAAAAACAACATCTTCAACTTCTGCCGGCTCTTTCTTTTCTTCTCTTTCTGCTGCAGCAATAATTGCATCAATAAGTTCACTCTTTCTCATTGTTGATATATTTTTTATATTCTTGTCTTTCGCAAATTCGCGTAATACACTGACTGACAATGTTTCTAACTTTGCCTTCATATAATCCACCTCTGTTATTAATCATAGTTTAATGGGAAATGATGCAGAAATTGCATCAAAGATAAACTGATTATACAACGTATTATTCTAAAAGAAAAGACTAAAAATGCTTTTTTTAGTCAGAGCAATATGTTATTATATATAATGCTGTTAAAAGCACTAATTATTGAAAGGAAGATTAGATATCATGACTAATGCAGAGAAAGCCTTACAGCTCCATGAAGAGTGGAATGGTAAATTTGAAACAACTCCTAAAATGAAGATTCAGACAAGAGAAGATCTTGCTCTTGCTTATACTCCTGGTGTAGCAGAACCTTGCAAGGTTATTGCCAAGGACAAAGAAGCAGCTTATAAGTACACTATCAAGTCTAACACTATCGCTGTTGTATCTGACGGAAGTGCTGTACTTGGACTCGGTAATATCGGTGCTCATGCCGCTATGCCTGTTATGGAAGGAAAAGCTGTTCTTTTCAAAGAATTTGGTAACGTTAATGCTGTGCCTGTCTGCCTTGATACACAGGACACAGAAGAAATCATCAAAACTGTAGTTAATATTGCACCTGCATTTGGCGGTATCAATCTTGAAGATATATCAGCTCCAAGATGTTTTGAAATCGAGACAAGACTTAAAGAGCTTCTGGACATACCTGTATTCCATGATGACCAGCATGGTACAGCTATCGTTGTATTAGCAGGTATTATTAATGGACTTAAAGTTACAGGCAAGACTAAAGAAGATTGCCAGGTAGTAGTCAACGGTGCCGGTTCTGCCGGAATTGCTATCACAAAGCTTCTTCTTACATATGGTTTCAAGCATGTAACAATGTGTGATAAGTCTGGTATCCTTTCTAAGGCTTCAGAAGGTCTTAACTGGATGCAGCAGTCAATGATGGAAGTAACTAACCTTGAGAACAAGACTGGTTCTTTAGCTGATGCACTCCGTGGTGCAGATATATTTGTCGGAGTTTCTGCTCCTAACATCGTTACAGCCGATATGGTTAAGACTATGAATAAAGATGCAATTATATTTGCAATGGCTAACCCTGTTCCAGAGATTATGCCTGATGTTGCCAAGGCAGCTGGTGCAAAAGTTGTTGGTACAGGACGTTCTGATTTCCCTAACCAGGTTAATAATGTTATTGCATTCCCTGGTATCTTCAAGGGTGCTCTTGAAGGCCGTGCAAGACAGATAACTGAAGATATGAAGCTTGCTGCTGCACTTGCTATTGCAAACCTTGTTCCAGACGATGAAGTAAGTGATGTTAATATCCTTCCTGAAGCATTTGACCCAAGAGTTGCTGATGTTGTAAGCAAAGCCGTAATTGACCATATTGAGAAGTAATTATGCTTCCATATTATTATTCTGTAAGCGAATATCTTAAAGACACTTATGGTAAGAAACTATATAAATTAAGTCTTTCCGGAAACATGACCTGTCCTAACAGAGACGGAAAGTTAGGTACAAGAGGCTGTATATTCTGCAGTGGTCATGGTTCCGGTGATTTTGCCGTTAAAGATATTGACAAAGCCAAAACTTTGGTATCTAATAAATATTCCGGCAGCGAATATATTGCATATTTTCAATCATTTACTAACACATATGCTGATGCCGGATATTTGCGCGAACTTTTTATGCCTGTAATACTAAGAGACGATATCCGTATCCTGTCTATTGCAACAAGACCGGATTGTCTCGGTGATGACGTCCTCAAGCTTCTTGATGAACTCAATCGCATCAAGCCTGTATGGATTGAATTAGGATTACAGACAATTAATAATTCGACTGCCGACTATATACGCAGAGGATATCCTTTATCTGTATATGATGAAGCCGTAAGCAATCTTCTTTCCATAGGAATTGCACCGGTTGTTCATATGATAATAGGTCTTCCGCATGAGACAATAAGCGATTATATTGCTACTGCCCGCTATATAGCAGACAGCGGTGCATCAGGAATCAAGATTTCTTTGTTGCACATTTTAAAAGATACTGACCTTTACGATGATTATTGTAAAGGATTATTCAAGGCTCTTACCATGGATGAATACCTTGCCGCAATAGGAGCTATACTTCCTGTATTGCCAAAAAACATGGTAATACACAGGCTTACTGGTGACGGGCCTAAGAATATTCTCGCTGCACCTTTATGGACAGCTGACAAAAAGAGAGTTCTCAACACACTCTCTCATTACCTCAAAGAAAATATGATTTATCAAGGAAACGATTTATGAACACTGACTCAACCACATTGTACAAATTAATGATTTTATATATGCTGAGCAAAGTGAACTTTCCATTATCAAACACACAGCTTTCATCTTTCATGTTAGATAAGCAGTACACGGATTATTTCACTTTCCAGGAAACCATCAACTCTCTGGTTGAGGACGGCTTTATTAGAGGCTACTCGCATCAGAGCAGCACACATTATACTCTCACTAAAGAAGGTGAAGAAACTATTGCATTTTTCTACACCAAGATATCAACTGCCATACGTGATGATATAGAGACCTATCTGTTTGATAACAAATACGAATTAAAGAATGAAGCCGGAACTGTAACTGACTGCTACAAGCTGTCTAATGGTAATTATATTGCACATTGTCAGCTAAAAGAAGGCGACACAACTCTTATTGAACTTAACCTTAATGTTCCAGTTGAAGAACAGGCAGAGATAATATGTGCAAGATGGCGTGAAAACAGTCAGGAAGTATATGATTATATCGTTCGTAAACTTATGTAAAAAGCTTTCCGACAGGTGTATATGCCTGTCAGAAAGCTTTTTATTTACTCATTATCTGCCGCTTCTTCCTGTGGCAGTACATATGAATCTATAAGCTGCCATAATTCTTTAAGTCCCTGCTTAGTCTGTGATGAAAAAGGAATAAGAATATCTTCCTGCCTTAATCCAAGTCCTGTTCTTACAGCTTTCACCTGTTTGCTTATCTGGCTTCTCTTAATCTTATCCAGCTTTGTTGCAACAATTACAGGTCTGTAACCGTTATTTACAATCCAGTCATACATCATTCTGTCATTATCAGATGGGTCATGACGGATATCTATCAACAAGAACACTTGCTTTAACTGGCTGCTCTTTCTTAAATATTTCTCAATCATCTTACCCCATTTTGCCTTAACAGCAGGGCTTACATTAGCATATCCATAACCCGGAAGGTCAACAAGATACATACTGTCATTAATATTGTAGAAATTAATAGTCTGTGTCTTACCTGGCTGTGATGACGTTCTTGCATATGATTTCCTGTTCATTAATGCATTAATAAGCGATGATTTACCAACATTTGACTTACCTGCAAATGCAACCTCAGGGAATGAAGTCTCAGGAAGTGTACTTGTAACTCCGACTACTATATCCAGATTAACTTTTTTTATAACCATAATCCGCTGCTCCTTTCATTTAACGCATTAATGCCTGTGCAAATACTTCTATAGCATTATTAACATATATTATATTCATCCCTTCAGTTATCTCTGTGTCAAGTTCCTCTACATCAGACCTGTTATCCCGGGGTACAAAAACATTTGTTATGCCCGCTGTCTTACTTGCAAGAAGCTTTTCTTTAAGACCTCCTATTGGAAGTACTTTACCTCTTAATGTAAGCTCTCCAGTCATTGCAACATCTGCTCTTACAGGAATTCCAGTAACCGCAGACAATACTGCCGTTGCCATTGTAATGCCAGCAGAAGGTCCGTCTTTCGGAGTTGCACCCTCTGGTATATGAAGATGGAATGCATGATTCTGGAAATATTCAGCATCCACTTTATATCTGCCTTTTTCTGTTACTGATCTGATATAAGAAACAGCTATGCTTGCTGATTCTTTCATTACATCACCCATGTTACCTGTAAGCTTGAACTCGCCTTTGCCCGGCATTGTTATAACCTCTATCTCAAGAGTATCTCCTCCTGCCTGTGTCCATGCAAGCCCTCTTACTATACCAACTTCACCCTTTGCATTCTTTTTGTCTGGTCTGTATTTAACTTTTCCAAGATAATCTGTAATATTCTTATCAGATATATTAACTGTTTTCTTTACAGTCTTATCTCTTGTTCCATCAGATGTGAACACTCCGGCTTTGTATAATTCTCTAACCGCTTTTCTTACAATCTTTGCAATCTGCCTTTCAAGACCTCTCACACCAGCTTCTCTTGTATACGAATTAATAACTGTTCTTATAACTTTATCAGTGAACTTTACATCAGATACAAGCAGACCATTCTCTTTAATCTGTTTCTTAATAAGGTGTTCCTTAGCAATATGAAACTTTTCATTAGCTGTGTATGAACCAACTTCAATAATTTCCATTCTGTCAAGCAATGGACGGCTTATATTAGACAGATCATTAGCTGTTGCAATAAAAAGCACATTTGACAAATCAACCGGCATCTCTATATAGTGGTCGACAAAATTAACATTCTGTTCGCTGTCTAACACTTCAAGAAGTGCTGCTGATGTATCGCCCTTATAATCACTGCTTATCTTATCTATCTCATCAAGAAGCATGAGAGGATTATTAACTCCGGCATTCTTAAGTCCCTCAATAATTCTTCCAGGCATAGCTCCAATATATGTTTTTCTATGTCCTCTTATCTCAGCCTCATCTCTTACACCACCCAGACAGATTCTGACATACTCCTTGCCAAGTGCCTTTGCAACTGATCTTGCTATAGATGTCTTACCTGTTCCCGGAGGTCCTGCAAGACATATGACAGGTGCTTTTCCACTTCCTGTTATGTTTCTTACCGCAAGTGATTCCAGAATTCTTTCCTTAATATCTTTCATTCCATAGTGGTCCGAATCAAGCACTTTTGCAGCATTATCTATATCTTTGTTATCTTCAGTCGACACATTCCATGGTAGTTCAAGACATGTCTCTATATATGTTCTCTCAACATTGGCCTCAGCATTATTACCAGCAAGTGATTTCAGTCTCTTAATCTCCCTTTTTAGCTTATCCTTTACATACTGTGGTGAATCAAGCTTTTCAACGTCCGCCTCATATTCTTCCGCCTCTGTTATGGTTCCTCCATCAAGTTCTTCATTAATTGCTGCAAGTTCTTCTCTTAATATGTAATCCTTCTGGTTCTTATCTACTCTTTCTCTTACAATATTGCCAAGTTCTTCTTTAATAGTATAAGCATTTATCTCATTTACAAGTAATGTTGCAGCAAATGTATACATCTGCTCATAGTCTTCTGCCTCAAGAAACTGCTGTCTTTTATCAAAATCCATCATAAATTCCTGAGCAAATTCCATCATCAGCTTTTCTGCATCACTATAAGAAAGCCATCTCTTGACTGTATCCTTTGCAAACTTCGGATTAACATGTGCATACTGTGTCAATAGTTCTCTCATACCTACAATTATAGCTCTCGACACCATTTTATCAGGCTTATCAAATCCTTGCATAACACTTACATCAGCAAGCATCATTCCCGACGCTTCTTCAAATCTATTTACAAGTGCCTTTTCAAGCCCCTCTACCTGAACCCTTAAAATTTTGCCTGGCATCTTTATTATCTGTTTTATCTTAGCAATTGTTCCTACTGTATATAAATCTGCTATCCCTGGTTCGCTTACCTGCGAATCTCTCTGTGTTACAAGATATATAAGTTCATCAGCTGCCATACTTGCTTCTACAGCTTTTACAGACTTCTTTCTGCTCACGTCAAAGTGCATTACCATCCCAGGAAAAACAGTGACATTTCTTAATGGAATAGCTGGATAATGTCTATCATATTTGTTACTCATATATTCCTCTCTATCTAAAAAAACGGACCGTCCATCATGAACAGCCCGCCTGAATTAATTTCATTACTGTGCTTTTTTAACAGCATCTGTTCTGTATTCTAACAGAGGCTTTGCGTTTCCTTCTACAGCTTCCTTAGTTATTATACATTTTGATATTGTTTCATCTGACGGAATCTCATACATTACTTCATTCATGACTGATTCTAAGATTGAACGTAAACCTCTTGCTCCTGTCTTTCTCTCAAAGCTCTTGTGGGCTACTGCCTCAACAGCTTCATCAGTAAACTCAAGTGCTACCTCATCAAGTCCAAAAAGTGCCTGATACTGCTTTATAATAGCATTCTTAGGCTCTTTTAGAATTCTCACAAGTGCTTCCTCATCAAGCGAATCTAACGAAACAACAACCGGAACTCGGCCTACAAACTCAGGAATAAGACCGAATTTGATAAGATCCTGTGGAAGCGCCTTATGGAACATCTCTCCAACATCGTCGTTGCTCTTTTCCTTAAGTTCAGAGTTGAAACCAATTGAACTCTTATCCATTCTTGATTCAATAATCTTCTCGAGTCCGTCAAATGCACCACCACATATAAAAAGAATATTAGTTGTATCAATTGGAATAAGCTCCTGCTGTGGATGCTTTCTTCCTCCCTGTGGTGGAACTGATGCTATTGTTCCCTCTAATATCTTAAGAAGAGCCTGCTGTACACCCTCTCCAGATACATCTCTTGTTATAGAAACATTTTCTGACTTCTTAGTAATCTTATCTATTTCATCAATATATATAATACCATATTGAGCTTTTTCTACATCATAATCTGCAGCCTGAATAAGCTTTAATAGGATATTCTCAACATCCTCGCCTACATATCCGGCTTCTGTAAGAGTTGTCGCATCAGCAATTGCAAAAGGTACATTAAGAAGTCTTGCAAGATTCTGTGCAAGGAATGTCTTTCCTGAACCTGTTGGTCCAAGCATAAGAATATTACTCTTCTGTAACTCTACATCCAAATCAGCCTGTGACATTATTCTCTTATAATGATTATATACAGCAACAGCAAGTACCTTCTTTGCATCATCCTGTCCTATAACATAATCATCTAGGAATTCTTTTATCTGCTTCGGCTTAAGCAGGTTGATATTCATTCCATCAACCACTTCTTTTTCATCTGCCTCGGTTTCAAACTCTTCATCAAGGATATCGCTGCATATTTCTACACATTCATCACAAATGTAAACGCCATTATGTCCTGCAATCAGCTTTTTAACCTGATCCTGTGTCTTATTACAGAATGAGCATCTAAGCTTCTCGTCAATATTTCTCCCTGCCATACTATCCTCCAAATC
>OKVK01001344.1_pt1 | contig 12856 bp, 12 predicted proteins | sample 1604771 | NCBI WGS metagenome assembly OKVK01 (sample SAMN01760906, study PRJEB22395) | human gut metagenome | reverse complement strand
ATTTGTAGAGGTCGGCAATCCATTTAGAATCCTTTTTGTCCGTTTTCTTGCCTTTAATGGCTTTGACATACTTCGGATGTGTAAGGCAGACATCAATGTCATTTTCGAGATAATTAAAAATAGGAATCCAATACTTTCCGGTGGATTCCATACAAACATGATAGCAATTATTCTCGATAAGCCAGTTGTGAAACCTTTGAATATCTGAGTTGATGGTTGAAAAAGATTTTTGCAGATATTCGGATATGCCGTCCTTATTGGTAGTTACGATGGTTGCAACGATAACATTTTTGTGGACATCAAGTCCACAGCAGATGGAGTATTTTAACTTCATCATTAAGTATCACCACCTTAATAAAAAGGGAATAGCAACATTGACTGTCATCCTGCGACTGAATAAACATGGTTTATTACCAATGATAAGAGTCCGGGCTCAATGTCCCACTTGTTTGTGCTTGTAAGGATGACGGCACATATAACTATACGGGGTCGAAATAAATTCGCCACTTCTCCTTCCGTGCTCTGTAGTGTATTGCTATTCCTTGAAAGAATTATAAATCAAAGAGTGGAGGGGCACAACATTTTTCATAACTTGTTTGTGCCTTGAGCGAAGCGAAAGGAATGACAAAAACTATGAAGTTGACAATGGCGGGAATCAAAGATCGTGAGGCATGGGAAAAAGCGGGAATTCAGCTGCCGGGATATGATGTGGAAGAGGTTTCCGAAAAGGCGAGAAAAGCACCGCGCTGGGTACATTTCGGAATCGGCAATATTTTCCGTGTCTTTATCGGAGGAATTGCAGATGGTCTTCTGGAAGAAGGTGCTCTGGACAGGGGACTTACCTGTGTGGAGACCTTTGACTATGATGTAGCAGATAAGATTTATGCTCCGTATGATAATCTTGGATTGAGTGTAATTCTGCACGGAGATGGCACCAGAGATTATAAAGTGTTAGGCGCTCTGGCAGAGGCGGTAAAAGCCCAGTCTTCCAATGAAAAGCAGTGGAACAGACTGAAAGAAATTTTTGCCGCCCCCTCTCTTCAGCTGGTTTCCTTTACCATTACAGAAAAGGGATATGCGCTGCAGAAAGCAGATGGAACCTGGTTCCCGTTTGTGGAAGCGGATATTAAGAATGGTCCAACAAAAGCCACGGGGGCTATGGCAGTTCTGACGGCTATGCTCTATGAACGGTATCAGGCAGGAAAATATCCGCTGGCACTGGTTTCCATGGACAACTGCTCCCAGAATGGAGCAAGGCTTCGTCAGTCCGTGCTGACCATGGCGGAAGAATGGAAAAAGGCAGGCTATGTGGATGATGGGTTCCTTGCTTATGTGAGTGATGAGAAAATAATCGCATTTCCGTGGACCATGATTGATAAAATCACTCCTCGTCCAAGCGAGCAGATTGCAGCAGATCTGGAAGCACTGGGAGTGGAAGATATGCAGCCGGTAATCACTGCGAAGAAGACTTACATTGCACCGTTTGTAAATGCGGAAAAACCGCAGTATCTGGTGATTGAGGACAGTTTCCCCAATGGACGTCCGGCATTGGAAAAAGGCTTTGGTGTTTACATGGCAGACCGTAAGACGGTCAATCTGGCAGAACGTATGAAGGTAACCGTCTGTCTGAATCCGGTTCATTCTGCCACCGGACCGCTGGGAGTTGCCCTTGGATATGAGTTATTTGCTCACATGCTCAATACAGATGCGGATATGATGAAGATGGCCCGGATGGTTGCTTATGATGAAGGACTTCCGGTGGTACAGGATCCAGGGATTCTCTCACCGCAGGCATTTGTAGATGAACTTTTTAATGACCGGTTCCCAAATGAATATCTGGGAGATACCAACCTTCGTCTGGCAGTCGATGTATCCCAGATGGTAGGAATCCGCTTCGGAGAGACGATCAAAGCATATGTGGAAAAATATGGAGATGCATCCAGACTGACAGCACTTCCGCTGGGAATTGCAGGATGGCTTCGTTATATGCTGGCAGTGGATGATGCCGGTAAGAAATACGAACTTGCACCTGACCCGATGAATGAAGAGATTCAGGAACAGTTAAAGGATATCGTGGTCGGTCAGCCGGAGACTTTTACAGATCAGCTGAGACCGATTCTTTCCAACGAGCGTCTGTTCTTTATTGATCTTTACAAAGCAGGAGTTGGTGAGAAGGTTGAAAATATGTTCCGTGAGATGATCGCGGGACCGGGAGCAATTAAGGCAACCATTCATAAATATGTGAACGCATAGATAACAGGGGGAAAGAAAATGACAGAACCGGTATTTGCAGCTGATCCGACGAGACTGTTGATTGCAGCGGCAGTGGGAATCATACTTTTATTACTGTTAATCATCAAATTTAAAATTCATCCGGTATTATCGCTGGTAATTTCCGCTCTGTTTATCGGACTTGGAGCAGGCATGCCGGTTCCGTACTGGTTGCGAATATGCTGCATGTAGATCTTGGCATTATGATTGCAGTAGGTGTCCCGGTTGGAATCCTTTCCCTGCTTTTTGCTGGAATTTTATGGTCAAAATTTATTGGCTGCCGGATTAATCCGGGACTTCCTTCCAATATTCAGGAAGTAAGAGAGGAAGAGGAGGCAAATCTTCCATCCTTTGCCACAGTATTATGCATTATTCTGGTACCATTGATTTTGATTTTATGCAGTACGGTTTCTGTGTACATTCCGGGAATTGATGCAGTTCGTCCGGTCCTGGAATTTCTGGGAACACCTTTTGTGGCACTGATTATCGCGGTACTTCTGGCAATGTATTTTCTGGGTACTAGACAGGGATATGACGGAGAACAGTTAAAGAAGATTCTGGACCGGTCATTGCGTCCTACAGGACAGATCCTGCTGGTTATCACAGGGGGCGGAATTATCCGCTGGGTATTGCAGGACTGTGGAATGGGAAATATCATCGGACCGGCGCTGGAGAAAAGCGGACTCCCGCTGGTGCTGGTAGCATTTCTCATTGCAGCACTGATTCGCGCATCCGTCGGGGCAGCAGTGGTAGCAATGACCATGGCGGCCGGTATTATGGCGGCAATGCCGGGAGTTGCAGAATTGTCACCCATGTATCTGGCGGCAATGGTCTGTGCAATCAACGGTGGTGCAACGGCATTCAGCCATGTCAATGACTCCGGATTCTGGCTGGTAGGTTCCCTGTTGGAGATGGATGAAAAGATGACATTGAAGTCCTGGACCATGATGGAGACGATTGTTGGAATTACGGGACTGGTCTGTGCAGTTGTGATCAGCCTGTTTGCATAGTAGGAGGTTAGTCGATGATCGCAAAAGTAGTACTGGGAACAATGCAGAATGCGAGAAAGCTGGTAAGCATTGCAGAGTCTATTCCCTATGATGTGGAATTGAGCAGTGGGCGCTATGTGGTCGATGCCAAATCCATGCTGGGCGTATTGAGCATGCCAGATTTTGGTGGCGGTGAGCTGCATGTACATACAGACAACGAAGAAGAATGTGACAGGATTTTATTTCAGCTTCTGGAGGCAGGACTGCTTGTGGATACCAGTGATTCTGTCAGCAGATCTATTTATGATATTACTGTATTTGGAGAAATTCTCATTGATTTTACTTCCCAGGGGTTCAATGAAGACGGGCAGATGCTCTATGCCAGAAATCCTGGCGGTGCTCCGGCAAATGTAGCCGTGGCAGCGGGAAGACTGGGAGCGCATACTGCATTCCTGGGAAAAGCCGGAAATGATATGCATGGAAAATTTTTAAAATCCGTATTGGAAGAGGAAAAGGTCGACACATCCGGACTGATTCTGGATGATCAGTATTTTACAACACTGGCTTTTGTGGAAGTGAATGAAAATGGAGAGCGTACCTTTTCTTTTGCCCGAAAACCGGGAGCCGATACACAGATCCAGAAAGAAGAAATCGAGATTGATGTCCTTGATAAGACCAGTATTTTTCACATCGGTTCTCTTTCTCTGACTGCACAGCCGGCACGGGATACGACACTTTACGCAGTAAAGAGGGCACGAAAAAAAGGAAGCATCATTTCCTATGATCCCAACTACCGGGCATCCTTGTGGCCGGATGAAAAAATGGCAAGACAGCAGATGAGAAGTCTGATCCCCTATGTGGATCTTATGAAAATCTCTGATGAGGAAACAGAACTTCTGACGGATGAAAAAGAAGTAGAAAAAGCAGCAGAGACACTGTATCGACAGGGAGTAAAGATCGTTGCCGTGACCCTTGGCAGAGAAGGTGCATACATTTATAGCAAAGACGGCGGATGTGTGGTTCCTGGATTTGAAGTGACACAGATCGGAGATACAAATGGAGCAGGAGATTCTTTCTGGGGAGGATTTCTGTATCAGATTATTGTTTCCGGGAAACGTCTGGAAGAACTGACGAAAGATGACCTTGTGAAATTCGCCCGGTTCGGAAATGCGGTGGCCAGCCTCTGCGTGGAAAAGAAAGGCGCCATTCCGGCAATGCCGACATTGGAACAAGTTAAGAAAAGGCTGTAGGTAAAAAGCTGTAAAACTTCATTGATTGAGGTTTTGCAGCTTTTATTGTATAATCAGGTACATGATGAATGAAACCATAGGAATGCTTCAGGAATTACTGGAGCAGAATCAGTTTGAACTGCTGATACCTGAAGAGCCGGAAGCGAAAGATATCCGTCTCGTTTACCTGATGAATGACGCAGTAGAAAGTTTTCTCATTTTCAGAAATGCATGCATGACAGGAACCTACAAAAGTGAATATGAAGGTGAGCTGGAATTTTCCTTAAGCCATGATGAGAAGCGGGAGGAGTACATTCTCTCTGTCTGGCAGGGAGACAGTGTAGTGACGATCCTGTTTCAGAGACTGGAACTGGAAGTCCATCTGTACAATTATGGCGGGATCGCGCATTTCTGGGTGCCGGGATATGAATATTTACGGCAGCTGGAATACCGGATCGCCATCCTGCGGGATAAACTGGATTATCTGGGAGAAGAATACTGTACGCCTGGGGAGCAAAAGCTTGCCATGCTGACAGATTTCCCACCGCTTAATTACTGCTGTTACCCGGCGGTCCCGGCGAAATACATTGTGCCCATCGACGATCCGTGGTCACCGTCTCTGGAAGCGCTGGAAGTGATGGAAGAGCTGGCGGAAGAGGCAGGAGATCAGAGTTTTCAAAAGATCTTGAAAGCATACAGGCACTTTCCGGTGCGGCCATTCAGCCGCTGGATTGGAAGACAGCTGAGAAGAAAGAAGCATGCACCCCTTGTAGATCTTCTGACCGACCGTATCTGTGAAGAAACGAAGAAATATCCGTGTCGGTCATATGGCGGGACAGCAGACCGGGAGATTGGAGAACTTCTTAAAAAAGCAGAATCCAGAAAAACAGAGCTGCTGGAGAAAAGAAAAGCCAGAAGGATTGAAGTGATGAGGGAAGAACCTTTTACCACGGCGAAAGATAGTCTGGGATTTCAGGTATGGGTGATGATCTATCAGGATGGAGTCCTGAACCGCAGAGTCACCATGGAAAAGATAGAAGGATAAGAGAAAGGAGGCATACTATTTATGCCTTGTACTACGATTTTAGTTGGAAAAAATGCGTCTTATGATGGTTCTACCATGATTGCGAGAAATGATGATTCCGCTTCCGGACATTTCACGCCGAAGAAATTTGTGGTGGTTCATCCGGAGGAACAGCCGCGGACTTATCGCTCGGAATTATCCCATGTGGAGATTGGACTTCCGGACAACCCTATGCGCTACACGTCAATGCCGAATGCCCTTAAAGGAGAAGGGGTCTGGGCAGCCAGCGGTGTCAATGAGGCTCATGTGGCCATGACAGCGACAGAGACCATCACATCCAATCCGCGGGTGCTCGGTGCAGACCCGCTGGTGGAGTACCAGCCGGCAGAAAACGGTGAGCAGGAGATTCCGGGAGGAATCGGTGAAGAGGATATTGTATATATCGTGCTTCCGTATATCCATAGTGCCAGAGAAGGCGTGCTCAGACTGGGAAGCCTGCTTGAGCAGTATGGAACCTATGAGATGAATGGTATCGCTTTTCAGGATCAGAATGAGATCTGGTGGCTGGAGACTATCGGCGGCCATCACTGGATGGCAAGGAAAGTGCCGGATGATGTTTATGTGGTCATGCCGAACCAGCTGGGCATGGATGCTTTTGACCTGGAAGATGCATTCGGTGAGCAGAAAGAGCATCTATGTTCACCGGACCTAAGAGAGTTTATTGCAAAATATCATCTGGACCTTTCACAGGACGGTGTGTTGAATCCGAGAGATGCATTTGGAAGCCATGATGATGCGGACCACGTCTACAATACTCCACGTGCCTGGTTTATGGAGCGTTATCTGAATCCGAATACCTGTATCTGGGATGGACCGGATGCAGATTACACGCCGGTCTCCGATGATCTGCCATGGTGTATGGTGCCGGAGAAGAAGATCACGGTGGAGGATGTAAAATACGTACTCTCCTCCCATTTTCAGGGAACACCCTATGATCCTTATGCTGCCTATGGAGAGAAGGGCATGAAAGGTGCTTACCGCTCCATCGGTATTAACCGGAACGATTTCCTGTCGGTGATCCAGATGCGTCCGGAGCAGAAGAAAGATCACAGTACCATTGAATGGGTGGCATTTGCTTCCAACGCCTTTAATGTACTTGCTCCGTTTTATGCAGATGTGGAGGAGACTCCGGAATATCTGTCCAACACGACGGCAGAAGTGTCTACAGATAATTACTACTGGTGCAGCCGTATGATTGCAGCTATGGCAGACGCTTCCTACCGGACTTCCGTATTTCATATTGAACGGTATCAGGAGAGTGTCATGGCCAAAGGGCATGCGCTGATCAGCAGGTATGATGCGCTGCTTGAGCAGGAATCCGATCCGGAGAAGCAGATGAAACTGAAAGTGGAAGCAAACAGAAAAGTTGCACAGATGCTGAAGAAAGAGACAGCGTCTACGCTTGATAAGGTATTGTATGAGCTGAGCAATCAGATGAAGAACGCGTATTCCAGATCAGACGCTTAGACAAAAAAGAGAGGATTTATATGGATAATGAAAAAGATTTCAGAGAAATAGATGAAAACGGGGTGGAGCTTTCCGATGTGAAGGAGACGGAGATTCATGAGGAACATCCGGCAGACGAATACGAAGATGTCTGCTTTATCTGCCATCGTCCGGAGAGCAAGGCAGGAAAAATGATTCATCTGACACCGGAGATTCATATCTGCGCGGAGTGTATGCAGCGGACCATGGATATGATGAATAACGGAAATGTGGATTACAATAAGATGGATTTTTCACGGATGCCAAATATCAGCATGATCAATCTGTCTGATCTGCAGAATATGATTCCGAAACGGCAGAAGGTGAAAAAGAAAAATCCGGAAAAGGAAGCAGAAGCGCAGAAGATGTTTGATATTCATGCCATTCCGGCACCCCATAAGATCAAGGCAAGTCTTGATGAATATGTGGTAGGTCAGGAGAAGGCGAAGAAAGTGATCTCCGTTGCGGTATATAATCATTACAAACGTGTGGCAGCAGGCTCCGATGCGGACGGCATCGAGATTGAGAAATCCAACATGCTGATGATTGGACCGACCGGAAGCGGCAAGACCTATCTGGTAAAGACACTGGCGAGACTCCTGGACGTGCCGCTGGCCATCGCGGATGCAACTTCACTGACGGAAGCAGGTTATATCGGAGACGATATCGAGAGCGTGCTCTCCAAGCTTCTGGCAGCTGCGGACAATGATGTGGAGAAAGCAGAGCGCGGCATTGTCTTCATCGATGAGATTGACAAGATTGCCAAGAAGAAAAATACCAATCAGAGAGATGTCAGCGGAGAATCCGTACAGCAGGGACTTTTGAAACTGCTGGAAGGAGCAGACGTGGAAGTACCGGTGGGAGCCAACAGCAAGAATGCCATGGTACCGCTGGAGACCATGAATACGAAGAACATTCTGTTTATCTGTGGCGGCGCGTTCCCGGATCTGGAGGAGATTATCAAAGAGCGGCTGAACAAGCAGTCCTCCATCGGATTCCGTGCAGATCTGAAGGACAAGTATGACAATGATAAAAATCTGATCCGCCAGGTGACAGTAGAAGATCTGCGTAATTTTGGAATGATTCCGGAGTTTCTGGGTCGTCTGCCGGTTATCTATACGCTGGATGCACTTAGCGAGGAGATGATGGTGAAGATTTTGAAAGAGCCGAAGAATGCGATTCTCAAGCAGTATCAGAAGCTGCTGGCGCTGGATGAGGTGAAGCTGGAATTCACGGATGATGCCCTGACTGCCATCGCGAGAAAAGCCATGGAGAAGGATACCGGAGCCAGAGCATTGCGTGCGATCATAGAAGATTTCATGCTGGATATCATGTATGAAATTCCGAAGGACGACAATATCGGCCGGGTAACGATTACGGCAGATTACATTAACCACAAGGGTGGACCGCTGATTACCATGCGGGGTGTGCCTGCACTGGAAGGAGAGTAAGGCGTTATGAGACTTCTGTTTGTACAGCTGGCGCTGGCACTGTTCCAGATCGATCTGGCAGTGAAGCATGAGATGGATGAGCAGCCGGACGGACAGCCGGAACAATTGCTCCCGGGCGGCGTTGTAGGGTTGAAAAAACTTCATAATCATGGAACAGCAGGCGGAAAATATGTGGGACATATGCCGGAGATCATTCGCATCAGCGGTGCGGTGACCATTGCCTGCATTGGATTTATGATCCGATCCCTCGTAAAACCGGAGGGACTGACGAAGAGAACCGGCTGGGCATTTCTGACAGGAGGTGCGCTTTCCAATCTTTATGACCGCTGTAGAAAGGGTTATGTAGTGGACTATATCCGGTTTCATACTCCGTGGAAACGGCTGAATGATCTGGTATTCAATCTGGCTGATTTCTTTATTATGATCGGAGCTGTTCTGGTCAGTATTGGAAGAGAAAAATAAACACCATAAGAAAATGGCTGCCTTAAGGGGCAGCCTTTTCTGCTTTGGCAAGAGCTGTTTTGATGGCGCTCACCAGCATAAGAGAAGTGTACTGGCTGTCTTCTGAATAAGAAAGATTTTCCAGAGACTGCGTCTCGCAGATCTGTGCTGACAGAGCATCCAGCGCCGGTTCCATGAGAGGATACATGGCAGCTACGGATTCGCTGAGCTGCCGGAACCGGATGGAGTAAATATAATCCTGATCTACCGTGATGGCAATTTCCACCGGATTTCCGCCAAGCATCAGGGACGTGGTGTAGATCCCGGCGGTATAGGGGGACGGGGACTCTTCAGAGGTCTGTGCAGTCTGATCCGGTGAAAACATGAAGATCAGAAGGAGAAGAAAGAAGATGCCGAGGACGACAAATACTGCCGTATAGATCAGTTCTTTCATATGAAATACCCAGATTCTGGTTTTGGCACTCATGGAAGGCAGCTTCCTTTCGGTCAGAGGGTCTTTTGCTATACTCTATGAGGGACATTTTCGATTTATGAATCTGATTTCTTTGTGAATTATGTCAAATTTCCTCTTTCTTTTTTTGCTATTTTGCATTAATATATAACGTAGGTATTTAGTATCTGCAAAATTTCTGAGGTGTTTTGCGGATATTTTTTAGGGGAGTTTGCACAAACATATTTTCGTAAAGGAGAGGAGAACTATGATTTCAAACCAGATACTCCAGAACACAATTGATGGACTGAAGGGAATTACCAGGATTGATTTGTGCGTGCTGGACATGGAGGGGCAGGTCCTGGCGTCCACAGAAAAGCAGCCGGAAAGCTTGGGGGCAGAAGTTGCGGCTTTTATCACATCACCTGCAGACAGCCAGGTTGTTCATGGCTATCAGTTTTTTAAAGTATTTGATGAGAACCAGCTGGAATACATCCTACTGGCAAAAGGATCCAATGATGATGTGTACATGGTTGGAAAGATGGCGGCATTTCAGCTGGGCAGCCTTCTGACTGCATATAAAGAGCGGTTTGACAAAGATAACTTTATCAAGAACCTGCTTCTTGATAATCTGCTTCTGGTAGATATTTACAACCGCGCGAAGAAACTTCATATTGCGACGGAAGTACGGCGTGTGGTATTTATTATTGAGAGCAGCCGGGAGAGAGTGAATACGGCACTTGATAATGTGCGTAATCAGTGTGGATCCAAATCTAAAGATTTCATCACAGCAGTGGATGAGAAAAATGTGATTGTGGTAAAGGAACTGGCACCCGGCGAAGGATACGACGAGATGTATAAAGCGGCACAGGATATGAAGGAAGCCGCAAGTATTGACGGTGAGGATGTGCATGTGGCACTCGGTACAATCGTCGGCGAGATCAAGGAAGTATCCAGATCCTACAAAGAGGCGAGGATGGCACTCGACGTAGGAAAAATTTTCTTTGATGACAGAGATATCATCGCCTATAGTTCTCTTGGAATCGGACGTCTGATCTATCAGCTGCCCATTCCGCTTTGTAAAATGTTTATCCGCGAGATCTTCGACGGAAGATCACCGGATGATTTTGATGAAGAGACTCTGACAACGATCAACAAGTTCTTTGAGAACAGCCTGAACGTGTCAGAAACCTCCAGACAGCTCTATATTCACAGAAATACGCTGGTATACCGGCTGGACAAACTTCAGAAGTCCACAGGTCTTGATATCCGCGTGTTTGAGGACGCCATCACATTCAAGATTGCGTTGATGGTAGTGAAGTACATGAAGTATATGGAGACTCTGGATTATTAATGCTTAAGTAATACTGGTATAGGAGGATTTCCATGATAACACTGGAAAATGTTGTGAAGTCATATCCCAATGGCGTTGGTGCCATTAACGGGATCAGCCTTCACATCGACAGAGGAGAGTTTGTGTTTATAGTCGGAGACAGCGGTTCCGGAAAATCTACGCTGATCAAGCTTCTGCTGAAGGAGCTGGAACCAACGGAAGGTACGATCCGCGTCAATGGCGTGCTGCTGAACCGTATGAAGAAACGTAATATCCCGAAGTACCGCCGAAAGATCGGCTGCGTATTCCAGGATTTCCGTCTTTTGAAGGATCGCAATGTCTATGAAAATGTGGCATTTGCCCAGCGTGTCATAGTGACTCCCACCAAGGAGATCAAGAAAAATGTTCCGGCCATGCTTTCCCTCGTCGGTCTGGCAGAGAAGTACAAGTCCTTCCCACGCCAGCTTTCCGGTGGTGAACAGCAGCGAGTGGCGCTTGCAAGAGCACTGGTGAACAGTCCGGACATTCTGCTGGCGGACGAGCCTACAGGTAACCTGGACCCGAAGACTTCCAGAGAGATTATGAAGCTTCTGGAGGAGATCAATGCCCGCGGTACAACAGTTCTGGTGGTAACACATGATCAGGATATTGTAAATACATTGAAGAAACGAGTGATTCGTATGCAGAAGGGAATCATTACGGGAGACGAGAAAGAAAGCGGGTACATCGGATGAGATTCAGTACAATAGGATATTGTTTTCAGCAGGGATTTAAGAATATATGGAGAAATAAACTGTTCTCCCTTGCATCCATGGCGACCATGTCAGCATGTATTTTCATGTTCGGCATCTTCTTCTGCATTGTGCAGAACTTTCAGCACTTCGTAAAATCGGCAGAGGAAGGCGTTGCCATTACCGTTCTCTTTGACGAGGGAACGACGGAAGATCAGATCATGGCCATCGGACAGGATCTGACGAAGCGCGCCGGGGTCTCGGAAGTCGTCTATGTATCAGCGGATGAGGCATGGAAGAGCTATCAGAAACAGTATTTTCAGGGAAATGAAGAGCTGGCAGACGCATTTGTCAATGATAACCCATTGGCCAATAGCGCCAACCTGGAGATCTACATGAAGGATATCTCATTGCAGGACGATCTGGTAACCTATATCGAGTCCATTGACGGAGTGAGAAAAGTGAATCGTTCCGATCAGGTAGCGGATATGCTGAGTGGATTTAACCGTCTGATAAGTTATGTGTCCGTGGCAATTATCGGACTGCTTCTGGCAGTTTCCGTATTCCTGATCAGCAATACGGTGGCGACCGGTATTGCTGTCAGAAAAGAAGAGATTGCGATTATGCGTCTGATCGGAGCGAAGAATTCCTTTATCAAGGCACCGTTCCTGATCGAAGGCGTTATCATTGGATTGGTGGGAGCAGCGCTTCCGCTGGCGGTTCTTTATTATCTGTACCATAAGATTGTACTGTACGTTGCAGCAGAATTTAACATGCTGACCAGCGTCATGAAATTCCTTCCGGTGAACGAGCTGTTCAGCACATTGCTGCCGGTAGGTATGCTTCTTGGTGTGGGTATTGGTTTCTTTGGCAGTGTATTCACCAGTCAGCGGCACCTGAAAGTATAAAGGAGACGACAGCATGAAACGGCGCCTGATCAGTGCGGCCCTGATATTTGCACTTGTTCTGGTTCTTCCGGGCATGGGCACGCGGGCAAATCCGGGAGATTCCGGAAATGAGGAAGAAGCGGAAGAGGATTCAGACACCGATGCGTTGGAACAGAAACGAAAAGATACTCTGAAGCAGATTGAGTCTATTAAATCGGATATCAGTACCGTGGAAAATCAGATCAAGGATCTGAAACAGAATAAAAGTAATCTTCAGGCTTATATCAGCAAGCTGGACAAGGAAGTGAATACGCTGGCTTCCCAGATTAAAAATCTGCAGACCCAGATTAAAAGCAGCGAAGCGCAGATCAGTGATAAAAAAGATGAGATCGAAGCCAGCACAGCGGAGCTTGCAAAAGCGGAAGAAGAGATGGATGAGCAGTATTCTATGATGAAGAAGCGCATCCAGTATATGTATGAGAACGGCGGGCAGTCCTGGTTTGA
>OKVK01001340.1_pt1 | contig 12872 bp, 10 predicted proteins | sample 1604771 | NCBI WGS metagenome assembly OKVK01 (sample SAMN01760906, study PRJEB22395) | human gut metagenome | reverse complement strand
GTCTATACCTTGTCCGACCCTCGTGAAGTCATCCTGAAAGAGTATGCGAAACGTCTTTCCGAAGAAAAAGGCATGCAGCGGGAGTATGGGCTCTATGAGAGAGTGGAGCGTCTGGCAGGGGAGGCTATTGCGAAAAAGCGTCATCTGTTTAAGCCTATTTGCGCCAACGTGGATTTCTACAGTGGATTTGTATATTCCATGCTTGGAATCCCGGAGGAACTTTATACGCCGATTTTTGCTATTTCCCGTATCTCCGGCTGGAGTGCACACCGACTGGAGGAAGTTGTCAACAACGGTAAGATTATCCGTCCGGCATACAAGTATGTAGGCCATCACCGCAGCTACATTGCACTGGATGACCGCAGGGAATAGTCGTTGCGTTCATAGCGCGGATGTGCTACAATCATAAAAAAGACATCGACAGGACCGGTTTTGTGCCTTCGTGGGACAAAGCCGGTCTTATGGTGGTTTTCAGGGAGAAGCAAACTTGGATAAAATAGCAGTTTTAATTCCGTGCTACAATGAAGAAAAAACCGTGGAAAAGGTAGTACGTGATTTTCGTCAGGTGCTGCCGGAAGCAGTGATCTATGTATATGATAATAATTCCTCTGATCGGACTGTGGAACTGGCTGAGAAGGCAGGTGCAGTGGTTCGTCATGAGTATCTGCAGGGAAAAGGAAATGTTATCCGCAGGATGTTCCGTGAGATCGATGCGGAAGTTTATATTATGACAGATGGTGATGATACTTACCCGGCGGAGTTTGCCAGAGAGATGGTGGACAAGGTACTTCATCATCAGTCTGACATGGTAGTGGGAGATCGCCTTTCTTCTACGTATTTTACGGAGAACAAGCGTCCGTTCCATAATTTTGGAAATTCACTGGTGCGTGGCACGATCAACAAGCTGTTCCACACGGAGATCAAGGATATCATGACCGGATACCGGGCATTCAGCTATCAGTTTGTGAAGACATTCCCGGTACTTTCCAAGGGATTTGAGATTGAGACAGAGATGACCATCCACGCCGCAGATAAAAATATGCAGGTGGATAATGTGGTTATCGAATACCGTGACCGTCCGGAGGGCAGTGAGTCAAAGTTGAATACCTACTCTGATGGAGCCAAGGTACTGATGAGCATTGCAAAGCTTTACCGGAATTATAAGCCCATGCATTTTTTTGGAATTATGGCACTGCTGCTCACGATTATCAGTGCCGGATTTTTCTGTCCGGTGCTGGCAGAGTATGTGGCGACCGGACTGGTGCCAAAGTTCCCCACATTGATTGTCTGCGGCTTTACGCTGATGGCAGCTATTCAGTCTGTATTTGCTGGACTCATTCTGGCAGCAGGGGCGCAGAGGAGCCGGCAGGAGTTTGAGATGCATCTGATGCAGGTGGATATACGCTATAAGGAGCTTAAGAAAGATGAGTGACAGACTGATCAGGCATCTGAAAAATATCAGACTATGGATTTTTACAGTAACAGGCGGCATATTATTTGCCGCCTTTGATCGTTGTGGATATATGCTGAAACAGTATGGTTCCATCTGGGCTGTATCGGAAAATCCGCTGCATCGGACCATTTTTCACAGGATTCTGTGTGTACTTCCTTTTTATCTGGCAGGTATGCTGCTGGCAGTTCTGTTTATGGATTTCCTGCGGGGAAGATTTGGCAGGAGAGGCAGTATCCGGAATATCCGCTGGGAACTGTTCTGCAGGTGGAGATACTGGGGAGCGGTCATGTGGGGTGTTTATTTTGTCAGTTTCCTGCCTGCATTTCTGGGAGGATTTCCCGGGATTTTTGCGGCGGATGCACCCAACCAGGTAGGATGGACGTTTTCCGGATGGCTGACAGCCCATCATCCGCTGGTTCATACCGGTCTTCTGTGCGGAATTTTTACGGTGGTCAGAAATCTGGGCGGCAGTGATAATCTGGCAGCGGCAGTGTATTCGCTTCTTCAGATGGCAGTGATGGCGGGGATTTTTACGGCAATTTCCCGTTTTTTAAGAAAAGAACATGCACCGGTGTGGCTGCAGATCGGAACCGTCGTGTATTTATGCCTGTTCCCATTTCATGGAATGATGGCGGTTTATACAACAAAGGATACCGTGTTTGCAGGAATCTTTGTCCTGTGTGTGATCCGGATTTACCGTATGTGTACCCGTCCGGAGAACTGGCTGAATGGGCTCGTAAGGATTATGGGAGCGGTGCTTTTGTTTGTCCTCTTATTTCTGTTCCGGAATAACGGAATGCATACGTTATTGTTGTGCGCGCCGTTTCTGCTGTTTTTTCTGAAAAAATACCGGAAAACACTGACAGCTATTTTTCTGTGTGTACTTCTGGCATACATTTTTTACAACGGACCATTATTGAAAATACTGCATGCGGAACCCGGCAACAGCCGTGAAGCTTACAGTATTGTTATGCAGACACTGGGACGCACTTATGTAAGCGGCGGGAAAATCACGGAGGAAGAGTGGCAGGTAATCCGTCCGGTGATGGATGAAGAAACGCTGGCCCAGTATACTCCGAACCTGTCCGACCCCATTAAAAATCAATTCCATACGGATGCTTTTAACGAGGAAAAAGGAGCATTTTTAAAGGCGTGGCTTCAGATTGGATGGAGAAATAAAAAGACATATATCGATGCATTTTTAAATACCACAGCAGCATTCTGGTATCCGGATACAGAGGAAGAATATCTGGATTTTGTCTGCTTTAATATTCAAAAGGATGATCCGAACTATCCTCACGTGGAGATGAGACCGGTAAGTCAGGCTTTTTATCAATATTATACGGCAATTGGGAGTGAGGCTGCATTCAGAAAGATTCCTGTGATCCGGCAACTCCTTTCTATGGGACTGTATTTCTGGCTCATGGTAGCTGCGGCACTTTATGTGATTTATCGGAAGGAATATATGCGGCTTTTATGGATGCTGCCATTCTGGACGTATATGGGAACCAGTCTGCTGGGACCGGCAGCTCTGATCCGGTACAGTTATCCGGTGATGCTTGGCGCACCGCTCCTCCTGCATTTTTGTGTAAAAAGAAAAAGAACCGGGGCATAGAATAGAACAGCCCCGGTTTTTATCGTATGGGAAACTATCGCCCACAGTCATCGAATGGCGGGCGGGGAGGTCTCGGAGGAGGTGGTGTCTGGCAGAGGGGTTCAGGAGGCATGCATCCGCCTGACTGACATCCACCCTCCGGTCTTCCGGGGCAGATCGGTTTTGGTTTGTCACATCCGCAGGACGGATTTCCACAGGAATTGCATCTGCAGGAATTACATCTGCAGGAATTCCCGCCGCCGCACCAGCACAGAAGCAGTAAAATCCATATCCAATTGTTCATGTTTTCAACTCCTTTCTGCTATAGACTATGCAGAAAGCCATTTCTTGACAAAAAAGGAATCAACTGCTATATTGCAAGTAAGAAACAAGGGCGTTTTCATCAGGTGGATTACGCCCTTTTATCATACTCAAAAATCGGAAAAGGAGCATGGAAATGAGATATACGAAGAAAGATATTCTGGAGATGGTAGAAGAAGAGGATGTGGAATTTGTTCGTTTACAGTTCACAGATCTGTTCGGCAATATGAAAAATGTGGCAATCACAGCCAGTCATCTGAAAAAAGCACTGGATAATAAAGTGATGTTTGATGGTTCTTCCGCAGAAGGATTTGTTCGCGTGGAAGAGAGTGATATGTATCTGTATCCGGATTACGGTACATTCGCAACATTTCCATGGAGACCCCAGCAGGGGAAAGTAGCCCGTCTGATCTGTGATGTGTATCGTCCTGACGGCACCTGCTATGAGGGGGACCCCCGGTATATTTTGAAAAAAGTGGTCAGCGAAGCAGCTGCCCTTGGCTATACCTTTAATGTGGGACCAGAGTGCGAGTTCTTCCTGTACCATGTGGATGATGATGGAATGCCGACTACCATCACCCATGAGCAGGCAGGATATTTTGATATGGGACCTCTGGATTTCGGAGAAAATGCCAGAAGAGATATGGTACTGACGCTGGAGGATATGGGATTTGAAGTGGAATCTTCCCACCATGAAAATGCGCCGGCACAGCATGAGATTGACTTCAAATATGACGAGGCGCTGCAGACAGCAGATAACATTAGCACATTTAAACTTGTGGTCAAAACTATCGCGAAGCGCCATGGTCTTCATGCAACCTTTATGCCAAAGCCGAAAAATGGTGTGGATGGTTCCGGCATGCATATTAACATGTCTCTGTCCCGTGACGGCAGAAACATTTTCCAGGACAGCCATGATCCTAACGGACTGAGCCAGGAGGCATACTATTTCCTGGGAGGAATTCTGAAACATATCAAAGGAATGACGCTGATTTTGAATCCGCTGGTGAATTCCTATAAGCGTCTGATGCCTGGATACGAGGCACCGACCCATATTGCATGGTCAGGCAGAAACCGGACACCCCTGATCCGTATTCCGGCAACCCGCGGAGAGGAGACCCGAATCGAACTCCGTTCTCCGGATCCGGCATGCAACCCGTATCTGGCACTGGCAATCTGTCTTGCTGCAGGTCTTGACGGCATAAAGAATAAGATTGTTCCGCCGGATGCCATGGAAGGAAATATGCATCTGCTGACTCCGGAAGAACTGGAAGAACGCGGAATAGAAAGTCTTCCGAAGAACCTGCAGGAGGCAGTGGAGGAGTTTGAAAAGGATCCGCTGATGAAAGAAGTGCTGGGAGAGGAAGTCTGCGGCAAATATAGTATGGCGAAGAAAAAAGAATGGGAAGACTATAATGCCACCGTATCTCAGTGGGAGATTGACAGTTATCTTCTGAGAATTTAGCCTCTTTTGTTATTTGATACGATAACAGAAGGGATGTGGTAGAATGAACGGCATTATTGTTGTATTCCCGAAAATAGAGGATGGGAAAAGTGTCCGAAATCTGCTGGTAAGATATGGATATGAGGTAACGGCTGTCTGCACCCAGGGGGCGCAGGTGCTGAACTATATTGACACCATGAATGATGGAATCATCATCAGCGGGTACAGATTCCCGGATATGTATTATTTTGATCTGAAACATTCTCTGACACCGGGATTTGACATGCTGCTGATGGCCTCTCAGAGAGTGTGCGGGGAATGCATGGATCATGAAATTGTCTGCGTTACCATGCCCCTGAAGGTGCAGGATCTGATTAGCACGGTGGAAATGATGTGCATGAATCAGGCGCGCAGAAGGAAAAAGCTTCGTTCCAGGCCGAAGCAGCGTACAGAAGAAGAAAAGAAAATTTTATGGGAAGCCAAGGCAGTGCTGATGGAACGAAATCATATGACTGAGGAAGAAGCGCACCGTTACATACAAAAATGCAGCATGGACAGCGGCACTTCTCTTACAAAGACAGCACAGATGGTGCTGAGCATGATTAAGCTGTGAATAGTCTTGTACAGGATGGATATTTTTGCTATAGTTAAACCAGATATGTGTTGACAGGAAGGGGATTTCTATGAAATTTACAAAGATGCACGGAATTGGCAATGACTATGTGTATGTGGACTGCACGAAGAAAGATCTTGCCCATACATCTGAGATTGCAAAATATGTGAGTGACCGTCATTTTGGAATTGGTTCAGACGGAATGATTTTGATTAAATCATCAGAAAAAGCAGATTTCCAGATGGATATGTACAATGCGGATGGTTCCCGTGGCGAGATGTGCGGAAACGGAATCCGCTGTGTGGCAAAATATGTCTATGATCATCATCTGACGGATAAAACAGAGATCTCCATCGATACACTGGCAGGTATCAAATACCTGAAACTGACTGTGGAAAATGGAAAAGTAGTGAAAGTCCGGGTTAATATGGGACAGCCGATTCTTGCTCCGGACAGGATTCCGGTAATCGCTGAGAAAGAACCGGTGGTGGCAGAACCCATTAAAGTGTGCGGGAAAGAATGGAAGATGACCTGTGTTTCCATGGGAAATCCCCATGCGGTGATCTTCATTGATACACCGGTAAAAGAATTCCCGCTGGAGGAAATAGGACCGCATTTTGAAAATCATGCACGTTTCCCGAAGCGAACCAATACCGAGTTTGTAAGAGTGTTGGACCGTCAGACACTGGAAATGCGCGTGTGGGAGCGAGGCTCCGGAGAAACGCTGGCCTGCGGAACGGGCACCTGTGCGACTGTAGTGGCAGGAGTACTGAATGGACTTTGCGACCGGAAAGCAGTGGTTCATCTGCTGGGAGGAGATCTGGAGATCGAGTGGAACGAGGATGATAACTGTGTTTATATGACTGGTTCCGCAACTGAAGTATTTGAGGGCAAGATTACACTTCCGGAGGAAATGGCAGAGTGAAGATCTGGAACAATTGCAGGAAAGCAGGATATGTGATTCTGTTTGCTGCGGTGATTTCCATGAGCGCCTATATTTTCTACGGTGCTGTGGACACGCTGAAATATGCGGATGCACTTGAAAAAGTGATAAACGGAAGGACGGTTCCTGTGGTGATGTCAGGAACCGTCCTTTTGCTGGCTATATTTGCTGTTGCGATACTGACCAAGGTGCTTCCGGCGATGGAAAAACGCTTTTCAAAGACAGTGGTGGTGCTCGGAAGCCTCATGGTTCTGGTGCAGATTCTGACAGTACTGGTGCTGCGGACATCGCTTCGGCAGGATCATTTGAAAATATTTGACACAGCGGTGGCTCTGCTGGAATATCCGACGATTGCGGAAACGCATTTCAGCCAGTACTTCATGAAGTACCCCAATAACATTCCTATGTGCATTTTTACGTATGGATGGTTAAAGCTGGCTTCACTTTTTGGAATTTCGGAAAGCAGCTGGATGGATTTTATGAAAATCATCAACGTTGTGTTTATGAATCTGGGAATGTGGGCAGTTTTTGATCTGATTCGAAGACATCGTTCCAAAAAGACCGCTCTTTGTTTTCTTTTGTTTTTGATTGTCAATCCTCTGTGGTATCTTCTGGCAGAGATGTATTATACATCAACTATTTCCCTGGCATTTTCCATGGGAGGTATCTGGCTTTTTGACCGGGCAGGGGAAGAAAGGGATATGATCAGAAAGCTGCTTCAGTATGTCGGCACGGGCCTTCTTCTGGCGGCCGGGTATAAGATCCGGGCGACGGTGATTCTGACGATATTATCTTTACTTGTTTATACGGTATTCACATTGGATGAAGAAAAAATAACAGAATGGAAAAAACGGATTGTTTCCTGGGGTCTTTCCCTGACAGCAGTTTTGTTTGGTCTTCTGCTGGTGTTTACCGTCTACGGAAGGGCAGAACAGCGATATGCGGGCTTTGACCCGGCAAAGACAGGTTATCCCACGGTACACTGGATTATGATGAGTGCCCAGGGAGAGGGCCAGTACAACAGTGCGGATGATGCTTTTACAGGCTCTTTTGACACGAAAGCGGAGCGGACGGCAGCAGATCTTGCGGAGCTTCGCCACCGGGTAGGAGAGATGGGACCGGGCGGACTTCTGACTCTGTTCCGGAATAAACTAAGGGTGGCATTTTCGGATGGAACGGATGACTACTATGCTCTGTTCCGTACCATGCAGTCACCATCCCGGCTGCAAAAGTATATCAATGGCGGCAGATCAGACTTGCTGGCATTCTATCTCCACAGCTATCATGGTCTTCTTATGGGGATGGTGCTGCTGACGCTTATTTACCGGGCTTGGAAAGGAAAACCGGAGCTCTGGGATGTGCTGATCATCAATCTGTGCGGTGCGTACCTGTTCTATCTCATCTGGGAAGTGGATCAGGCTTACAGCATTCCGTTTCTGCTCATCCTGACGGCACTGGGCGCGGAAGGAATTTCCTTAAGTGTGGAGGATGCCAGACGGCCGGAACGGGAACTGCCGGAATTTTTTGGGTGGATTCCGGCTGTCTCCGGCAGTATCCTGCTGGTGGAAGTATTAGCTGTTGTTCTGGTGATGAAGGTGACCGGTCTGCCGGTCCGGGATTATGCAGTGCTGCAGGATCAGGAGACCAGCGACCGGTTGACGCTGCAGACGGATTTTGCGCAGACCTTCCGAACCGGAAAAGCATTTGACCATCTGGACCTGTGGGTGGCCAACTGGGACGGCGGAGCCAATGATTCGGTCTATGATGTGACGATTCTTGACGAGTCCGGCGCAGCCGTAGTTACAGGACAGGTGATCGGCGCGGAAGCGCCCTGTATGTCTCCTTATACCATCGCATTTGACCGGGTACAGCCGGATCATGCAGAGACCTATACCATTCAGGTGGCTATTCAAAATCCGGACTGTGTCATTAAGACAGATTTCCTTTATTACCAGAGCACCTGTGATCTGTATGCGGACGGCGCACTCTATACTTCACAGGAAGAACAGAAGGTAGATCTGGCCTTTGCAGTATATTCTGAAAATTTTTCTGACAAATAATAAAAAACTATAAATTTTTCCTTGCAAAGAAAAAATACTTGTGCTAGGATTATGCTCAAATAAAAAAAGGCGAAGAACAGGACTCTTGCCTTGCAGAGACCGACAGGAATATGGCGTCACCGACTGAGAGCGCCGTTTGGAGGAGCAGGTAAAGGGAACACCTGGGAGCTGTCCGGTCGAAAGAAGAGTAGGCCGGTTCCGTGAGCATACGTTACATGCAAAAGAGAGGAGCGCAGTTTTTTTTATTGAAAGACATGCACTCAATGCGGGTGGTACCGCGGGAGATAGAATTGATTCGTCCCGTCCCGGAATATTTACAGTATTCCGAGACGGGATTTTTTTGTGCGAGCAATGAACGTAGTTCGAAGCTGAGCCTGCCCGGTGATAAGCCAACATCCCTCGTCCCGGAAGCCAGATTCAGGAGGAATGAGAATATGGAATTTATGACAGGTGTAAAGAAAACCGACTTACTGGAACTCCCGGAGCTTCAGGACAAATCATTAGTAGGTCAGACTGTTAAAGTCAACGGTGCCGTGCATACCATCCGTGACATGGGTGATGTGGCATTTGTGGTACTCCGTAAAAGAGACGGACTTCTGCAGTGCGTCTACGAAGAAGGCAAAGCGGGATTTGATCTGAAAGACTTAAAAGAAGCAGCCACCGTAGAGATGGAAGGCATTCTGAACGAGGAAGAGCGTGCACCGGGTGGAATCGAACTTCGTATCAGAGGATTGAAGATCCTTTCCAGTCCCTGCGCACCCATGCCCCTTCCCATTGCAAAATGGAAACTGAACACTTCTCTGGATGCCAAGCTTAACATGCGTTCTGTATCACTGAGAAATATAAGAGAGCGTGCCAAATTCAAGATTCAGGAAGGTATTGTGAAAGGGTTCCGTGATTTCCTGTATGAGCAGGGATTTACCGAGATCCACACCCCGAAGATCGGAGCCAAGAGTGCAGAGGGTGGAGCAAACCTTTTTAAACTGGATTATTTCCATCGCCCGGCAGTGCTGCAGCAGTCCCCGCAGCTTTACAAGCAGATGATGGTAGGTGTGTTTGACCGGGTATTTGAGACGGCTCCGGTATTCCGTGCAGAAAAACATAACACCAAGCGTCACCTGAATGAGTATACATCCCTCGACTTTGAGATGGGTTACATCAATGGCTTTGAAGACATTATGGCTATGGAGACCGGATTCCTCCAGTACACCATGAAGCTTCTGGAAAGAGAGTATGCGAAGGAACTGAAGATCCTTAATATCACCCTCCCGAAGACCGATAAGATTCCGGCTGTTCGTTTTGATAAGGCCAAAGAGCTGGTTGCCGAAAAATACAACAGAAAGATCCGTAACCCATTTGATCTGGAGCCGGAGGAAGAGACACTGATCGGTCAGTATTTCAAGGAAGAGTATGATGCAGATTTCGTATTTGTCACCCATTATCCTTCCAAGAAACGTCCGTTCTATGCAATGGATGATCCGGAAGATGCCCGCTTTACTTTAAGCTTCGATCTTCTGTATCATGGTCTGGAGATCACCACCGGCGGGCAGCGTATCCACGACTACAACATGCTGGTGGAGAAGATTGCGGCCAAAGGAATGGATCAGGAAGGACTGGAACAGTATCTGGATACGTTCCGTTATGGCATGCCGCCTCACGGTGGACTGGGTATCGGCATGGAACGTCTGACCATGAAACTGGTGGGTGAGGACAACGTCCGTGAGACCACCTTGTATCCGAGAGATTTATCAAGACTGGAACCGTAGTGAAGAGAAGGAGAACTTACCATGGCAAACATTATTTCTGATGAAACCATCGAATATGTCGGCATTCTCGCAAAACTGGAGCTGTCTCCGGAAGAGAAAGAGCAGGCAAAGAAAGATATGGGAAATATGCTGGATTACATTGATATGTTAAATGGTCTTGATACAGAAGGCGTAGAGCCCATGTCCCACGTATTTCCGGTACACAACGTATTCCGTGAGGATGTGGTCATCAACGGAGACGGACACGATGCAACACTGGCTAATGCACCGGCACAAAAAGACGATGCATTCAAAGTACCGAAGACGGTAGAATAGGAGGGCACGAAGATGAATCTCATGAGTCTGACTGCCGTAGAACTCGGCAAAAAAATAAAATCCGGTGAAGTAACTGCAGTGGAAGCCACGAAGGCAGCCCTGGAACAGATTAAGAAACTGGATGGAACTTACAACTGCTACGTGACGGTGGATGAAGAAGCTGCCCTGAAAGAGGCAGAGGAAGTACAGAAAAAGATCGAAGCAGGAGAACTGACAGGTCCGCTGGCAGGTGTTCCGGTAGCGGTTAAGGACAATATGTGTACCGAAGGAATGCTTACTACATGCAGTTCAAAAATTCTTTATAATTTTAAACCAACCTACACGGCAGAAGCAGTTCTGAATCTGAAAAAAGCAGGCGCTGTTGTGATCGGAAAGACAAACATGGATGAGTTTGCCATGGGAAGTACCACGGAGACTTCTCATTTCGGTCCGACGAAGAATCCCTGGAACCAGGAACATGTACCGGGCGGTTCTTCCGGCGGAAGCTGTGCGGCAGTGGCAGCCGAGGAGTGCTATTATGCATTAGGTTCTGATACTGGTGGTTCTATTCGTCAGCCCAGTTCTTTCTGTGGTGTGACCGGTATCAAACCGACTTACGGAACCGTATCCCGTTATGGGCTGATTGCCTATGGTTCATCCCTTGACCAGATCGGACCGGTCTGCAAAGACGTGACCGACTGCGCAACGGTACTGGAAGCAATCGCCTCCTATGATCCGAAGGACAGCACCTCCGTCAAGAGAGAATCCTATGATTTTACTTCTGCATTAAAGGATGATGTGAAAGGTCTGAAAATCGGTATTCCGCGAGATTATTTTGGAGAAGGTCTGGATCCGGAAGTGAAAGAAAGTATTCTGAAAGCAGCAAAAGTGCTGGAGGAGAAAGGTGCCATTCTGGAAGAGTTCGATTTAAGCCTGGTAGAGTATGCGATTCCTGCTTACTATGTCATCGCTTCCGCAGAGGCAAGCTCCAACCTGGCACGTTTTGACGGTGTAAAATATGGCTACCGTACCAAAGAGTATAACGGGCTTCACAATATGTATAAGAAATCCAGAAGCGAAGGCTTCGGACCGGAAGTGAAACGTCGTATCATGCTTGGTTCTTTCGTGTTAAGTTCCGGATACTATGATGCTTACTATATTAAGGCACTGAAGACCAAAGCGTTGATCAAACAGGCATTTGACCGTGCCTTTGAAAAATATGATGTGATCCTCGGACCGGCAGCTCCGACTACAGCACCGAAGCTTGGGGAGTCCTTAAGTGATCCGATTAAGATGTATCTGGGAGATATTTATACCATTTCTGTCAACCTGGCAGGACTTCCGGGTATCAGCGTTCCCTGCGGTGTGGACAGCAAAGGTCTGCCCATTGGCATGCAGCTGATCGGCGACTGCTTCAAAGAAGACAACATTATCCGTGCGGCTTACACATTTGAACAGACAAGAACCTACGAACGCTGCGCAGCAGCCAAAGCGCAGGACTAAGGAGGAGACGAAGATGAGCAAACAGTATGAAACCGTCATCGGTCTGGAGGTTCATGTAGAGCTGGCCACCAAGACCAAGATCTTCTGCTCCTGCAGTACTGCATTTGGAGGAGCACCCAACACCCATACCTGTCCGGTCTGCACCGGTATGCCGGGTTCCCTTCCGGTATTGAACAAACAGGTAGTGGAATATGCAGCAGCCGTAGGACTGGCAACGAACTGTACGATTACTCAGAACTGTAAGTTTGACCGGAAGAACTATTTCTATCCGGACAACCCACAGAACTATCAGATTTCCCAGCTGTATTATCCCATCTGCCGCAATGGTTATGTGGAGATTGACACTCCGGCAGGTCCGAAGAAGATTGGTATTCATGAGATCCATATGGAGGAGGATGCCGGAAAACTGATCCATGATGAGTGGGAAGACTGCTCTTTGGTAGACTACAACCGTTCCGGTGTACCGCTGATCGAGATTGTATCCGAGCCGGATATGAGAAATGCAGACGAAGTCATTTCTTATCTGGAAAAGCTTCGTATGATTATTCAGTATCTGGGAGCTTCCGACTGCAAGCTGCAGGAAGGTTCCATGCGTGCAGATGTGAACCTGTCTGTCCGTGAGGTGGGATCTGATAAACTGGGTACCCGCACCGAGATGAAGAACCTGAACTCCTTTAAAGCCATTGCTCATGCGATTGAGGGAGAGCGGGAACGTCAGATTGAACTGCTGGAGATGGGGCGTCCGGTCATCCAGGAGACCAGAAGATGGGATGATAATAAAGAGTCCTCCCATGCCATGCGTTCCAAAGAGGATGCACAGGATTACCGTTACTTCCCGGAACCGGATCTGGTGCCGATTATCATCAGTGACGAGTGGCTGG